>JAAUYK010134623.1_pt1 | contig 18838 bp, 14 predicted proteins | sample 7278021 | NCBI WGS metagenome assembly JAAUYK01 (sample SAMN14350223, study PRJNA611818) | marine sediment metagenome | isolation source: surface marine sediment (1.8m) | place: French Polynesia: Moorea | collected 2018-08
GACGCCCTGCGAGAGGTCCACGACGCCGCTCCGCCCCAGGCCGCGCATGGCGTCACCCCGCGCCGCGTGCTCGACCTTGATGACCTCGGCGCCCCAGTCCGCCAGCACGGCGGCTGCCGACGGAACGAAGGCGTGCTCCGCCACCTCCAGGATGCGGACTCCCTGCATCGCGTCGCTCATGGCGCTCCTCCGAAAGGCTCGGCGTGGCGACGAGTCTAGTGTCGGGGCGCTCCCGGAATCAACGTCCGCGGAAGCGCTGGAACCCGGCCGGGGCGAATTGCCCCGGCGGTCGTCAACGTTCGGTGCCGGGCGCGGTAGAATGACTCTGCGCCCGCCCGTACTCGGAGACACCTTGACGGCTGCTGCTCCCTCGCTGATCCCCCCGGCCCTGTCGCGGCGCGAGATCGCCGGCCTCTGGAGCCGTCACCTGCTGTCGCTCTACCTGCCCCTAAACGCGCTGGTCTTCCTCCTCACCGGTCCCCACTCCTGGTGGGTGGCGCTGCTCTTCATCGCGCCGCTGGTCGTGGCGCACCAGCTCGACAGCGCGGGCTTCGCCGAGCGGCGTCAGCCTCCGGCGGGACTGCCCGAGAGATCCTTCGACCTGCTGGTCTACGGACTGGCGCTGCTGCAGTTCTGGGTCGTCTTCGAGGTGGTGAGGCTCTTCAGCGTGCAGGGCTTCTTCTCCTTCGACATGCTCATGGTCTTCCTGGTGGTCGGCTCGGCCTCCGGCTTCTCGATCGTGACGGCTCACGAGCTGATCCACCGCCGCAGCCCGTGGGAGCAGCGTCTCGGACGCCTGCTGCTGTGCACCGTGCTCTACGAGCACTTCTACACCGAGCACCTGCGCGGTCATCACGTCCGCGTGGGGACCCCGGCGGACCCGGCCACCGCGCGCTTCGGCGAGGCCTACGAGCCCTTCTTCCGTCGCACGGTCCCCGCGCAGTTCCGCAGCGCCTGGCGTCTCGAGAAACAACGCCTGGGCGACGAGAACATGGCGCTCTTCGACCCGCGCATGCTCCACAACCGCATCCTGCACGGCCTGGTCCTCGAGTGGGGCGTGGCACTCGGCGTGCTCGCGGCCTTCGGCTTCGTGCCCTTCCTGGCCTTCGTCTTCCAGGCCTTCATGGCGGTGCGGCTGCTCGAGGCGGTCAACTACTTCGAGCACTGGGGACTCGCGCGCCGCGGCCCGACGGTGCGGCCCCAGGACTCCTGGGACACCCACTCGTGGTTCACCTACTACGCGCTGATCGGTCTGACGCGGCACGCCGACCACCACTCCCGGCCGTCGCGTCCCTACCAGGAGCTGCGCATCCGCGAGCGCGCGCCGGTGCTCCCGGTCGGCTACGTGGCGCTGGTCGACATGGTGATGGCGCGCAACGACGACTTCCAGCTCCTCGCGAGCGAGGAGCTGGCACGGCGTCGCCTCGGGCCCTTTGCGGAGCAGGAGGCCGAGGCGGCCGAGGCGGGGCTGGCGCTGGAGGCGCTCGCTCGCGCGCGCCGTCGCGAGCATCGCCGTGCCGCGCCCGGTCCCGTGACGCGCGCGCTCCTGGCGATCCCGCTCCGGGCCCGCCGCATCGGCGTGTTTCTCGCACTGGTCGTGCTCACGGCGCTGGGCGCCCACTGGGAGTCGGGCGGAGAGGGGCTCGGCGTGGGCGCGAGCCTGCTCCTGCACGCCTGGATCCTGGGAAGCTTCGTCTTCGTGGTGGCGACGCGGCGCCGTCTCGCGCCGACGCTGGGAGACAACGCCTCCTGGGTGCTGGCCTTCGCCGCCATCATCGCCGCCGGCGGGCTCTCCGAGATCATCCTGCGGCTCGTCTGACGCGCTACTCCACCGCCTGGCCCTGCCACTCCTCTGGCGTGAGCGTGCGCATGGACAGCGCGTGGATCTCCGGGCCCATCTCGTCGGAGAGAGCGGCGTAGACGAGTCTCTGGCGCTGCACGGCGTTGTGTCCGGCGAAGCGATCGGAGACGATCAGGGCCCGGAAGTGCCCTCCGCCTCCCGCCGCGCCGGCGTGGCCCGCGTGCAGGTGGCTCTCGTCCACCACCTCCACGTGTGCGGCCGAGAGACCCTCGCGCAGCTTGGCCTCGATCCGGGTGCGTCGATCCACGGCGCGCCTCAGTCCTTGGGCAGGCCGAGCACGCGCTCGGCGAGAATGTTCTTCTGGATGTTCGGCGTGCCGCCTCCGATCACGACCTCGCCCCAGGAGAGGGCGAAGCGCTGCCAGTGCGCGTCCTCGGGGACGACGTCGCTGCCCTTCCACAGGGGGCCCCGGCTGCCCTCGATCTCGAGCGCCAGCTCGCCCAGCTCGATCTCGAGGTCGGCGCGGTGAAGCTTGTTGATCGACGTCTCGCTGCCGAGCTCCTCGCCCTTGAGCTGCCGGGTCAGGAAGCGCAGGCCGTTGAGCCGCATGGCCTCGATGCGCGTCTCGGCCCGAGCGATGCGGCGGCGGATTCCCGCATCTCGGGCGGCCGGGCTTCCGTTCTTCGAGCAGGTCGCGGCGAGCGTCCGGATTCCCTCCAGGTGACGAGTCAGCCCGTACACCTCCGAAATGCTCGACCGCTCGTGGGCGAGGGCCGAGACCGTGACGCCCCAGCCCTGGTCCTCCTCGCCGAGCCGGTTTGCCACCGGGACCCGTACCCCGTCGAAGAAGACCTCGCCGAAGAGCACGCTCCCGGCCATGTTCTTGATGGGGCGAACCTCGATGCCCCCGCTGTCCATCTCCACGAGCAGGCAGGTGATGCCGTCGTGCTTCACCGCCACGTCCGTGCGGGTGCGGACCAGCAGGATCATCCACTTGGACCACATGGCGAGCGACGTCCAGATCTTCTGCCCGTTCACCACGTAGTGGTCGCCATCGCGGACGGCGCGGCACTGGAGCGAGGCCAGGTCGCTGCCCGCGGCCGGCTCCGAGTAGCCGGTGCACCACTGGTAGGAGGAGTCGAGGATCTCCGGGATGAAGCGCCGCTTCTGCTCCTCGGTCCCGTACTGGATCAGGGCCGGGCCCACCCAGGCGAGCCCCATGAAGCAGGTGCCGAGCGGCGGCGCCCTGCGCCGCGCCAGCTCCTCCTTGAGGATCACCTGCTGCATGATGGATCCGCCGCCTCCGCCGTACTCCGTCGGCCAGGAGAATCCCACCCAGCGCTTCTCCCGGACCTTGCGCTGCCAGTCGAGGAGGAACGCGACGTCGCGCTCGCCCTCGGGCGGCAGGTTCTCGTCGAGGAAGCGGCGCACGTCGTCGCGGAACGCCGTCTCTTCGGGCGTCAGATCGAAGTCCACTACGGACCTCCGAGCGCGGCGAGGCGATCCAGGTGGTGGTCGCCGTCGCCGAAGGCGGGACGCGCCCACTTGGAGCGCCTGAGGTAGAGCTGGGCGTGGTACTCCCAGGTGTAGCCGATGCCCCCGTGGAGCTGCACCGTGTCGATGGCGATGCGCGGGAAGGCCTCGCTCGCGTAGGCCTTGGCGCGGGAGACCGCCGCGGGCGCCTCCTCGGGGCTACGATCGAGCGTCCAGGCGGCGTAGTAGCAGAGCGAGCGGAAGGACTCGACGTCCACGTAGGCGCTGGCCAGCGGGTGCTTGACGCCCTGGAAGCGCCCGATCGGCTGGCCGAACTGGATGCGCTGCTTCGCGTAGCCGACGGTCATCTCGAGCGCGGCCTCGGCCGCGCCGATCATCTCGGCCGTGACCGCCGTTGCCCCGCAGTCGAGCACCCGCGCCAGCGCGCCCGCGGCCCCGCCCGGCTCGCCGAGTACGGCAGCGTCCGCGATGCGCACCCCGTCGAAGACGACGCGGCCGACGCGCTTGGTCTCGTCCAGGCTGGGAAGGCGCTCCACCGAGAGGCCGGGAGCGTCGCGCTCGACCACCGCCAGCGAGACGGCGGCCGGCTCGGGACCGGAGCGGAAGGCCACCACCAGCAGGTCCGCCTCGCTCGCGTCCAGCACGAAGAGCTTCTCGCCGTCGAGCCGCGTCGCTCCCGCCTCGCGCTTCCCCGAGAGGGCGAGGTCGGCCAGGTCGAGGGAGTCGCCCGCCTCGAGGACCGCCAGCGAGCCGATGGCCGTGCCGTCCGCGAGAGACGGCAGCCAGCGCTCCTGCTGGCCCGCGTCCCCCGCGGCCTCGATGGCGCTGGCGGCCAGCGCGGTGGAGATCAGCGGTGAGGGGAAGAGCGTGCGTCCCGTCTCCTCGAGCACCACCACCAGGTCGACCCAGCCGAGCCCGACACCGCCGTGTGGCTCCGGCATCACGAGCCCGACCCAGCCCAGCTCGGCCATGCGCTTCCACAGGGGGCGGGAGAAGCCCCCGGGCGACTCCGAGATCCGGCGTACCTCGTCGAGGGGACAGTTCTGGTCGAGGAACTTGCGCACCTCGGCGCGCAGCAGCTCCTGCTCCTCGGTGAATCCGAAGTTCATGGCGCGGAGGCTAGCACCGCCCGCGAAGGCGGACCGGAATCGGAATGCGAAGCGCCCGGCCCATGGCGTAGAATTCCGCGGGATCGAGGAGACCGCGGCTTGGAGTGTCCCGCCTGTTCGTCCGAGAATCCCGAAGCCAACCGCTTCTGCATGGCGTGCGGCGCAGTACTCGAGAAGTCCTGCCCCGGCTGCGGCGCGCCGTCGCCGCCCGTGGCGCGCTTCTGCGGCGCCTGTGGTACGGCCTTGGAGGGGGCTCCGGCACCGCGCCCCTCCGTGTCACAGCCGGGTGAGAGCGCGGAGGACCGGCTCGCCCGCTACGTCCCGAAGCCCCTCGCGGACAAGATCCGCGCCACACGCGGACGCATCGAGGGCGAGCGGCGACAGGTGACGGTGTTCTTCTGCGACCTCGCCGGCAGCACCCGACTCGCGGAGCAGCTCGGTCCCGAGGTGTACCGCGAGCTGCTCGACGACTACCTGGAACGGGCCAGCGAGTGCATCCACCGCTACGAGGGCGTGATCGCGCAGTTCGCCGGAGACGGCTTCATGGCCATCTTCGGCGCGCCCATCGCACACGACGACGATGCGGCGCGGGCCTGTCGCGCCGCCCTCGACATCCTCTCGGAGCTCCGGCTGCTATCGCGGAGCTGGCAGGACCGGATCGGAGAGCGCATCGCGGCGCGCATCGGCATGAACACCGGGCCTGCCGTGGTGGGCTCGGTGGGCAGCGATCTGCGCATGGAGTACTCGGCCATCGGGGACACCACCAACGTGGCAGCGCGCATCGAGGCCTACGCAACGCCGGGCCAGGCCTACCTCTCGGACGCCACGCGCCGGCTCGTGGCTGTGGAGTTCGAGACCGAGGAGGTGGCGACTCCGGCCTTCAAGGGCAAGAGCCACGTCACGAAGGTGTACCGACTCGTCCGCGCGATTCCCCGGAGCGAGCGACGACACCAGGCTCTGCGCCACGGGCTCTCGAGCTACGTGGGCCGGGGAACCGAGCTCGCGTTGCTCCAGGAGCGCTTCCAGGAGGCCGCGGGCGGCGCGGGTCAGGTGGTGTTCCTGGGAGGCGAGGCCGGGATCGGGAAGTCGCGCCTCGTCCACGAGCTGCGCTGCCGGCTCGGATCGGACCACGCCTTCCTCGAGGGCCAGTGCGTGAGCTACGGACGCTCCGTCTCGCACTGGCCGATCGCCGACCTGTTGCGCGGCCACTTCGGAATCGAGGAGACCGACTCGGCCGAAGTGGTCGCCGCCAGGGTCCAGCGGGCCTGTTCAGAGCAGGGCGGCGTCTTGAAGGACGCGGAACCCTTCTTCCGCGACCTGCTGGGAGTGGATCCGGGCGACGAGCGTCTCGCGCGCATGGAGACGATCCTGAAGGCGGGCTTCTACTTCGAGTCCCTTCGGAACCTGGTTTACGCCCTTGCGAAGCAGCAGCCGTTGCTGCTGCTGATCGAGGACGCCCACTGGCTCGACACCAGCAGTGAGCAGCTCCTGCGCCGGCTCTTCGACGCGCTCGCCACGGCACCGGTGCTCGCCGTCGTGACCCACCGCTCCGAGTACACGTGGCCCCACGCCCAGAGCAGCTACTTCTCCCAGGTCCGGCTCCGGGGGCTCGGCGAGGAGCTCGTCGACCAGCTGGCGCGATCCATCGCAGGGCGCGAGCGTCTTCCGGCCCGGCTGCGCCGAACGGTGGCCGATCGCTCCGATGGGAATCCGTTCTTCATCGAAGAGATGGTGAAGCTGCTCGACGAGCAGGGCCTGCTGGACGGCGACGGGCCCGAGGAGGCGACGATCCGTCAGGTGCCCTCGACCGTGCAGGAGGTGCTGCTGGCGCGGATCGATCGGCTCGACGAGGCCGCGAAGCGGACCCTGCAGATGGCCTCGGTGATCGGGCGGGAGTTCACGGTACGCATCCTCGAGCGCGTCGCCGAGGCGGCGGAGTCGTCGCGCCTGCTCGACGAGCTTCGCGGTCTCGAGCTGATCTACGAGAAGTCGGTCCATCCCGAGCTCGCCTATATGTTCAAGCACGCGCTCACCCACGACGTCGCCTACCAGACGCTGCTGGAGAGCCAGCGACGCTCGCTGCACCGGGTGGTGGCCGAGCTCATCGAGGAGCTCTACGCCGAGCGCCTGCCGGAGTTCTACGAGACCCTCGCCTACCAGTACGCGCAGGCCGACGTGCCCGAGCAGGCCGCCCGCTACGCGCTGCTCTCCGGCGACCGCGCGGCGAAGACCCGCGCACCCGAGGCGGAGCAGCACTACCGCCACGCCGCGAGGTGGTCCCACGGGATCGACGCGCTGGCGGAGACCTTCGTGCGCGCGCAGATCGGTCTCGCGGACCACCTGGTCCGCACGGGCCGGATCGACGCCAGCAACGCAGCGCTGCGCGAGGCGTTGACGGTCGCCGAGGACCCGGAGACCCGGCGTCGCTTGCGCAACAAGATCGTCGCGCGACGCTTCCTCGAGCGCGACGGCAGCCGGATCGCCTACTACATCCACGGCGAGGGGTCGGAGGCGGATCCATCGCAGCGGGTTCCCTACGTGTTCCTCCACCCGATGATCCAGGGCTCCTACTCGTTCCAGGACCTGGCGCAGCGCCTGTGTCAGGAGCGCACCGTCCTGTTCCTGGATCCGCGGGGCGTCGGGGCCTCCGATCCGTATCCCGACGGCTACGACTTCGAGATCTGCGTCGAGGACGTGATCGCCCTGCTGCGGGCGCTTCCCTTCGAGCGCTTCGTGCTGAACGGGGATTCGGACGGAGTACCGTTGGCGCTCCGCACCTACCACGCCCTGCCCGATCGCATCGACAAGCTGGTGCTGTTCGGGTTCTCGGCGGTGGGGCTCCTGGTGGACGACCGGCCCGGCACGACGCCCGAGCTGGAGAAGGGGCTCCAGCGGCTCTTCTTCGAGCCCGACTTCCGTACCTCGCTCGACAACTTCTTCACCGTGATGGGCAACGAGCCGGGCATGACGGCCTGGCGCGAGCAGTTCGTCGAATCCCTGGTGGAGCGCATCGACGAGGCGTTCTTCAAGTCCTTCCTCGACCAGGCGCTGCACAGCGACGTGCGGCCGCTGCTGCCGGGCGTCGCCGTCCCGACCCTCGTGATCGCCGCCGAACGCGACGGGATCCGGGTCGAGGACGTGAAGCCGATCGCGGACGGGATCGAGGGCGCCCGGTGGGCGATCATCGAAGAGGCCAGCCACTACGCGCCCTGGACCGCCATCGAGACCTACCGCGAGATCGTCACCACCTTCCTCGAGACCGGCTCGCTGCCGCGGGAGCGGTGGCGCCGCTAGCGGGCCCGGACGGGTCGGCGAGACGCCCGGCTACGGCGCGAGGCGCGTCGGGTCGTCAGCGTAGTCGGGCCGCCAGTCGCCCGCCTCATCGAACACCCGGTGGCCGTCCGGGAGCCGCACCCAGGCCAGGCGGCGCTTCGCCCAGATGTGCGCGGAGACCTCGACGTCGGCCGCGCGGTCGAGCGTACCCACGTAGACGGTCCGCAGGCGGGGGCGCGACGCGTTCGCGGAGTGGAGCGCGGAGCCGCAGCCGTTGCAGAAGGCCGTCGTGATCCGGTTGCCGCTGTCGGCCACGCGCTCGCGACGAGCCGGCGAGCCCCGGACCGAGAGCGCCTCCGCCGGGACCTGGATGCAGGTCGCGAAGGCGCTCGAGGTCAGGCGCTGGCACTCCAGGCAGTGACAGGTGTAGGCGACGAAGGGAGGGGCCTCGCAGCGGTAGCGGATCGCCCCGCACGCGCAGCCGCCTTCGAAGGGAAGCTCGAGCATCGCGTCTGCCGATCCCCACGGCTCCGTCACCCGAAGCGTCTCCAGGGTATCAGAGGCGGATCGGTGCGGGCTCGCGACGAGTCGGCCGCTGGACGACACTCCGCCCCTCGCCATGTCCGCCGCACCGTCCATCGACTGGCGCCGCGTCGAGCGGGAGCTCGACGAGCTCGGCTACGCGCGGCTGCCCGGTCTGCTGGCGCCCGCCGCGTGCCGGGATCTGGCGGCGCTCTATCCGGAAGCGGGCGGCCGCTTTCGAAGCACCGTCTCGATGCAGCAGCACCGCTACGGCGAGGGGGAGTACCGCTACTTCGCGTACCCGCTGCCCGGAGAGGTCGCACGACTGCGCACGCGCCTCTACCCGCCGTTGGCGCGCATCGCGAACACCTGGCAGCGGCGCTTCGGCGCGCCCGACCGCTATCCGCGCAGCCTCCGCGCCTTCCTCCGCCACTGCCACGAGCGGGGACAGACGCGCCCCACTCCGCTGCTGCTCCGCTACGAGGAAGGGGGCTTCAACTGCCTCCACCAGGACCTGTACGGCGCGGTGGCGTTTCCGCTCCAGGTCGTGTGCCTGCTGAGCCGGCCCGAACGCGACTTCACGGGAGGCGACTTCCTGCTGCTCGAGCAGCGTCCCCGCCGTCAGTCGCGCGGCGAGGCGATCCGCCTCGAGCAGGGCGAGGGGCTCGTCTTTCCCAATCGCGAGCGACCCGTGGAGGGGGCTCGCGGCACGCAGCGCGCGGCGCTGCGGCACGGTATCAGCCGCGTCCACTCCGGGGAGCGGCTCGCGCTCGGCGTGATCTTCCACGACGCCAGGTAGCCCCGTTTCGGGAACCTCAGAGGGGTGTCCGAGCTCTACTGGGCGCCTGCGAGCGCGTCCGCTAGGCTCCGGCGGCCCATGAACCGAATCCTCTCCCGACTCGCCAGCCGTTTCACCGGCAGCTTCGTCGCTCACGGTGTCCGCATCGATGAGGACGGCAAGCTGTGCTTCCCGGACGGCCTCGATCCGGAGCGGGTGCAGCGCTTCATCGAGCTGGTGATCGGGCGCCACTACGACTGCCCGCGCGACGCCATCCACGATCTCTTCCTGCGCGTCGGCGTGAGCCCCAAGGCCGTCGACGTGCTCGGTCACGTGATCCGCGAGCGGGGGGACGTGGATCTCGCCGCGGCCGCACACCACTGGCGTCCGCTGACGGCCGCGTTGCCGGCGCTGCATCAGATCCCGGTCCGCTTCCGGGACTTCCTCGTCGAAGACCTCGGTCTGGGCGACCCGTCGAGCGGATCCCTCGAAGCGGCCATCGAGAGCGCCCGCTGCAATGCGGCCGCTCGCATCGGCTGCGAGCCCACCTGGGACGCCATCCTCGCGCGCCCCGACGGTGTCTCGGAGCTGGCCGCTGCGTGGCGGGCACGCGGCGTCCAGGAGACGCCCGCCGAGCCGGCCTCCGAGCAGCGCGCGCGCCGCTGGGCTCCGACGGGCTGATCACAACGGCCCTGGGTCTGCCCCGATTCCGTAGACACCTTCTTTGGCTCCAGCCTTCCGTTCGTGCTCGGCTGCCCGGTCGCTCGAGGTGGTACGATGCGTCGCGCAACGCTTCCCCGGGTTGCCCTCGGACCCGCGCCCAGTGCCAGGAGCCGTGAGAACGAAATCCGTCCTCGTCACCGGTGCCAACAAGGGCATCGGCCTCGCCGTCGTCGAGTCCATCCTGCGGGAGCATCCGCACTACGCGGTGATCCTGGGCTCGCGTGAGCTCGGCCGGGGAGAGGCCGCCCGGGAGTCGCTGCTGGCCCTCGACGACACCTGGTCGAAACGGATCGAAGTGCTGGAGCTCGACGTCGCGAGCGATCGGTCGGTGTCGGAGGCCAGAGCGCGGATCGCCGCGATCGGCGCAGAGGACACCCTTCCCCTGTACGGCCTGGTCAACAACGCCGGTATCGGAACCGGCCGTGTCGGCGAGGTTCTTGCCGTGAACACCTACGGGATTCACCGGGTCTGTGAGGCGCTCGCCCCCTGGATCGACGCCGGCGGTCGGATCGTGAACGTCAGCTCGGCCGCCGGCCCCAACTTCGTGGCCCGCTGCGATCCAGAGCGCCAGCACTTCTTTCGGGATGCGGAGATGACCTGGGAGCGGCTCGAGCAGTTCATGCAGGAGTGCGGGGAGCTCGAGGATCTCTCGTCCCTGGGCCTGGGCAGCGCCTCTCCCTACGGCTTGTCCAAGGCCTGTGCCAACAGCTACACGATGTGCCTGGCGAAGCGTCATCCCCGACTGCTCGTCAACGCCTGCACCCCCGGCTTCGTCGACACCGACCTCGGCCGGGAGTTCCTCGGGGCCAGGACGCCCGCAGAAGCCGGCATGAAGACCCCCGCGGAGGGTGCGCGGGTGGTGATGTTCCTGTTGTTCGGCCGGCCCCGAGGCACCGGCGACTACTACGGCAGCGACGGTCTGCGCAGCCCTCTGCACCGTTACCGGGCGCCGGGAACGCCGGAGTACGCGGGACCGAGCTGACGGCAGCCTTCGTGCGCCCGGCACCTGTTCTCCACCACCGCCCCGCCGGGCGGGGAGACCTGCCGGGGCTCTCCCGGACGCGTGCGGCTCCAAGCAAGCTCGTCGTGGTGAACAGGCCACAGACGAGGAGGGGAAGCTGACCCGGTGCGGCTTTTCGAGACACTCGGGCGCCCATCCGTGCGAGTATGGGCACAGCCTATCCAGGCGCTGGTCGGAGCGGCCCTCATGCAGGCCTTCTCGAGGCCCCTGCGCTCCCCTGCGGTTCCGCGCGAACCGGGCGGGAGCCTCGCGCTCCGCCGCCCGTCTGCCTCGCGACACTTCGCAAGGTCGATCCCCGCCGGCGCCGCGCCGGCACGAACCGCCGTCGCGCCGGTGCCGGGCGTCGCCCCGCGTCGCCCCGCCGCCGGAGACGGCTAGGAAGGCACCCCATGGATCGAGTCGGAGCATCCATCTGGGAGGAGATGAGGCGCAAGGGGTACTCGCGGCGCGAGTTCCTCCGCTTCTGCAGCTACGCGGTCGCCGTCGCGGGCCTCGAGAGCGCGGCCATGGCGAAGGTCGTGCGGGCCTTCGAGTCGAAGCCACGCCCGCCCATGGTCTGGCTCCACTTCCAGGAGTGCACCTGCTGCAGCGAGTCCTTCATCCGCTCTTCGCATCCCATCGTCGCCGATATCCTCTTCGACTACCTCTCCCTCGACTACACCGAGACGCTCCAGGCGGCAGCCGGCTTCCAGGCGGAGCAGTGCCTCGAGGACACCGTGAAGAACCACGCCGGCGAGTACGTGCTGCTCGTCGAGGGCTCGGTGCCGGTCAAGGACGAGGGCGTCTACTGCATGATCGGCGGGCGCTCCGCGGAGCAGATCCTCCACGAGACCGCGGAGGGCGCCGCCGCGATCATCGCCTGGGGCAGCTGCGCGTCGAACGGCTGCATCCAGGCTGCGAAGCCCAATCCGACCAACGCCACGCCCATCCAGAAGCTCGTGTCCAAGCCCGTCATCAACGTCCCGGGCTGCCCGCCCATCGGCGACGTGATGGCGGCGGTCGTGGCGCACCTGCTGGTGATGGGTCGCCCCCCCGAGGTGGACGGCCAGGGCAGGCCTCGGGAGTTCTACGGGCGCCGCGTCCATGACACCTGCTACCGGCGCCCCTACTACGACGCGGGCCTGTTCGTCGAGGCCTGGGACGACGAGAACGCGCGCAAGGGCTACTGCCTGTACAAGATGGGCTGCCGCGGCCCCGTCACCTACAACGCCTGCTCGGTGACCCGCTGGAACGAGGGCACGAGCTTTCCCATCCAGTCCGGCCACGGCTGCATCGGCTGCAGCGAGAAAGGCTTCTGGGACAACGGGCCCTTCTATCGCCACCTCGCCGCGTTCCCCGGCTTCGGGATCGAGTCCACCGCGGACAAGGTCGGCGCCGTAGTCGGAGCCGCCGCCGTGGCCGGCGTGGCCGCCCACGCGGTCGTCACGAACATCCGGAAGCGGCACATCGTCATCGAGCACATGCGGGCCCAGCGCGAGGCGGAGCGGGCCGAGATCGAGGCGAAGCAGTCCCAGAAGAACGGAGACGAATGATGGCGCGCATCGTCGTGGATCCCATTACCCGGATCGAGGGACACCTGCGCATCGAGGCCACGGTGGAGAACGGCGCCGTGACCGACGCGTGGAGCGCGGGCACGATGGTGCGCGGCTTCGAGCAGATCCTGAAGGGGCGCGACCCCCGCGACGCCTGGGCGTTCACGGAGCGGGCCTGTGGGGTCTGCACCACCGTGCACGCCCTGGCGAGCGTGCGCGCCGTGGAGGATGCGCTCGAGATCAGCGTGCCGCCGAACGCCGAGCTGATCCGCAACCTGATGTTCTGCGCGCAGCTCGTGCAGGACCACGTCATCCACTTCTACCACCTGCACGCCCTCGACTGGGTGGACGTGGTGAGCGCGCTCAAGGCCGATCCGGCGGCGACGTCGACCCTGGCCGAGTCGATCTCCCCCTGGCCGAAGAGCTCTCCCGGCTACTTCTCCGACCTCCGGAAACGCCTGGTCTCGTTCGTCGAGAGCGGCCAGCTCGGGATCTTTGCGCGCGGCTACTGGGGCCACCCCGCCTACAAGCTTCCTCCCGAGGCGAACCTGATGGCCGTCGCCCACTACCTGGAGGCGCTCGCGTGGCAGAAGGAGCTGGTGAAGATCCACGCGATCTTCGGCGGCAAGAACCCGCACCCGAACTACCTCGTCGGGGGCGTCCCCTGCTCCATCAACCTCAACGAGGTGGCGGCGATCAACACCGAGCGGCTCAGCCACGTGGGCCAGCTTATCGACGAAGCGATCGTCATGGTCGAGCAGGTCTACCTGCCGGACCTGCTCGCCATCGCGCCCTTCTACAAGGAGTGGTTCGGCCACGGAGGCGGGCTGTCCAACTACCTGGCCTACGGCGACCTGCCCACCCGGGGCTTCGGCCAGCCGGACTTCTTCAAGTTCCCGCGCGGGGCCATCCTCGGCCGCAACCTCGAAGAGGTCCACGAGGTGAACGCGCGCGACAGCCAGGAGATCAAGGAGTACATCGCCCACTCGTGGTACCGCTACGAGACCGGCGACGCCCACGGGCTGCACCCCTTCGAGGGCGAGACGGAGCTGAACCACACCGGCCCCAAGCCGCCTTTCCGCCACCTGGACGTGGAGGGGAAGTACTCCTGGATCAAGACGCCCCGCTGGAGGGAGCAGCCGATGGAGGTGGGGCCCCTCGCGCGCCTGCTGGTCGCCTGGGCCCGCGGCCGCGACGACGTCAAGGAGGTGGTGAGCGAGGCGCTGGGCCGCCTCGGCGCGACCCCCGCGGCGCTATTCTCGACGCTCGGCCGCACCGCGGCGCGGGGCCTGGAGACACGGCTCGTCGTGCACTGGATGAAGGAGTTCTACGACTCGCTGTGGACGAACATCAAGGCGGGCGAGGTGCGCACCTTCACGCGCGAGCGCTGGGAGCCGGAGACCTGGCCCGAGACCGCCCAGGGCGTGGGCCTGACCGAGGCGCCCCGGGGCGCCCTGGCCCACTGGATCCGGATCCGCGACCGAGAGATCGACAACTACCAGCTGGTCGTTCCCAGCACCTGGAACGCGTCGCCACGCGACGCGCGCGGCCAGCGCTCGGCCTACGAGGCCTCCCTGGTCGGCACGCCGGTCGCGAACGTCGAGCAGCCGCTGGAGATCCTGCGCACGGTCCACTCCTTCGATCCCTGCATCGCCTGTGCGGTCCACCTCTACGATCCCGAGGGCCGGCACGTGCACCAGGTGAGCTTCGACTAGCGACGGAGGCCGCCATGGCGACATCCCCTGCGCTGCAGACCTATCGCCGCGTCTACGTCTGGCAGCTCCAGGTCCGGCTCTATCACTGGGTGAACGCCGCGTGCGTCCTGGTCCTGATCGCCACCGGATACGTGATCGGCAACCCGACCACGATCGAGTACGGCGCGGAGGCGTACCAGCAGTACTGGTTCGGCATGGTCCGCTCGGCCCACTTCGTGGCCGGCTTCGTGTTCTTCTTCAACTTCCTGGTGCGGATCTACTGGGGCTTCGTGGGCAACCGCTACGCCCGCTGGGACCAGTTCATCCCCTACCGGCGGGAGCGGTTCCGCGAGATCCTGGAGGTCATCAAGGTGGACCTCCTCCAGATGACCCCCCACGGCATCGTTTCCGTCGGGCACAACGCTCTGGCGGGCCTGATCTACTTCCTGTCCTTCCTCGTGTTCCTGTTCCAGGTAGCCACCGGCTTCGCGCTGTACGCGAACATGAGCAGCTCCTTCCTTCCCCAGCTCTTCAGCTGGGTGGTGCCGCTGATGGGCGGCGATTTCGCGGTGAGGCAGTGGCATCACGCCATGATGTGGTTCTTCATCGTCTTCACCATCCTCCACGTCTACCTCGTCTTCTATCACGACTACGTGGAAGCCCGGGGTATCAGCTCGTCGATGGTGGGCGGCTGGAAGTTCGTCGAGCGCGACGCCAAGGAGGATCCCGACCGGCGCTCGAACCCGGACGAGGCGTGAGCGCAGCGCAGGGCGAGAGCGCGAGGCCTCCGCTGCTGGTCCTCGGCATCGGCAACCTGCTGATGGGGGACGAGGGGATCGGAGTGCACGTGGTGCGACGGCTGGCCGAGGCGCCCCTGCCGGCCGGTGTGGAGTGCCTGGACGGCGGAACGGGCGGTCTGCACCTGCTCGATCCCCTTCTCTCCGCGGACCGGGTCGTTCTGGTGGACGCCATCGCCGACGGCGCACCGGTGGGCACGCTGCGCCGCCTGCGGCCGCGCTACTCCGCCGACTACCCGCCCACTCTCGCCGCCCATGACATCGGGCTCAAGGACCTGCTGGACGCCCTGGCTCTGCTTGGCCAGGAGCCGGACGTGACGCTGTTCGCGGTATCGATCGAGTGGCCGGGCGCGATGCGCGCCGAGCCCTCCCCCGCGCTGACGGCGCGGCTGCCGGCCATCGTGGACCGGGTCCGGGCGGAGATCGCACTCCGGCTCGGGGCGGCGTCCGCGGTGCGGCGACACCTCGCCTGCCGGGGAGCGGTGCAGGGCGTCGGCTTCCGGCCCGCGGTCGTGCGGCTGGCCCGCTCGCTCGGCCTCGGCGGTTGGGTGCGCAACGATCCGGACGGCGCCGCCATCGAGGTGGAGGGACCCCCCGAGGCGGTCGGCCGCTTCGAGCAGGCGCTCCTCGGCGCGTTGCCTCCTCTGGCCCGCCTGGAGGCGGTCGAGGCCCGCGACACGACGCCTCGGGGCGAGCGCAGCTTCGGCGTCGGCCCCTCGACGGGGGGCGCCCGACGCAGCGCGCTGATTCCCCCCGACGCGGCGCTGTGCCGGGCGTGTCGCGACGAGCTCTCGGATCCCCTCGACCGCCGCCATCGGCATCCCTTCGTCACCTGTACGGACTGCGGCCCGCGCTACTCGCTGGCTCGCTCCTTGCCCTACGACCGCGAGCGCACCTCCATGGCGTGCTTCGCGCTCTGCGCCGCCTGCCGCGCGGAGTACGAGGACCCGGGAGGGCGACGCTTTCACGCCGAGCCGGTGTGCTGCCCCGCGTGCGGGCCCCGCCTGTGGCTGGCCGACGCGCGCGGCGAGACCCGCGCCCGGGACCAGCGCGCCCTGGCCCTCGCCCGGCAGGCCCTCGCCGCCGGTGCGATCGTCGCGGTGAAGGGCATCGGTGGCTTCCAGCTGGCCTGTCGCGCCGACGACGCCACGACCCTCAAGCGCCTGCGCGAGCGCAAGCGGCGCCCGACCCGGCCCTTCGCGGTGATGGCGCCGGACCTCGAGTCGGCCCGCGCGCTGGCGAGTCTCCGTGCCGAGGACGAGCGTCTGCTCCTCTCCACGGAGTCCCCGATCCTGCTGGCGCCGCGCGCGGAGCCCTGCGAGCTGCCCGAGGAGCTGGCGCCCGGCCTCTCCGAGATCGGCGTCCTGCTTCCCACCACGGCGCTCCACGCGGAGCTCTTCCGGGACGCCCCCTACCGCGCCCTCGTCATGACTTCCGGCAACGCGAGCGACGAGCCCATCTGCCGGGGAAACCGCGAGGCTCTCGCCCGCCTCGCCGGCATCGCCGACCTCTTCCTGCTGCACGACCGCGACGTGGTGCGGCGGCTGGACGACTCGGTGGTGCGGGTCGGCGAGGACGGCCACGCCAGCGTGCGCCGCTCCCGCGGCTTCGTCCCCCGACCCGTTCCGCTCCCGGTCCACGTGCCGGAGCCCGTGCTGGCGCTGGGCGGACACCTCCAGGCAACGGCCTGCGTCGCCGTCGGCGCCCAGCTGTTCCCGTCCCAGCACGTCGGCGACCTCGACACGGACGAGGCCCGCACCTTCCTGGAGGAGGAGGCGGCCGGTCTGGAGCGCTTCCTCGAAGTGGAGGCCCGGGTGCTCGTCGCGGACCTGCATCCCGACTACCCGAGCGCCTGGCTCGCCGAGCGGCTCGCGCGCGAGCGGGGCGGGCGGGTGCTGCGCTTTCAGCATCACCTGGCACACGCGGCCGCCGTGCTGGCCGAGCACTCCGCGTTCCCGGAACGCGGCGAACGGGTGGCGGCGCTGGTGCTCGACGGCACCGGCTGGGGCAGCGACGGCACGGCCTGGGGCTGCGAGTGGCTGCTGCTGGACGGGGAGCTGCGCTGGCGCCGCCTGGCCCACGCCGAGCCGCTGCCGCTGGTGGGAGGCGAGCGCGCGGTGCGGGAGCCCTGGCGGGTCGCGGTCGCGGCCCTGGCCGCAGCGGGGGCGATGGACCAGATCGCGGCGCTTCCCCTCGCGGAGCGCGTGCCCGCGCAGCGCATCGAGCAGGTGGCGCGCCTCGCGACCCGCGGCCGCTGGCCGCTCGCCGGGGGCGCCGGGCGGCTGTTCGAGGCCGCCGGCGCGCTGCTCGGGCTCTGCGTCGAGAACGGCTGGGAGGGCGAGGCCGCGGCGCGGCTCGAGTCGTTGGCCTCCGGCGCCTCGCGGGAACCCGCCCCCTGGCCCGAGCTCGGCCGCGCCGGGCCGCGCCCGGTCCTCGCGGGAGCGGCGCTGCTGGCCGCGGCGGCCCGCCGCGCCGCTTCTGGAGAGCGGCCTGAGGACGTCGCGGCGGGCTTCCACGCGAGCTTCGCGCGGCTCGTCGCCGAGACGACGCAGCGCGCGGTGCCCCGCGACGTGCGCAAGCTGGCTCTCGGTGGCGGCTGTCTCGTGAACCGCATCCTGCGCCGGCGACTGCGGGAGGAGCTCACGAGCCGGGGCTTCCGCGCCCTGCTTCCGAGCGAGCTCCCACCCGGCGACGGCGGCCTCTCCAGCGGACAGGCCACGCTGGCCGCCGTGGCCCTCACGCGCGGAGTGGTGCCCCGCGAAGGAGACGAGTGATGTGTCTCGCGGTTCCGATGCAACTGGTGGCTCGTGATGAGTTCGAGGGCACCGCAGAGCTGCGCGGTGTGCGTCGGCGGGTCTCGCTGATGCTCTGCCCCGAGGCCCGGACCGGCGACTACGTGCTGATCCACGCCGGCTACGCGATCGGCGCGGTGGACGCCGAGGAGGCGCGCCGCACGCTCGAGGTGCTGGAGCAGATCACCGTCGAGGAGGACACGAGGTGAGGACCGACGACGCTTTCTCGGATCGCGGCTCGGTGCAGGCCCTCGCGCGCCGGGTCCACTCCCGGGCCGAAGCTCTCGACCGCCGCGTCACGCTGATGGAGGTGTGCGGAAGCCACACCCACGCCATCGCCGAGGCGGGTCTGCGCAGGCTGTTGCCGGATTCGGTCCGCCTGATTGCGGGCCCGGGCTGTCCGGTGTGCGTCACCCCCGTCGACTACCTGGACCGGGCGCAGGCTCTCGCCGCGCTCCCGGACGTGATCGTGTGCACGTTCGGCGACCTGATGCGCGTGCCCTCCAGCCGTGGCAGCCTGGAGCACGCGCGCGCCCGTGGCTGCGACGTGCGGCCCGTCTACTCGCCCCGCGATGCGCTCGCGGTGGCGCGGGAGAACCCGGATCGCCGCGTGATCTTCCTGGCCGTGGGCTTCGAGACCACCATCCCCACCATCGCCGCGGCCCTGGCAGAGGCCGAGAGCCAGGGCATCCGGAACCTGCTCCTGCTGCCCGGTGGCAAGCTGATCGAGCCCCCGCTGCGCGCGCTCGTCGCCAGTGGCGACGTCCAGGTGGACGGCTTCCTGCTGCCGGGGCACGTCTCGGTGATCATCGGCGCGGATGCCTACGGGTTCCTGGCCGAGCAGTACGGGGTGCCCTCGGCGGTGGTGGGCTTCACGCCCGCGGACGTCCTGCTCGGCGTCGAGGACCTGCTCCGCCAGCTCGAGCTCGGCAAGGCCGAGGTGGCCAACCTCTACACGCGCGTCGTGTCGGCTGAGGGCAACCGCGCCGCCCGGGAGCTGGTGGCGCGCTTCTTCGAGCCGGTAGACAGCCGCTGGCGCGGCCTGGGCGAGATCCCGCTGTCCTCGCTGGGCCTGCGCGCGGAGTGGTCGCAGCGCGACGCCTCTCGGCTCGAGGTCGAGCTGCCCGCCCCGAAGGAGACGCGCGGCTGCCGCTGCGGCGAGGTGCTCAAGGGCGCGATCGAGCCGCCCGAGTGCCGGCTCTTCGCCACCGCCTGCACGCCGGAGCGCCCGCTCGGGGCCTGCATGGTCTCGAGCGAAGGGACCTGCGCGGCCTGGTACCGGCACGAGCGCTACGCCCTGGA
>JAAUYK010068678.1_pt1 | contig 18807 bp, 10 predicted proteins | sample 7278021 | NCBI WGS metagenome assembly JAAUYK01 (sample SAMN14350223, study PRJNA611818) | marine sediment metagenome | isolation source: surface marine sediment (1.8m) | place: French Polynesia: Moorea | collected 2018-08
ATCAGCTGGTGTCGCCGCCGTCGAATCGAAATTAACAGAAGAGCTCTCTGTTCATAGCGGTTCCTCGACGCAGTTCCTATACGAATATGCCTAACCACGCATTCGTTAAAGAATCACTCGCTAGTAAATATCTCTGTACGTGCATATATGTGCGCACTTTTACAACGGTCAACATACGCCAGGTACCGTTCGCTCGTTCGTACGTAATAGTCAACGACGAAATCGGCGTCCTCATTCACTTGTTGTTCGAGGATCTCTATTTCGAAGCCGGGTACCCCTTTGTAGTTAATTGTTGTAAGAGTTGTGCTGCCCTATGAATTTGAGTATTCCATGAATACAGACAGCTTGCCTGATAATATGACGACCAATTTACGTACAGCTCGCGCTCCGCAATTAATGCGTCATGTTTTGCAGGTGATTTGGCAGACAGGGCCCAATATTTCAGCCTTCATTGAGAATGGTCAACGAAATCTTGGGCCCTGTACGTATGAATTTGCCAGTTGCGTTAAAGCTGTAGGGATTTTTTATTTGGCGAAAGGTGAACTCGGTAGAGTTCTTCTGACTTCTGACTCACGTGCAGAAAAATCCTTGCATCAAGCGCGGCAGACCGCTGTTCCAATTCACTCTTGCGTTGGTCTCGTGAATCATCATTTACGACGAAATCTGAATGGCTATTTAAGCCTCTCCATCAACTGTGGGGGCTAAATTTGCAGGCAACTTAGCTTATCTTCTACGCGAATGCCAAATGATCCGACCATGACCAAACAAGTGGAGACGAATTGTTTCAAACCTCAATAGATTAGATACTGATAGATATGACAAGTCATTCGACTTCTATAGCTTGGACCTAAGAAGGTTTCTCTCAACGAAAGATAGAGTCGAATTGTACTTGCTTCGATTCATTCGTTGCGATATAGTCGCCAGGAGAGCGGAACGCGGACGATGCCGTCCGCGTTCCGCCCTTCTCCCTCCCGACCACGTTACACACGCCGTCGGACTCCGCTCCGGCCGGCCGGGTGAGAGAGAGCTGCTACATGCTACGCGGAACGTGCCTCTGAATGCTCGGTAAGACCGGTGCTATTTCTTCTTCAAACTTCTTTTCACGGTATTTCGTAGTAGTAGCTGTAGCTCAAGCTTCATATCCCGCACGTTATTTGGCTATTATCTGAGACTTACTCCATCCCTCGTGTTTGCAGATGAGTCCAAGTTCGGCAAGAAGCTGATGGAGAAGATGGGTTGGAGCGAGGGCAAGGGCCTCGGGGCGAAGGAGCAGGGCGACGTCAACCATGTGTCGGTCCGGCACAAGGACGACAACAAGGGGATCGGATTCGAGGGTCACGACGACACCTGGATCGCTCACCAGGACGAGTTCGCCGCCGTGCTCGCGGAGCTCAACCAGACGCATGGGGATGGCGGAGCGGCCGACGGCAATGTCAGCGGAGATAAGGAGGCGGAGGCAGCCGAGGCGAAGTCGCTAGAAAAGAAGTCGAAGACCTTGAAGAAGCGTGTCCAGTAAGTATGCCATTGCAAACTTTCGACGTACTATAGCGATAAATTAACATTATCCTCTTCAGTTACATGAAGTTCACCCGCGGCAAGGACCTGAGCCGCTACTCGTCCAAGGATCTCGACTGCATCCTCGGGTCGGACGCCGTCCAGAAGAAGAGGGAGGAGGACAAGAAGGAGAGGCAGAGAGTGGAAGACGCCAAGTCGGCCGCTGCCGACACCGATGTCGCCAACAGACCCGTTGGATTCGCCTCCTCCACTGATGCCGACAATGGGACTCCAGCCAAGATCAGCGTCGGCGAGGTGGAGAAGAGCCACGGGCTCGTGACCATCACAGGAGGCAGCGTCAATGACTACTTCGCCAAGAAGATGGCCGCCTTGAAGAGGGCAAGGTCGGGTGAGGTCGCTGAGGAGTCTGTGGAGGCCAAAGATAAGGACGAATCTCCGGCCTATGAAGCCGTGGAGGCTGTTGAAAAGGACAAGAAGAAGAAGAAAAGAAACAAGGAGAAACTTGATGAGATGAAATCCGAGCCAGAGAAGATGTCGAAGAATGAGAAGAAGTCGAAGAAGACCAAGAAATCCAGCGATAATGAGGAGTCGAACAGTGTCCTCGAGGAAACTCCCCAAGAGGAGACGATTTCACCTGTGAGCAAGAAGGAGAAGAAGAAGAAGAAGGGCAAGCGGAAATTGGTCGAATCCAGTGAAGTCGAGACTGTGAAAGAGTCAGAGGAGCCTACTAAGCAGAAGAAACGCAAGGACATGAATAGCGACAACACCGACGAGGAACCTAAGAAGGCTAAAAAGCAGGAAAAGGCGAAGAAAGAGGCCGCTGAAAATGCGGACGAGAAGGAGAACTGCATCGAGGTCAAGGAAAAGGCTATAGAGGAGACTGTCGCCAACTACACCGAGAAGGATAAGTCAAAGTCCAAAGAGGCCGCCAGGTTGGCCAGAAAAGAGAAGAAGCGGCTGAACAAGGCCAAGCTGCGGAAGGAGGCGTCATCTGCAGAGCAGAACTTCGGCTTTGTCGGCTCCAACCTGGCTGCCATCAAGAGCTACGGGGACGACTCGAAGCGGCGGAAATGAATTCATACATACAGGCATGCTCCGATTGCTCACTGTTCTCATTATATTTTGACAAATATACACTTTTATACTGTTTTGGTTCTCAGAATCTCACCTATTATACCGCGTTCCCTTTCTCCGCCTCCCACATGTTAGGCCTACAATTGCCCTCCATATCTATTGGATTTCTTCGCGGTTTCTGCTCAAGGTTGTTGAAAGATCTGTCCACTCCACGCACTCTTCGATCGTTCGTCCGCGTCCGTTCGCTCGATTGAGGATAAGTTACGTGAATTAAGGTTTCTTCTTAGTTTGCTTGCCCCCACTAGCTACGAAGATGGAGAGAGCGAACTCTGTGTCCGCAGCTAGCAGCAGTGGGCAAAGTCTCTGTAGGTATTCTCAAAGCAAGGTGTGATTGTGATATAACGTGCGCGCTACACACTGACGAATGTAAAATACGCTGATGAATCTTTTTTTGTACTTTTCGCGACATTTTCTTACTTTTTTTTCCTGGGCGGGCGTGACGACTAGGGGGCCTTGGCTATTTGGTTGCTTCGACAATTCGATAGTATACATACATATACCTATATAGTACAGGTACCTACATAGCGGGCGGGGGGATAATTAATTACGAACGTACGTTGATGAGGAGGATTGAAAACGGTGGGGTTGCCTAGTGTCCATTGCGGGCCGCCCCCCCCTATGTAGTATGTGCATGTGTGGGACTTATTCGACGAAATGCACGCTCTCATGCCCTACGTAGTAACAATACAGGAAAGAGAAAGGACGCTGGCAAGCTAAGGGACTTCTTGTTCTCTTCATCGATCCCATGCAGCCGGCGTCCGGCAAACGATATCACAGCTCTTATCCGAAGGTCTCCTGGGAGGCGTAGACCATGTAGAGGAAGCCGTCCTGGTCCTTCTCCCTGCGGTACAGGTCCGACATCGGCGTCGAGATGGAGGCCAGGGTGGTCTGGTTGACCAGCAGGTAGAACGCCTGGTTCGGGTGAAGCTGCAGGCGGCGCCTGAAATGAGAAACATTGTGTCACTTGAGGCTGAATCCTAGACACCGACTTTCTACCCGTACCTGATGATGTTGACGAGCTCTCCGACCGTGACGTGGTCGGGTATGAGGAACTTTGTCTTGTCGAGCAGCGGCAGCTGCTTCTCGCCGTGGAAGCGCTCGATAATGACCGGGACCTTGGTCGGGTGCTGGTCGCGGATCTGCTCCACGTCTTTCACACGGAGGGCTTAAAAATACAGTTTTGCATTAAGAAACGCTACATTGCATGCTGTGGTGAAATGCCACTGTGTTGCGTGAGTCATCGCTCTAAGCTCGATGAAAAAATGGCTTGGTTACAGGCCTAGCTAGCTACAAAGCATTTTTCCTTGCTTGGCAAAAAGTAGGGGAAGGGAAAGATCACTCGCGGAGATCGTGGACGGCGAAAAAAACTGCGTTTGGCAAACAGCAAAGGGCAAATTTGGGTCATAGCGTAAATTCGCTGGCGAAACGCGCGTGGACCTAAATCGAGCGAATATGATGATGCACCATATGTTACCTTCTTATGTGACTTAAATATACGCAACATTAGATTTCGTCATGCATGACAGCCACATATCGCATATCATCGTGTAATTATTACGGAAAATATAAGTGTTAGCGCTCTAGCCAAAGAATATTAATCACGGCAAAGCATGAAACACATCCATCTGTAACCTATATGCCGCATGTCAACTCCGTACACCTCTTCCACAAGGAGCCAGGCCCCGAATTAACAACGACGCATTTAGCAATATCAGCTGCACCTGCTACGAAACGCCAATATCTCGATGGACTTGGATCACTCACCGAAAGACCTCCTCTCCTTGAACGGCTTCTGGATGGCGGACATGGCGGACAACGTCGGGAATCTGGCTGAGGAGGCGTATGGGACTTCGAGGACGTCGCGTCCGTTCGTTCCCAAGTATCTCGATCGTAGTAGTTATGTTATTTACGTCGCTCTTCTTCTGTCTGCAGTCGACGCTGCACTGGCTGCCTGCGCTAGATGGTGGGGTGATCACAGGATGCCCACATTGAGGAATAGGAACGTAGGACAAGAATGTGTTAGCAGATTGATTAGCCTTGATGCAGTAAAAGAGCCTCTTTTCTAACGTAATTCCACTTCTATCTTCACATTCTATAGTTTCATGAGCGCAATTTAATCTCTTACTGGTGTGTATTGATCTATAAAGAAACGCATTTGAAAGCTTCTGTGCATTTTTATCACACTTGGTTCCCCTTGTCGAGTTCTAGGCCAGGCAGCCCAACACGCACCGACGGCCAGGCCCGTCCGCGTCCGTCCGTCCGTCACTTTTGTCCGCCCGCCCGACGTTGGCCGAGGCTGGTTTGGATCGGGCCGCGCTGGCAGGCAACGCTGAGGAAAGCAGACGACAAAGGAAAGAAAGGAAATCGAATGAGAAGCCAAAGGGATTGGAGGAGGAGCAGAGGGGGCCCGACCAAATAGGAGAGGGAGGAAGGTTGGGCCGACGGGCCGACCGGGGCAGCAGTGAGACGGAAAATGGAGCAGAGAGAGGAGGTCGTCCGTCCGTCCAGGTCCAAGAAACGGACGCTCGCTCGCTCGCACTCTCTTCCGCGTTGGTCGCTTCGGGCTTCTCTCTCTCTCTCTCTCTCCTGTCAGATACTATCCTCCTTCTCCCTTCTCCTTCTCCTCTAGCTCGCCATCTTTCCCAGGCGGAGGAGCCCCTGCTTGCATGGCAACAGACAAATCGAGGGCCCCAAAAAGCAATGAACCTTTTACATGTCTGCCTCGACATGCATCGCATCGCCTAAGGGATCTCGGACTTTTTTGTTCTCTCTCATTTTGTACGACATAAAATGTATGGTCAATAATATCGCTAAACCTTCCGCGTAGCTTTAAAGACTGCGCAGAACTCCATCCAAGTCGATACTACGCGCGTGAGCGCACTATTTTCATGCACATTCTAATGCGTAATATTTGAAGTCCAGCTTCGCGTCACTCACAAAGGGGGCGAGCGAGCGGAGCTAGAATTGCGCATCAGGCCAAGCGAACGGTCGCGTCGATCGGTCGAGACGAGTCGAGGACGGCAGCTGAATCTGTCCTAAAATTAACGTTCTCAGGACGCTGGCGCCATCTAGGAGACAAGAAAAAAGCGTAGCGAACTTTGGAGAACAGGACTTCGAACAGATGTATCTTGGACCACGCGTACGTAATATACCGTACGCGTGGTCCAAGATACATCTGATAGGACTTACATGAAAGCAGGTACCATGATGTTACAGGTACGCACCATGCTTATCTTAACGCAATATGCTCAATCATTTCTTGTTAATTAAGTAAATAGCTAGAGGTCGACTCGAGCCACTCCAAAGAACGATCAAGAGAGGAAACTAAACGCAATTTAGTACGTACAAACGTAACGTAAAATTTTATGGCATCCTCTCTTTAACTCCGTCGAATGCATATATCTTCTATGTCTACTATACATACACAGATCTTAATTAATTTTACGTTTAGTTTTCGATCCAAAGCGAATTGTTCCTGGCCGCTTGCACCAGATGGTCCGCAGCTACTCGGTCGTCTGGAAGGGTAATTGTAATTGCTCTATTCTCCTTAGCCCAACTACGAAGAAGGTCTGTCAGACCCTTGTTACATAATTAAACAAATCCCTCCTCTTACTTTTTCTACGTCCAGCCACAGGGCACGTATCTTAACGGAATTTGCGGCTGGCCAATTCACGGTTTACGAACGTCCATAAAAATTCCTCGCCCCGATGAGATCTACTGACAAGACGAGATCGGGAATTGTCTGTCGCAATTATACGTCTACACACTCCTCACAAAGATGATGTCCAATTTATCTCGCTCTCTTATTTGCTCTTTCTTTGGTGAGCGGACTTGGACGTGCTTGTCTTGGACAGAAAGAAAGTTTCCCCTACTTGGAGCTGCATGGTGGAAATGACTGAGGTAGAGTAGGTGCGGTCGGTCGGCCGGCCGGCGTCTCGCCGTCTAGCTACGTACGCAAAAGTGCGTATGGCGTGCGCGCGTCAAAGCGGCAACTGGACATGGCGGTGGCGGCGGCGGCGCGTACGCGTATGACAGAGGAGCTACTATATAGGAGAAACTGGGGAGGAGGAAGCTTAAGAGCGAGCTAGAGGAAAAAATGAACGGTTTTCTTCCTGTGTGAGTGAGTACGTGCGGACGTACCGGCGTGCGGCGTCGATCCGGACTCATCGACAGTTGGACTTGCTTCAGTTGAGCTTCAAGTGGATGAAAGGCTCGAGGGGACTTAATATACTCACAAGATTTTTGCCTCGTTGTGTATTTGTTTGGACAAGCGGTGGATCTGCCAGACATTTCTGCGGACACGAGGAGAAACTCGGCCAGACAGTGACTAATTTGCTTTAGCACTGCAACCAGCCAGGATCGAGAGAGCTATCGTGCCAAGGAGGCGCGGCGTACAAGAGATTGTGGCGAAACGCAAATTATTGCCTTGCTCGCTAGATCGCTCGATCGCACGACAATTGGTTTCTCTTCCCAGATCTAGCTCGATCGCCTGCCATAGCGGATCAGTGTTCGTCGTGCGGGCGATCGGCCATCGGACTGAGAAGATCGATTTAGCCAAGTGGCGTTTTCGGGCATGAATGCTAACCAGTGAGGCGAGCTCGAGATATTCGCATTGACGGACGGACGGACCGAACGATCGAGCGGCCGGCGCATATACGAAATTCGGGCATCTAGCTGAGTTACGAACTTCTTCTCAGAGCAGATGCTGCCGCCATCGGCTCACACGCACACACTCGTGGTGGTGGCGCTGGATCATTGCTTCAATTCCGTCAGTTGTTACGCCAAACGAACGGAGGACTGTCGGAATTAGCGAGGAAGGGAGGCGAGCGAAGTACGTATTGAGAAAAACTGCTGCCTGACGCACACATACGCACGCACGCGCACGTCATCAGCCGGGCCAGACCTTTGCTTGCGTATAATGCAGCCGGGGGCAAACTGACATAAGAGGCCTTTCTGCCTGACTGTGTGCATGATCATGCAACCGGCAGCCAAGATGATGAAAATTGTCTCCACCACCGGGCACCGCATCTAGCTCAGACCCAGCTGCTGCTGCCGCTCGTACGTACTGTACATGAATGGATTAGGCCTGACTGCGGAATTGAGCCTCGGTCGGTCGACAGATGCGACAGCGAGGAGGAGAAGAAGTTTGTGTCTGTCTGTCTGCCACGCATACTCGCATACTCGATCGTCGTGTAATTGGATTCCGATATCGATCGATCGCCATGAAGGCCATCGTCGTCGTGCTCGTGCTGCTCGCCCTCCTGGGCTTCGCCCGCGCCGACGAGACCACCTGCGTGTCCGACTACGAGAACGGATCCGTGCTCCACTTCGTTTGTTACTGCAGCTCGCCGCAATTAGTGAACACAAGGAGGCCGGAGGAGAAGGATGGAAACGGAGACAAGGACGTGTTCAGCGTGGCCTCCTTCGCCTACGGACTGTCCGGATCGCTTTTCGCAAAGACCATCTTCGTCACGTTCCAGTCGTGCCGATACCTCAGGGTGAGGCTCGACCAGAAAGAGCTGATGAGAATCGGGGCGCCGCTTTTCAGACCGGATTTGCAGGTACGCATAAACAGTCCATTTGCATAATGCTGCTTTCGATAATTTACTCTGGTTACGTCTAGGTGCAACGACTTAAGTTCGAGCACGTCTACCACCTGGAGCTGGAGCGGCATAAACCTTCCTCTGGCGGGCTCGAGTACTTGTCCGTACCGCCCGGAGGCGTCGTAAGCGGCAATGGCGACGGCGGCGGCCTCGAGCTCCTCGTCGAGTCGGTGGCCTTGGTGAAGCTGCAGCGGGGAGCCGAGTTTAGCAAGATGGTCAGCTTCAGTAACGCCACGGCGCTCTACATCGATCTGGTCGGATCCGAGGGCGACGAGGAGGTCAACGTGCTCGGCTTCAACAAGGACAGGGTCTTCTTCGTAACCAAGACGACTGAGGTGCCGCTGCGGACAGTAAGCGAGAAAGAGAAACATATACGTACATATTAGCTGAAAGTTAAACCATGACCTTGTTTATTCAGGGCGAGAGTTTCGAGGTGAAGATGAAGCACCTTACGTCGGAGATGCAGGCCAAGTCTCATATGCTCTCCCTGGCGCTCAGCCTCTCCACCATCGTCATTCTCCTCGGCATTTTCGGACTGATCGTGGTGGCCAACCACCGTCAGCGGAAGCGCCAGCAGCTGAAGGCCATTCTCAGGGCGAAGAATCTGGGCCCGATGCTCGAGAGCAGGAAAATCGCCAAGGAGGTGAGCGACACCTTCGGATTGCCAAACAGGTACAACCAGATGGAGAAGGGAGCAGAGAAGAGTAGCACGGACAACTTCAAGAAGAAATCCGAGTCGAATAAGAAGGAGGACACTGCGACGAGCCGGTTCAAGTTCAGGAGCCGCCTGCCCGACTTCAACGAGTTCATCTCCGGCCTCATGTACAGGATGCGGAAGGGCGGCGAGTTCACCCCGGAGCACGGAACGAGCGTCTTGCCCGTCACAACCCTGAAGCCACCGCCTCCACCTCCTCCCAAGACGAACCCTCCGCCTGCGACCTCCTCGGCGGCGGCACCGTTGCCGTCCCGCCCGCCCCCTCCGGGCACGTCGTTCTTCTACAAGGAGAGCTCCGTAACAGCAACATCCACGTCGTCGTCGTCTTCAGAGACGTCCGCAACCTCGTCGGCGTCTTCTTCTTCGTCGTCAACTCCCTCGGAGTCCTCCTGCGGCGAGGTTCAGCACGAAGTCGTCGAGGTGGAGGTGAACAAGAGGAAGCGGGAGAAGAAGGGCAAAAAGTCACCGAATAAGTCGCCTTCTTCGAGCTGCTCGACGTGCAGCAGCGAGGAGCGGTCGACGTCGCGACGGAGCCGCGCCAACAGCTACGTCAGCAAGATCTCCCAGCAGGTGTTTGTGCACGAGGCGCCCAAGGAGAACGGCAAGTCCGTACCGGCGGCGGCAAAATCGGCCAGTCCCCCGCAGCAGGAGGCGCCGCATCCGCGAGCTGCTGGCGATTTAAAGAAGCCGCCGGAAAAGTGCATGACGTTCTTCTCGAGTGTGACCCGAACCAAGATGGACTCGGAAACAGCCGCCGCCAGCGGGGGCACCAGATTGTAGCTATAACTGAGCTTTGGGGCAAGATATACTACTATTCGTAGATGTAGGCCTACGATACCAAATGTGTAGCAATTTAGCAAGTTATAAGGGTATAAATAAAACAAGTGTAGAATGTAGAATAGGAGTATGATATAGTACGCCAATGTTTGACGAGAGCAGAAGTGCATCGTTCTCTCCCCGCCGAACTTCCATCTGCAATCAGCGCGAATGCATTTCCATTGCTCCAATGGTCACATCATACTGTACGCAATAAGTCCCTCCTTCCTCGCGGTCAATTGTCTTTGACGCCGGTCTGACGCTTTCAAACGAATCTCTCGTGGCCGAGCGAGCGAGCAAAGCTAACCAAATATTGGCTTCCCGGTTATTGCCTGCGTCTCCCGCTCGCTCGCTCTAACGCGTTCGTTGGTTCCTCCGGCAATAAGCCATTTCCTGGCCGGAACGGTGCGCGGTTTATGCAGATTAGATCGACGTACTTAAGACCCTTAGATTATGGGGACGAAATAAACTTAGAAATAATTCCTGGAGGCCAACTCCGATCCTTGATCTCAATCTCCTCGTCTTCAATTCAGCCGCCGCCTTCCCTCTGCATTTATCGCCCAATGTAGGAGGAGGGGGAAGGGAGATTGCATTGTCTTTGCGATCGGAAGCGGAGAGCGATTGAAACGGGCCGCTCGCACGAGCTGAGTTCCAATTGGGAAGGCCGTATAACCCGGTCCTTCCTCCATTTCTTCGATTCTTTATTGGTTGGACAGAATTTGATGCTCAGTCCGAGATTGCGGACTCCCCTCTGAACATTATTGCCGAGGGAAAATCTTCTGGCTGTCTGCTCTCCAAGAACTTCAGGGAGTATCTGGAGAGGGACCTCAGTTGCAATAGGTTTGGATAAGAACTTTGACGGTTTTCAGGGACTGTCCGCGGTCGTTCGGTCTCTTGCGTCCCCTTCGTGTAATGTTTGACCCGACTGACAGAAGAAGAAGGAAAGTTTTATGGCCTTGGCAGTCATGAGCTCGGCTCCCATAAATCCCTTTCTTGAGCAGTGTTGCCAATCGACTGACGAGCTTTTAGCATGTCGGAAAAGAATTTCAACCGATGTACGTACGCATTTTACGCAACTGAAGACAATTGTGGCCGTTACGTATCCGCGACTGGAAACCTCAAGTTGGCAGACAAGAAAAGAACTGATGACTCTACCAAAGGGTGGAAAGGGTCCATTGATTGGGATGCTGCGAAATCGTATTGCCTGACGTCGCATTTGTCAGCGTCGGCGGCTCGTGCATGCCTGGCCGGGACGACATTTAATGGACTCGTGGCGGAAGAGAAGAATTAATTATGCATTAATCGTCGCCAGAGTCGTTAATCTCCACTCTAGCCAAGGCTGGCTTCGTTCTCGTACACGTGCAAATGATTATGCAAATTAGGGAATGCAAATTGAGATTCTCCGCTTGTTCTCTGGCTGCAATGCATGTACGTATTGGGACGGGATGCAAGCCGACGGCAAATTTACGTCGGATAGTTTGGTAAGCGAGGGACGCTCAATCTGAACCAGGTATTCCATCCCCATTGTTGTCCCTGCCCTACTATATCTCTCTTTCCACTCTCTGAATGTTGAACTCGCGTATGCTGGAGAAGGGACAAATGGAGAATGCTTTTACAGTTGCTGCCGAGGCCGCTATCTCGCAGCTAGAAGCGGGAAGTACACAAATGAAAGCCCCTAGCTAGCTGTCTATTCATTGAAACGGAACCGACGGACGGAGAGAAGAGTAGTAATAGGTTCGGCGGCGGCGGGAGAGGAAATTAATCCGGAAGAGGGGATGAATTTCTGAGGTTGGGCTTTCGAATCAGGGTCGGCTCGGATTGCAGCATTCTCTCTGTGCACGAAAGTGCATCATCTGCACAACTATAGCTAGAGAGATCCATGCAGTGGGCGATTTTTGCATCCAAAGTTATTTCCGCAATCCCCTCTCCAATCTCTAGCAGCTGGATCCAGCTAGGTCCTTCGTTCCTTCTTCCTCTTCAACTTTTGGATTTTGCTTTCGAATGCGCAGCCTGCTGGCCGGCCTTGAAACTTGTTTCGTCATACGTAGCTAGATACATTTCCAGCTGGCCGCGTTTTTTTCGCTCGAGATACGGACACGGCCCTCGGCTAGCTCTCGATCTTTGGATGCCGGCCGGCCGGCTATTTGCCTCTTTCCCGGAATTTACAGACTGGCTACTCGCTCGCTCGAGACGAAATATTGGCTCCATAAAGCGGCCGCCGTCTCTAAAAGAGAAAGAGATAGCGAGGTCGGGAATGCTTGATGATGCCATAAACATTGCCCAGTGTAACGCGATCAGTGTAACGCTCGCTCTCTCCTGGTAACCTGGCATCAATGCTCCGCGCGCTCTATTCGCGTCCACTGGGCATAAAATTCCGATGAGAGATATAAACATACTAGAACGGACGCGACTAGTAGTACTCCACTCCAGCAGCCTTCTGCCTCAGTTGACCCCGCCCGCCACGCATGCTTGAATTTTACGAGCAGTAGTACGTATGGATCTACTAGTACGGTATCGAACGGGAGCTAGCGAAAGCTCAAACTTCTAATCTCGACTGCCGGATTCCCGTTACCATACGTCTTTTATTGAATCCCTCCTGATTAATTTGGAAAGCCGATATTATTTCATCAAATGAAATCGATAATTCCGTCCATTCGATCCGGCCGGAATGGATAATTTCATTTCTTTCCTGCGACGCGCCTGCCGCGCTTGAAGACCGCCTCGATCGTGTCGTCGTGCCCGGCCAGCTGGTAGATGAGGTGCTCCCACCTGAAGAGAAAAAAGTTGGCTGGTTCGGTTCGATCTCTCGCTCCTTTCATCAAATGAAGCCATCTGTAGTCGGGAGCCAGCCTTCGTCAAAGGAAAGGGAAAGGAGGAAGTCTGGCTGCTTTGTCGTACGTCCTCTGTCCTCACCACATGAATTCGGGAATAGGTAAAATGGACCTAGCTAGCTACTAACCACATACAGCTTCAAGTGATCGAGTCTAGTAACGCTCCTCTTACCACTGGCACTACTACGCAGCCAGCACTCTCTACGTAATGTTTGCTTTAGGCCTCCTTCCTTCCTTCCTTCCTTCCCGCCTCCTTCCAGTCGAGTCTATTCTTCTTTCGTCTACGGGGTGGTCAGAGTATGTCCGTGTAAGCCATCGGTATCTTACTTCCAATTCCAAACAGGAGGAATATAGTCATAGGTAAATCTATTGAAACCCTGATTTGGCCTTGGGCTCTCTCTCGTTCTCTCGCTCGCTCGCTTCACCCACATTATCGGTTATTGTTGCCCAACCGGCGGGCGGACGGGCGGGCAGGCTGCATGAGTGAGGGAGGGAGGCTCTCTTGGGTGCACACTGCCCAGCCGCCGTCTACCTGCCACACAAACACTCATTAACATACCACATCGGATGGGCATCAAAGAGAAAGAAACTCTTCCTATAGTAGAATCATTCTCAGCCGCCAATGGATAATTTGGAGGGATGATGCTAGCTCGAAATGCAGTGGGGATCATTACTCCTTATAGTGTTCGTCGCGTCGTCTCCATTGTGCATCGTTGGCCATCTACGCTACGTGAGGAGTTGGCTCAGGTGCATGTCCGGTGTCATGCCCTGCCTGGTGATGCTCTCTCTCACTCATCGATCGTATACTTCGTGTACGTCCATCTCGCTTTCTACGTACGCACGTAGTTTTGTCTGGATTAAAAAGTTCAACATCTCACTTTCTCGTGTACGTAGGTTTGTGCTCGACATGACCTCATTCGATCCCCTGCCTGCCTAGCTCTTACTGCCAGCTGCCTCCTTCTCTCTCTCCTCTCTCTCCTGCCCTCTTTTCTCCTCCTCCTCTCCCTCCTTTCCTTCTCCTAATGCGGCCATTATCACTCGGACAGACCTGCCTTCCGACCGACGGAACCTTCGCTCCCTCGGAATGACCTCCTTAATTCTCTTTCACACAGCTAGACAGACCTTACGCGCGAGTTCGTGGTGTGTATCGCAGACGGCTTAATTGCACGAGATTTGAAGGGAAGGCAGGCAGGCCTACTATATCGACTAGCCCTTACCTTTCTTTAGCCCAGCTAAATAAACCTGCTAATATACGTAGTACATTCATCAAGAAATACGTAGTCATGATTCTAACACGTACTATTCTGTAGTATGACAATAACACTCAACTTTTGACGTTCAAGAACTTGCGATCGATCGGCCCTGGGACTCCCGGTAGATAATACCGCAAACGCACGACCCGTCAATAACTGAAGAATACACACCGCCACAGAAGAGATGAGCTACCATGCAGTGTGGCGGCGGCGCAGTTAACCTAAATGAGAATCGCCTCCGGCTGATGCGGCTTCGATTGCCGGACGGACTGACGGCCATCGACCCCCTCCCGTCCTCCCCTCTAACGTAATTCCCACGAGACCAGAGTGCAACCGAGGCGGAAAAACTTGCCGGTGTATGTTTTCCGTCCGTACAGCAGCTAGAACGGATGCGAAATCGATCACGGCTGCCATCCAACAAATGGAGACACAATCGCATTCGGGAATCTGAGACACAGTAGTATGTACTATAATGCCACCGCGGAAGAGAAGAGAGAGGGAGAGCCAACGTAGGAGGAGCAGCAGCGAGCGGCCGGGGGAGATCATTTCTCAAAAGAGGGCAATATATCTCCTGCAGGCAGGAAGAAAGGAAGGAAGGAAGGAAGGAAGGAGGCAGGGCTGATTGCTAGCTGGCTGGCACCTAAGCCAAACTATGAAGGACACTCTTGACTATATAAGGTGCTATCTCACTCCTGTGGAAAAGAGTAACTTCCTTGTACATGCTTCCTCCTTTGCATTCTGCTCGGAGAGATCGAGCGAGTGAGCCCGGCTGAATGGTAATTTATGTGACGGGCTCGCTCGTTGCGGCCGAGGGGGATGCGCGCGAGGGTAGCATGGCGCAGAGTTACCGGCTTCGAGACACACCCGGGCCTATATGCGGTCTGAAACGCTTAGGAATCCATTCACAACTAAAGAGCGACCCTCCTGCGCAGGAATTTCCCGTTGCTTGCGGCGCCATCGCCATAAACACTACTCAAGTTTTATGCTAAACACTAACCTTACCTCTTTGCGTCAACGACCACGAGATCGGCGACCTTCCCCACCTCGATGGAGCCGTGCGTGGCCGCCCTGCCGAGCGAGTGCGCCGCGTTGATGGTCGCCGCCGCCATCGCCTCGGTCAGGCTCATGCGCTGGTTCACGCACGCAAGGTGCATCACGGTCGGCTGCAAGAAGTTAGGAATCAAAAGAGATGCACGCTAGTCAGTATCACTTAGGACGCAGAATACTCCATGCTGTGAAAGCCCAACTCACAATGAAACGCTGATGAAGGCTAATGAAAGACGGCTGTACGCTACTTTATATGTCTGTAGTAGACGATTTGCATCCAAAGCAAGTCGTAAGAGAAGGAATTTTGAAAGCAGTGAGATATACATGTCTTACTCAGAGAAAGAGCTCTGGAATCTCAACTGTAGCACGTACTACATGGATGGCGTCTAATTGGATTTCCTCACTCCCTCTCCCTCGTCCGTCCGTCCGTTCGTCCGTTCGTTCGTCTCGCAGATAAGAAAACTTTTTTGCTCCTCAGCAGAGATGCCAGCGACGATGGAATCAGGAAGAGGCGGAGACGGACGAACGGACGCGGACGGACGGGCGAAGAGAGAGAGAGAGAGAGAGAGAGATGAAAAAAGGGCATCCATCGAGCGCGATCGCCATTCCGGCAGGCTGGCAGGAGAGCAGTAGTATTTATCTGTCTAGGAATTCCTCCGCTTCCAGACAGATCCATTTCCGTATCAGCCCAAAGTACCGTCTATAATAAACAAGCGTAAATTATTGATTGACCTTTTCCACTCACCATGGACAGGCAGAACGCGTTCGGGTTGAAGTCCGACCCCAGGGCGACGATGACGCCCCTCGCGATCATCTTCCTGACAGGCGGGCTCTTCAGGCGGAGGATGTAGGCCGTGGTCGGGAGGATGACGGCGACGCTGCCGCTCGATGCCATCGCCTCCACGCCGGCCTCGGAGATCTCCTCCAGGTGGGACATGGCCTCGGCGCCCAGGGAGGCGCCCATCTACGTACGGCATGAAAGAAGGAAGGGAGCTAGGAGGGCTCTTGATCTGATCTGCTGACTTGGCCGGATTGCCGGCCCGACGGCCGGCCGGCCTCCTATTCATGGCCGTCCGCCGCTATCTCCTTTGCAAGCGTATGCATGCTGCTGGGCCTTTTCTTCCCCTGCCAAATTCCCGCGGGCAGCATGGCCTTTCAACTGGCAGACAATGAGGCGACGCGACGTGGCGGCCGGTCCATGCAGGCTAACAAGAAAGTCCGCAGTCCCGACATCTGCGTAGAATATCGCTAGCTCAGACCCTACGTACTGGCTGCGATTGAATCATCGTTACGACAAAGGAGTCGTCGTCAGTTATCTTACTACATATACGGCGGCGGCGAAATCGCCTGCTCAGCCGTTCGCAAATCATTTTTCAGGCCCTGGCTGCGACGGTTGGGAACGAAAGCCTTGCTCTACGCCGGGTTTTTGCACTTTTTGGCGATGATTTGTACGTACTGTGGGCTATGGCAGATTTAAAGCCGTCCTCCAAACGCGTACATAAGACGGCAACGGAAAGAAGAGCGAGCGCGCAGGTGCGGGAATAATATCTGCGACGCCGATTCCGCTGCTGACAACTTCGCAAAGATTTATGTTCCTCTGGCTGCTAGAGTTTCTGTGAGTCCTTCAAGATACCGACTAACTTGAAACTTCTGCCTTCGAGTTGAGAAAATGCACGAAATGGATCCGGGACACCTGATCGCTCTCTCGCTCGCTCTCCGTTCGACGAGTGCGTGTTTTCCACGTACCTTCGAATAATAATGGATCGGGATTTGAAAGTCGGAGCAAATTTTTTTGCCAAGGATGGCATGAATTTGATTTACGGTAACTCGTACACTGTCGTATTCATAGTACGATCCGCGTATATAGTTGGGCTCAGTAATATCTGGCACTACCAAAGCGAGTATTGAGAGAAAGGCTTCATCGAATATTCATGCCCAAAGTCGTCCGTCTGTCGGTCCGTCGTTCCAACGCATCCCTGTTTAAACTTTTTGCCAGTTCGCTCGCTCGCTCGCCCGCTTTTTGCCAGCCGCGCTCATTAATCTTGGCAGATACTGCTGCGTGCGTCGCGTCGGTCGGTCGGTTCCCTTGCTTGCTCCAAAAGCCAGAATAGATAGAGTCAGTCGGCGGCGGTTTTTCTCCGTCGTTCGATTTTGCGTCGCGGCGGCGGCGGCGGCGTCGATCCCCCTGAGAAACAAACTGGCCGGCCTCTCTCGATCGGAGTCAGTGGATACGTAAATCTATCACACTGCGAGTTAGTTTCCGCCGCCTGCCTTCCTTTTCGCTTGGCATGTGCGGCGCCATGGAGCGGAGACGGCAACCGAGTTTGGCAGCTAGGCGAGGCGAGGCGAGGCGAGGGGCCGGACTGGAGACCAAATAGAGACAGACAGATCGACGTCGTGTGCATCCCGCCAGAAGCGGCTAGCGATACTAACTCGGACTGGCTGGCTGGCTGGCTGGCCTAGCCTGATCTCGTATGCACAGGCGGCGAGGGAGGGTTGTTCGTTCGAACTGCAAAGTCGGTAAGAAAATACAAACTTGGACGGAATTGACTGACTTGGCTGCTTCGTTAAGATGGATCGAATTTAGGTTTTGGGACACCCATGCAGAGGAAAAGGCGGCCAAAAAGTCTGGCCGGCGATACACAATCGATCAAGCGCAGATAAAGGCAGTAAGCGCGACACAGCCGAAAATACGACCGAGAAAGAGCTCAGCCGGTCCGATGCCAATGTGAGTGAATGATCGCGGCATGAAAAGGAAGCTGGCTGGCTGGCTCCCGAGACCGACCTCCTTTGCGACGTCCTACTGGCTGCCTGGCCGGGTTACGAGTAGCGCTAGGGCCAATCACTCTGGTTTACTACAGCCTAGGGGGACACGCTGGCTTGGATCGAGGCAGCGCTCTGGGGAGAGAGAGTCTAGATAGCTGGCTGGATAGGGTACAGAGCAATCACATTAGTACGTAAGGCCAGGGGCAGGGGTCGCGTGACATTAACTTTAACCTAAGAACGTACGTACGCGTACCAAGGTAAACATTCATTGTTAAAGAACCTGAATGTTGTTTTGCCTGTGACCGATAGCGTAACAGGAGTTGCGCCAATTGGACGTCCGCTATCGTCAATTGGAAAAATTGAATTTGGCCAAAACGATATGGCCGCTTCCTGGCTGTGACAGCCCTTACTTTCCTCCTTCCGTAGAAGACCAAGCTGTAAAAGTGGCTCAGACAAATTCTCAGCACTGACCTCTGCTCCTCCGAGGCATGAGAGCTCCTCGGCGTGGAAGTTGATCCTCATCCCGGCCGCTTTTCCCGCCTCCAGGATCCTCCTCGTCTGGTCGACGTCGAAGACGCCCTTCTCGCAGAACACGTCCACGTTGTCAACGCTCAGCTCGCCGGCGGAGTTCAGCCGGGCGACCTCTGGGAGTTGCACAGAGATGACGTCGTCGGTGGCCTCAGCGGCAGTAGAGCCCCTGATCGAAGTAAACGGGTCAAACAGAAACGTACTATAGTGAAAACATCCCCTTCCTAGCTTCCTCTCTTTCGGTCCCCAAGCGTAAAAAAGTGATGGACGACTTTGCGGGCAATGATTTACCGCCGCACAATGGCCACCGCCCGAACCTCCCTCGATCGCCGTTCCCGCCTGCCGATCATCAATTTCCTGCCCCCCTCCCTCTTTCCTTCCTTCCTTCCTCTTTCTCTTTCCCAACGCGTCGCCAACCGGAGGGAGAGAGAGCAAGACCGACTCATTCGATCGCTGCAGCGGAAAGACCGCTATTTGAATCGGGATTTTAAGGCCCCCATAAAAAAGTCCCCATGCAGGCCGACGTACCCGCTTACCCGGCAGAGGGAAAAAGCATAGCTGGCACTGCGGGGCCGGATCGGACCGGACCGGCGACGACG
>JAAUYK010107152.1_pt1 | contig 18785 bp, 19 predicted proteins | sample 7278021 | NCBI WGS metagenome assembly JAAUYK01 (sample SAMN14350223, study PRJNA611818) | marine sediment metagenome | isolation source: surface marine sediment (1.8m) | place: French Polynesia: Moorea | collected 2018-08
AGGTTTCAAAAAGCAAAAACCCGTCGGAAAAGGGGATGATGTGATCTTTTTCAGCATGAATAATTAAAGTGGGTTTATGAAAATCAGCTATTTTTTCAGTATTTTGAAATCCGAGCGTCTCCTCGAAGCCGATGTCGGTCGTATTGATGCCTAAAAGCTGTAGCAGAGGGGCAGAATGGGCAAAGCCGCTTTCGACAATTAACCCATCAACGCGGGCTGGGTAATGAGATGCCAGTTCGAGTACGGAAGCACTGCCCAGCGATCGGCCCATCAAAACGATAGGACCACTGTATTGCTCTTGGGCGCGCCATTGGCAGACAAAATCGAAAATCACATGACAATCACGCATCATGGCGGTTACGGTGGGTCGTCCGCTCGAGCGGCCGTAGCCACGGTAGTCAACAGCTAGAAGGTTGAATCCCAGCTGATTTACGATCCGACCAAAATCATCGTAATCGGCCGCAATTTCTCCGTTGCCGTGAAAAAACAAAAGGGTTGCACCGGATTTTTCGGTCAGGTGAAATCGAGCGCCTATAGAAATGTCAGCTTCCACCGGTATCATCATGAGGGTATCGTCATTTGCTGAATCGGGCTGCCCGAATTCGGGGCGCGGGTGAAACAACCTATTCGACACCGCCGGTTGGTCCAACAGCGGATAATCTATTTTGCTTATATCAATCATCATAATACGCCTCGATAGTAAGCGATCTGCCTGGCAATTGGTTTAAACACATTTAAAACAGATTCTTTTTCTGCCTCTATAAAGGGCTCTGCTGTGCGGCCCATATCGGTCAATGTTTTGACTTCAGCAGGGGTTGCGCAGCCCACAATGGCGACATCGATATCGCATGAAAGCGCGTAACGAATCAGCGTTTCGGCTGTGATCTGAGCCGGGGGTAACAGAAAATGGGAGGCGCCCAAGACTTTCATGCCGATAGCGGCGATACCTTTTTCTCTGGCTGCCGGCAAGGTTTCTGTTAGAAAACCACCCAGAATGTCCTCGACCGGATTGACCGGTAACATGACGGCGTCAACCGGCCATTGTCGAACCGCCTGTGTCAGAATGTGTGGATTGTGATGTCCGGTGACACCAATCGCGCGGATCTTACCGGCAGCCTTGGCTTCAACAAAGGCTTCCAGCGCACCACCGGCTCCTGAGATCGTTGCCAAATCCGCTTCTGTGCGGACATCATGAATTTGCCACAAATCCAGATAGTCTGTCTGCAGGCGCTCCAATGATTGGTTCAGATCGGCCTCAGCCCCTTTTTTATCACGGCTGGCAGATTTGCTGGCCTGAAAAATAGCAGCCCGGATATCGGGGCGTTTGCCCCATAAGCTGCCGTAATATATTTCGCTGTCCGCGTAAACACGTGCTGAATCAAAATAGGTGATGCCCTGATCAACGGCGGCCTGTATGACAGCATGCGCCTCGGTATGCCGTTGGCGGGTCCGCAGAACACCCTCGCCGCCCAGACCGGTTCGGGTCACCGTTTGTTGAGTTTTTCCGAATATCCGTTTTTGAATTTGGGTCGGATCCATTCCGAAGTCACCTTGAACGATGGTTTGGGGTCATGTGAGCATTCGGGCGGCAACTTCTTTAAGGATTTTAACTGTCACCGCGGCAGTCATTTCTGACAGGTCTCTTTGGGGGTTAAATTCGACGATGTCAGCACCCACGATTGGCGCTGGCAATTGTTGAATCAACTCAATCAACTGGCGGGTCGTCATTCCGCCCGGTTCATGATGGGCGACGCCGGGGGCGAATGCCGGATCAAGAACGTCTAGATCGATTGAGAGATACAACGGACCCTGCAACTGAATCCGGGCGACTGTCTCCAATTGTGGTATCGTGATCATTTCCACTCCGAAACGTTCAGCCTGTTGTTTTTGATGCGGATTCAGCGAACGGATACCGATTTGGACCAGGCGCGATGCGAGATTTTCTTCCATGATCCGCGCAAATGGACAGGCATGGGAAAAGCGGTTGCCGTCATAACTGTCATACAAGTCGGGATGGGCATCCAGCTGAACAATTTCAAGCCGGCCAAACTTTTTATGATAGGATTTTATGATCGGATAGGTAATTGAATGATCGCCTCCCAGGGAAATGAGACGGATATGTCGTTTCAAGAGCTCGCTGATATTGGCTGCAATGCTCTCGATGGCATCCGGATCGCTGTTGACGCGCATATTACCAAGATCGACAAAATCAGACCGGTCCGCCAGATCGATGCCTGATTCCGAGCACATATTACTGGCACCAGATGTCAAAACAGCACGGATTTGGCCAGGTGCTTGGGCAGCACCATGCCTAAATGACGAATGGGCATCAAATGGGATGCCGATCACCGCAACCACCCCTGGTTTTATCTTATCGCTGGATAGGTCCATTTCGTCTCAGACGACTGCTTTTCGTATCCTATAAGTCACTGCCGCAAAGAGCGCACCGGCAGCACCCGGCAACCTTTCTGTTCATGCAGACCGACCGAAAATGCGCTTCCCAGGTTGAAATCGAACACCAACGGCAGGCCCAGGGCCATATCTGATGTCCAGACAAGGATACAACTGAGCTGGATTTGCGGAACGATTTTAACCGGATGACCGCATAGCGTTTGATATCCCTTATATTTAGGGTCCTCGACAAAAAGACTCTGCAATTCGGTGGTGGTTGGAAGACGCCAGTTGTCGTATAACTGCGGGATTGTATCTGGAAATTCTTCTGTCAGCCAATTTTTTATCTGGTCCCAGAAGATATCGTTTTGATTATCGGTTCTGGCCCACATGAGCCCGAGTTTGCGATCGGTGATGGTTCCGTTGCCATGATCTATGAAACGTTGCTCGGCCAGTGCCATATCGATAAAGCCCGTCATCACCATCAGCAGCAAGATCGTTTCGCAGACCAGCATTTTGGACACGGTTTTATTCATATCGTTTGGCGGTACCAAATGGGATATTAGAATTTACAGCGTCTCTCAACACCTGTTGCGCCTAAACTGCTGAAGACTAATAAAGAAAGCTGCACCTGTCAACCCGCAACACCTTGCAGCACTGGGCTTTTGTATTCCCCGGCCATCTGTACATGTGCAGTTTGAGCGAATCCATCAGAAACGGCTTTTATCCCAATTTAGTTTGAGGGCCGCAGATAATCGGCAGCGGGTCTCAGCGATTTTTCCACTAGCTGATTTAAGGCGGAGGAAGTAGGAATCCAAATTTTTTATAAATGTTCTGCCCGGTCTTCGAAAGAATAAATTCAATAAATTTTTGGGCATTTTGCGAATGGGGAGTATTCTGTAATCGGCAAATATAATAATTTATGTTATCTCTTTGGTCCAGACGGGCACCGGGTTCAATTTCATCAAATGGCAGATCGGTGTCCCGGGCCTGCTTGGCTTCCGTCACCCAGACCGGTCCGACATCCACCGTCCTTTTTCGAATTCGCAGCGGTGTTTCGCGATGGTGGACACGGGTCAAAATTGTTGTGCCTTCGTCCCGCTTTTCTTCCATAATGCGTTCGACAAGGGCGTTTCCGCCCGCCTGACGGTACATGTCGATGATATAGTAAGCGATATCTTCATTCTCAGGGTCCGGCTGTGAGATGCGGACATCATCTCTCGCCAGATCCTCCACTGATAGAATATTTGCCGGATTCCCGCGTGGCACCATCAATGTCAGGCGGTTGTGCAAATACAGAAGTTCGTCCCCTGGCCGGATATGCCCCTGTTCAGCCAGAATTTGCATGGCCTTTTGATTTACAGAGCTGTAGACGTCCGGGTAGATGTTAAACGGCTTGCCCTGCCAAAGAGCGCCCCTGGCCAATATCTGCTTAAGTTCCAGACCCGGTGGCAGGGTTTCGTAAAATATATTCTTTATTTCCGGATGCTGTTCCTTGAATGCTGTGATGATGTCCGGCATGACCATGAATTGGTTGCCCGCCATATAAAGCACCAAGTCAGCCTGTGAAGCAATCTCCAAATGATGCAGGTCATCCGCACGCTCTGGTGGAATGATGGGTAAATCTTTTGGGGACATAATAAGTTCCCTTATCCAACATGCCTGATGCGACCACTCAATAATTTTAAGGTGTCAGGTGTCAGCGTTCAAAAGTTCCGCCGGAGGCGGTTCAGGTTTCAGGTTTCGGATGTCAGAAAAAAGACGCCATGCAGAATCTGATGGTTCTCATCAAATTCGTAGTCCTGACACCTGAACACTGAAACCTTATAAGGTGGCAGCCTTATTCCTCTTTGAGCGTCGACCGAACGATGAGCTCCGAATGCAACGTACGGTGAACCGGGCAGCGATCGGCTATTTGAAGTAGCCGCTGTTTTTGCTGATCATCTAGTTCTCCGGATAGCTCGATTTCACAATCAAATTGGTCCACCTGACCTTCTTTTGTCTGGCAGGTCTCGCAATCAGCGGCATCAATTTTTTTATGGTTTAATTGAAAGGTCGCATCTTCCAACGGCCATTGCTTGCGGTCGGCATACATGCGCAACGTCATGGCTTTGCAGGTGCCCAGGGCCGCCATTAAAAGATCGTAAGGCGCCGGGCCCAAATCGCTTCCGCCCATCGATTGGGGCTCATCGGCGACCAGGCTGTGACCGGCTGCCATAATGTCGGTGACATAAGCCGTCTTGCCGATTCGGGTGGTTACCTGATGCTGGGCGTCATCAACGGCGGGTTGATCTGGGTGCGTATCGCTGACGTATTTACTTGCCCAGGCCGCGATGACCGCACCGGCATACAGAGAATCGGCCTGGCTGGTTAGCAGGTGGTCGGCTTTATCGAGGGAAACAAAACTTTTAGGGTGCCGGGCGGTCTGAAAAATCTGGGCCGCATTGTCGATCCCTACGGTATCATCCACCGGAGAATGCAACACCAGCAGCGCCCTGTCCAGCTTTTTGATCGTTTCTTTCATATTGACAAATTGCAGATCTTCCAAAAACTGCTTTTTAAGCGTAAACGTTCTGCCGGCTAAACTGACTTCCGCTTTACCGCGGCTTTGAATGATTTGAGTTGCGCTGCCAAGAGAGTGGGTCACATGCCCGGGATCGGACGGAGCGGCGATGGTCACCACGGCAGTTGCAGAAGAAATGTGCGCAGCCGCTTGCAGTACCGCTGCTCCGCCAAATGAATGCCCGATCAATATTTTCGGCGCTTCATAGTTGGATTCCAAAAAATCAGCGGCCACAATCAAATCACCAACATTGGAGGAGAAATTGGTGTCCGCAAAGTCACCTTCGCTTTCACCAAGACCTGTAAAATCAAATCGCATTACCGCGATGCCTTCACGCGTCAGCGCCCGGGTAATGTGGGCAATGGCCTTGATATTTTTTGAACAGGTAAAGCAATGCGCAAACAAAGCATATGCCGCTGGTTTGCCGGCAACCGGCAAATCGATCCTCGCTGAAAGAATCAGGCCATCGTTGTTTTCAAACTCAATCTTTTTGAATTTCATATGCGCCTCTTCTTTGTCGAATTAAGGTTTAAGGCTCTAAAGTTCCGCCTCTGGCGGTTCTGGTGTCAGGTGTCAGGTTTCAGGGACGAACAGAAGGGCTGACACCTGACACCCGAAACCTGAAACCTTATTGTATAATTTCCAATAAATTGCCTTGAGTTTTGTATTTTCCTTTTAGTCTAATTGCGGCACATAGTCCTGGATGGCCGGCGGCTTCAGGTGCGGGTCTTCGAGCATTTTTAAGGCGGCTTCGATAACTGCATGCTGCTTTGCCGGTTCATCAGGCGCATCCAGCGGGTAACCATGACGAAAGGGGACACACAGAGCACGCGGTGGAAGCACTTTTTCAGCCACATGGCGCAACAATTGAATGGTCACCGTAGAGATACCCTGACGCTCCAGTGCCCCGGCCACCAGACCCACGGTCTGGTTGCAAATAGGTCAGACCGGAATCAACAGCGCGACATCCACGCCATCGTCTTTGAACAGTTTGACGACTGCCGGAAGGGTTTTTTTGACCAGCCGTCCGGGCGCGGTAATAGAACCCATAAACGATAAATATCGGCTCGTCAATGAACCGATGCGACCCTTAATTACCAATTCCTGCATGCGCCGAATGGGAAAGGCCAGGTTTGGGTCTTGCCGTAATCCAGAATGGTCAAAGATTTTGCTGCGATGGGTGTCGATTAACTCGTTGGCGTTCATATCCGAAGGAATTTTACGAAAACTGTAATCTCCCCCTCGAATCGATTCGTCAAAAGGCGCTTGGCCATTCGTGATAAAGCCCGAACTGGATACCACAGCCAGGCGACAATCCTTGAGCGGTTTTTGCAAAGGTGCCCAGGGTACCGGGTCATTGCACCGCCAGGGGTAGGTTTTTAGAAACAGTCGATATCTTAACGGAAATTCTCTCAGTTGCCCCATTGATGCGTTCCTCTATTGATATAGATGAATTGGGTTTGGCGATAACACCAGATCTACAGAACCTGTATCGTTTCATTTTGACCTAGGTCAATTTTTTTAACAACCCATTAAGCTAATTTTATCCTAAAACAGTATGGCCTTCTCAATTGACATCACTACATGTCAAGCCATTAGCACTGCTTTTGGTCAGCAGTCAACTTTGATACCAAAATCACTGTTATTCATTTCCAAGATAGAAGGGTGGTGTTTTTAAACACAATGAATTTCATTCATTATATTAATGGCTTGACATTCAAAAACCCACCCGATAGAACATCAACCATCGATCAATTTTACCGCGCAGCATGATCTAAGCTGCGTGATCGAGCCCGCAGTTCAATAAAATCAAGGATCGCGGTCGCAATTGCTTTAGGTTGCTGTGATCTGCCAACCCATAACCCGTTTTCATTCTGGAAAAGGAGGGTTTACCATGATCGTTAAGAATATGAAAATGCTCATGATCTTATTATTGGGAATTTTTCTAATCCTGCCGGGAAGCGCGGCCCTGGCGGCCGAAAAGCCCATTATTGTTGGTGCGCCGCTTTCAACGGCCTTCCTATATGGATGGGGTCCTGAGAGAGCCTTTACCCTGGCGATTGAGGAAATCAACGCCGCCGGCGGTGTCAATGTGGGCGGCAAGAAACGACCGCTCAAACTGGAGGTGATTGATACCCGCGATTTGGAACCGGGTGTGCCGGTCAGCGAGGCCCTGCTGGCGGTTGAAAAGCTGATCCTGGATAAAAAAGCTGATTTTATAGTCGGCGGACCGGTTCGTTCCGAAGCCGCGCTGGCCGCGATGCCGCTTTTAAGCAAATATAAAAAGGTGTCGATCCTGACCACCGGTGTTTTAACGCCCAAATACCACGCAATGGTGGCCGAAAACTATGACAAATACAAGTATTGTTTCCGAATCCACGGTGAGGCCAAGAATTTGGTGGGCGAGATGTTTGCCAACTTTACCGAGCTGAAGGAAAAACACGGCTTCAACAACCTTTTTATCATCGCGCAGGATGTCTCCCATGCGCGCGGTGCGGCCAAAGTCATGAATGCCGTTGCCACTAAAAAAGGCTGGAATGTCACCGGTGTGGAAATTTACCCCACCGGTGCAACTGACTTTTCCATGGGATTGCTCAAGGCCAAAAACAGCAAAACGGAAATCATCAATATCTGGATGGATATGCCCGAAAGCGCCATTTTGCTCAAGCAATGGTATGAAATGAAAATTCCGGCCCTGCCGTTCGGCTCGACCCTGGCAGCTGCCGAGCAGCCCGGTTTCTGGAAAGCCACTGATGGCAAAGGCGAATATACCCTCTGTAACGTCGTCAATGCCGGCAACGCGCCTTCCGATGCTACGCCCTGGACCATGAAGTTCTACAACGCCTACGAAAAACGATGGGGCGTTGCGCCCGAGGGATTAGGCGGTTCCAGCAGCTATATGGCCATCTATGTATTGCGGGATGCCATCGAGCGCGCCGGCAGTCTCGATTCGGACAAGATTGTGACCGAGCTGGAAAAAACCGATGTGATGGGCGTTTACGGGCGCTTGAAATTCGATCCCAAAAGTCACCAGGTCATTCCGGCCAAAGATCCTGAAACCGGTGCGGTGGGCAGTATTCTGCAATGGCAGGACGGCAAACGGGTTGTAGTGTATCCCAAAAGTATTGCCAAGGGTTCCATTCAACTGCCGCCTTGGATGAAAAAATAATACCTAAAAATGTTGCCTGAAAAAATATTGCAAGGTTAAGAATAAAATCAACGATTGCACATTAATCACTATTTAAAGATGCAATAATATATCTGTTTTGCAAATTTAAGGCGCTGCTTGTGTGGCGCCTTAAATCCAATTCACGCCTGGTTTTTTCCTGTTAAAATCATGGAAATTGTAATTTACGGAACGATAAACAGCGTCTCGCTGGCGCTATTTGCCCTGGGATTTGCAATGGTGTACGGCGTCAGCCGCTTACCCAATTTTGCCCACGGCGCCCTGTACGTGACCAGCGGTTTCATTACCTGGACGTTTATCAACACGCTCAAGTTGAATTATCTGGTCAGTATCCTGCTGACCATGCTGAGCACGGGTATTATCGGTGCCCTGATCTACCAGTTCGTGCTGATCCGGATCCGGGGGATGGAAATATCGGAAATTATGGCGACCTATGCCATTGGGCTGGCCATTTTAGAGGGACTGCGCTGGGGCGGATTTAGGGGCCTGACTTACACCCTGCCGGCCTTTATCGAAGGCAGCACCGAAATTTTTGGCGTATCGGTGGATTACCAACGGTTGCTGGTTGTGGGCATCGGCGCAGCGGTGGTTGCGGTACTGTGGTTGTTTACCCATTATACTCGCGTCGGTCTGGCCCTGCGCGGAATGGCCCAGGACGAGCGGGCGGCCATGATGTTGGGTATCGACTCTGATGTGATGGCGCTGGCCGCCATGGGATTCGGCTCCATGCTGGCTGCCCTGGGGGCGGTTGTGCTGCTTCCGCTGGGAAATATTGTTGTCGAAGCGGGCTATAACGTTCTTATTTTAGCTATTGCAGTTTGCATTGTCGGCGGCTTAGGCAGCTGGATTGGAGCGGTGCTGGCGGCTTTTATCATCGGTTTTGCCCAAATTTTAACGGTTGTTTACCTGGGGGCCCATTATCAGATGGTGGTTGCCTTGCTGGCGATCATCATCACCCTGATTTTAAGACCCTCCGGGTTGTTTGGACTTCAGAAAGAGCTGGAAGAGCGCGTATGAATGCATCAAAGGAGCAGCGCCGTAAGGAACGCTTGGACAGGGGAATCAAGGTTCGATCCGAAGGCATCTATGCTTTGATGTCCTGGCGGGAGCTGTCATATCTGTTTCTACCCCGGGTCGCGCTGATTGGCGGCCTGTTGATTTTGCCGCTGGTGATGCCCTCCATGTATTGGCAACGGGTCATATCCATCGTCTGCATCTATGCCTTGCTGGCGTTGAGTTTTGATTTTCTGGCACATTACGTGGGTCTGGTCTCACTCGGTGGCGCGTTTTTTATCGGAACGGGCAGCTATATTGCCGCCATTCTCAACACGTCTTTTGGATTGCCGCCCATTTTCACCATTCCGATTGCCACTGTGCTGGGGGCAGTTATCTGCACCGTTCTTTTGCTACCATGTCTTCCTCTGCGGGGGGTTTATTTTGCCATTGTCACCCTGATGTATCCGTTGCTGTTAGCGCGGGTTATCGAAGCGCTGGATGTCCTGGGCGGAACCGATGGGATTGTGGGCATCGAAAGTTTTACGAACCGTTGGATGGAGCAATATTTTATTATCGTGATGGTGCTGGTATTGCTGTTCGGCACCCGAAGATTGGTCAACCAGGATATCGGTCTAGTGTTCAGGGCGGTTAAAGACAATGATCAGTCGGTTCGGGCGTCGGGAATGAGTGTCACCCGTTACAAGACCATAGCGGTATTTATTGCCTCCGGGATCGGATGTCTGGCGGGCGCTTATCTGGTTCATCTGTATATGTGGGCCGGCCTGTCGACGCTAGCGCTGGATTTTTCCATTTTGCCGATTGCCGCCACGGTCATCGGTGGTTCCGGGACCCTGGTGGGCCCGGTTCTGGGCGCCTTCATTCTGGTGCCGATTTCAGAGCTTTTGCGAGCGTTTGGGACCCTGCGTATCGTATTTTATGCCCTGATTCTGCTGGCCTTCATTATTTTTCGCAGCGAAGGCATTATGGTGTATGGCCAGCGCAAATATCATCAATTCGAAAAGTGGATTAAAGTATGAACCCATCAACAACACCATTGCTGCAGATCGGTGAGGTGACCAAATCCTTCGGCGGTATTTTTGCGCTCAATGAGGTCAGTTTCGATCTGCACGAAGGCGAAATTTTAGGGATTATCGGCCCCAATGGATCCGGCAAGACCACCCTGGTGAATTGCATTACCGGTTTTATTGAACTGACTGCCGGTGAAGTTCTTTACCGGGGAAAAAAAATATCCGGCAAACCACCCCATAAAATAGCTGATATGGGCATCACCCGCACATTTCAGATCATGCGCCCGTATTACAGCCTGCCGGCCTATAAGAACTTGGTGATTCCGCTATTTTCTCCGCGGGCTAAACGCACCGGTGGTTGGAGGGGCGGCGGCAAGCTCGGGGACCGAAACACGGTCAGCATCGACATTCTGGAAGAATTGGGCTTTGAGCGCGAATCTTTTGTGCCTTACAAAAAGGCCTCCAATTTACCGACCGGCTATCTTAAGCGTCTGGAGCTGGCCCGCTGCCTAGCCTTGAATCCGGAAGTGATCATCTGCGATGAGGTTTTCTCAGGGCTGAGTATGAGTGAGATTGCCAGCATGGTGCCATTGGTGGAGCGTTTGCAGATGGAAGGCATCACCCTGATTATGATCGAACACCGGCTCAGAGAGCTGTTTCAGGTGGCCAATCGGATTATGGTGCTCAATTTTGGTGAAAAGCTCATCGAAGGCACAGCTGAGGAAGTCATGGCAGACGAAAAAGTAAAAGAGGCTTATTTTGGATCCGAGGAGGTTGAGGAGGTCATGGCGCATGCTTGAGGCGAATCGGCTGATGGTGTTTTACGAAAACATGCTGGCCCTCAACAATGTCAGCATTCGGTGTGGCGACAATCAAATCGTGGGTGTTTTTGGCGCCAACAGCGCCGGTAAATCAACCCTGATGTACACCCTGTCGGGTATCATGGAAGATATCCGCAAAAAGGAGGAAATGGCCGGTGGTGAGCGCATCAGTGTTCTGGGCGACATTACCTATTTGGGCGAAAATATCACGGATCTGAAACCCAGCAAGAGAGCGAAAAAAGGTATCGTACTTTGCCCGGAAAGACGCCGAATTTTCAAGGAGTGCACGGTCCTGGATAATTTGCGGATTGGAGGCTATCTGGCAACACCCGCTCAAGCCAAAGAGACGTTGGAATATGTGTTTAGAGTCTTTCCGGCACTTGAAAAATTACAGAAACGAATTGGCGGTTTTTTAAGCGGGGGCGAACAACAAATGCTGGCCATCGGCAGAGCGTTGATGGCGCAGCCAAAACTGCTGCTGCTCGATGAACCGCTTTTGGGACTGAGTCCCTTGATTCAGGCGGTCCTGGTGCGGGCCACCAAAGAAATCCGCGATGAAATGGGCATTTCGATTATTGTGACCGAACAGTATGCGCGACCTGTTTTGCCGATCGTGGATTACGCCTTTATACTGGAAAACGGCGCCGCGGTTCTGGAAGGCACCCGCGAGGAGTTGATGAATAACCCGGATGTTAGGTCTGCCTATTTTGGCATCTAAAAAAGTTAGCTCAAAAATGCATCTAATCCGCCGGAGGCGGACCCATGGACGTTACCTACTATTTTTGAGCTAACTTTAACATAAATTAATTTGGAGTGCTCTAATAGAATGAGTCAGACGACAACAAATTTAGAGAAAGAATTAACCTTTACACGCTTTGATCAGATGAGTGAGCGCTATCCAGATAACACTGCTGTTATTTATCTGGGACAGCAGTTTTCATTTTCCAGAATTAGGGACCTCAGTGAACGCTTTGCCGGCGCTTTGCAGGATTTAGGCGTTAAAAAAGGCGACCGGGTGATGATCTACATTCCCAATTGCATTCAATGGGTCATCGCCTTTTTAGGGATTCAAAAAATGGGGGCTGTGCTTGTGCCCGTGTCCCCCATTTATACATCTCATGAACTTGATTATATGATTAAGGACTCCGGGGCCGAAACCATCATCTGCCAGGACACTAATTTTTGTTATGCCAGCGATGTTTTTGCTGAATCCGGGCTCAAACGCATTATTGTCACCAACCTGGTGGACCTTTTGCCTTTTTGGAAACGGTATCTGGGCTTTCTTTTTGACAAAATACCCAATGGCAAAGTCGAGCGGACAGAGGGCGTATTCGAATTTAAGAAATTGCTCACTCACTCACCAAAGTCATCACAAATTGAGATCGATCCCTGGAAGGACCTGGCATATATATTATATACCGGTGGTACGACCGGCTTTCCAAAGGGGGTTCCCGGCAATCACATTGGTATGGTCTCCTATGTGAATGATATCACCGATGACGTGGCTGCCGGCCATCTCAAAGAAGGCGAAGATGTGTATATCGCCATTAACCCGCTGTTTCACATTATGGCCTTGGGTTTATTTATAGCGGTGGGGCTTAACAAGGGCAATACCGCTGTATTGATGCCGATGCCCCAGGTTGATGCCATTCTTGAAACCATCCAGCGCAACCGGGTACGCTGGTTTCTGGGGGTACCAGCCCTGTACCGCATGATCCTAGAAAACGATCGTCTGGAAAAATATGACCTCAGCACTTTGCGTTACTGTTATTGCGGTGGCGATGTGTTGCCGATTGAAGTGTTTAACCGCTGGCAGGAGCATCTGGGCATTCCCATTTATCAGGTTTATGGCTCCACCGAAGCCGGCCACGTAACTTACAGCCGGATTAATGAAGACCCCAAGCCCACGACACTGGGGCTTCCGCTGAAAAGCAGGGAATGCATTGTGGTTGATCCCGATACACTTGATCCGGTAGCAATCGGAGAAATCGGCGAGCTGCTGGTCACATCCCCCTATACCCTCAAGGAATACTGGAACAAACCGGAAGAAACCCGGCAGGCCTATATCGAACTCAACAACAAAATCTACTACCGCATGGGCGATTATGTGCGCCAGGATGAGGATGGCGAAATCATATATGTGGAGCGTTCAGCCGATATTATCAAACACAAGGCTTTCCGCATATCGGCCTCGGAGGTTGAAGCGGTGCTGCAGGACCATCCCACGGTCATTGGTGCCTGCGTGGTCGGTGTTCCCGATGAGAAAGTTGGTGAGCGGGTCAAGGCCATCGTCGTGATGAAAGAAGATGCCCGCGGCGTTGGGGGTGCGGAACTGCAGCAATGGTGCCGCGACCGTCTAGCGCCGTATAAAGTCCCCGGATACATTGAATTTCGCGATATGCTACCCAAATCCAAAGTGGGCAAGCTGCTGCGGCGCGAAATCCGGGACGAAGAACGCCGTCGGATATCCAAGGACAAAACCGCGTCCTAAGGTCGGTGCCGCCTTATGACCGGGCCCCATGCCGGCAGCCCTGTACCCTAAAACTGCATTATTCAGAGGCGCTAAATCCCTCGTAATGAACCTTTGGCTCAGGGCGGGGCGGCGCCTTTACCTCTCCTTTGGGTTTTCCAATCGGAATGATCGCTGCAATTTCGAGATTTTGCGGGATGTTTAAAACCGGTTGCATTTTATCAGGATCAAACCAGGTAAAAAATAACGACCCCAATCCATATTCCGCAGCGGCCAGCATCATGTTTTGAACGCAGGCTGAAACTGCCTGTATGGCGCCGTATTTCTGATTAAAAAAGTCTCCTAATCCCTTTTTCGTCGGATCAAAAACCACAACAATTAGCACGGGCGCCTGTTCCAAAAAATCCATTGGGTATTTGGCTGCAAACCCCGGTCCGCCACCATCTAAAACAGCCTGTTTGGCTGCTTCGGAAACCTCTTTGATTTTTGCTTTAACACCGGGATCGGTGACGACAATATATTCCCAGGGCAGGGCGTGCAGAGGGCTTGGCGCCCATTGACCGGCTTCCATGATGGCGGCCAGTTGTTCCTGGGGGACCGGATCCGGTTCAAATGCACGGCAACTTCTGCGGGATTTAATCACTTCCATAAATTCCATTGTGGTTTTCCTCCTTTAAAATTCAAGTTTTAGCTTTTCATTGATCTCTTCCGGAAAAGCCATACAGATGCCTTCGTTGTATAGATTACGCAATGCGCCGACATCGGGGGTTCCCAAGGCTTGGTTGAAAAAGGTGCGTGGTGAAAACACCAAATGAAAACGGGCATGTTCATTCCCCTGGGCGCCGGGGAAAAAATTCATATTAAAATTGTAAACACCCATTTGATCGTAGGCGATCATCAGCTTTGTCAGCCCGTGTGCCAGGTTTTCAATATCTTCAGCGGTCAAATCCAGGGTACAGTTGGCCGAGTCGACAACCGCGATGACATCTCCGGCGACCCCCAATGGTGCAAATACGGTCAGCCAGCTGCTGCGGCCGATTTGTCCCAGAAAGCGTTGGCCATCTGTTTCCTCCGTTTTTACCAGATCATCCCAGTAATTGGTTCCCTGCTGCTGGAAATACGTTCTGGCGCAGGCCAGCTCCTCGTGCAACAGATGGGGCGCGTAGGCAGAGGCAAAGACCTGCAGGTGCGGGTGAATGAGCGAACTGCCGGAAGCGGGCATATAATTCCAGTTAATTAGGTGGTATACGGATTCGGGATGGTTGATTTCATCTACCCGCTGAAAAAACTGTATTGCCAGGCGAAAGGCATCCACAATGTGACCGGAGGTGATGTCGGTCATGGGAATAAAGTGTTGGCCGCTGAAGGTGGCGCAGGCGCCCAGGCTGTCATAGGGAGCAATGTTGGGAAACAGAACTTTGTCGTCTAACACCATACGACCTTCGGGTATGATATCCTCCGGGAAACAGGGGGTGACCTTCATGACCTTATCCGGGCAAAAGGGGCAGAATTCCTGGGTGCCGGCCACCAGTTGATCGAAATCCGGTTTTTCCCATTTTAGGGGCATGAAGTGACAGATACGCGAGGTCCTGCCAGTCAGCGGGTCTTTGCGGATTTCACTGGGAATCGTGCGGCGCTGCATGTTGTTATTCGGATCGAGTATAACAGTTTCGCGTTCAATAGCTTCAAACTTCATACTGCCTCCTTGTGTTATGTGTGTCCTGGGGGTAGGTTAGCCAGAAAAAACGCCAAGATCAATACCTACTTTTTCTATCGGGTTCATAGGTTCAGGGTTCAAAGGTTCAAAATTAAGAGATTCAAGGTTCTGGGTTTCGCATTTTTGGCATCTGGCTACCGGTCTCTGGCTGCTGCCAAATATCTACCACTCAGCGGCTTCTTGCCAGCAGCCAAATGCCAGTGCCAGTTAACATTAACAGGTAGCCAGTGAACTATAAGGTGCAATCAGGTGGTACGTATTACTAACCTCTGACCCATATTGGACACATTAAGCCGCAAAACGATCCGGCGTCGCTCCATCGATCTTTGCCGGCCAAGCAGGTCAGGCCGTAAAGCAGCACGTCAGAACCTCCAAACTGCACACCAGGCCGGAAAACGACATGTTACAAAAATTATACGGTGGCAGTCGCTAACTGCCGGCCGGGCGCTAACCTCTGAACCCCTGAACCCAGAACCCGGAACCCTGAAGCTTTAGCTTCAGTAGAACATCTCAGTGTATACCAGAGAATCGGGGAAGCGCTCATCGATGATCAGGGTGGCATCTCTGATCATTTCATGCCGACCGCAAAGGTAAAAATCATAGGCACCGGAAGCCAAATGCTGTTCAAGATATTCAGTGACCTTTCCTTTAAACGCATTTTGCGGTAGTTGAGCGGTTTCCGTCAGGCAGGGAACATAGGTGCGGGCATTTTGTTGAAACTGATTCGCATAATAGAGATCTTCCGTTAAATGGACACCATGCAGAAGCGTAAAGTCTGATATACCTGAACGAGACATTGAGCAAAATGGTGCAATGCCGGTGCCGGTGGCCACAAACACCGCCGGTCGAGAAGAGGATTTGAAACTAAAATAACCGTGGGGGCCATTAACAGAAAGAGGAGTCCCGATATCAGCGACGCTGAGAAGCGTGGATAATTTGCCGCCGGCTACGCTGCGGATACAAAATATCAGCTCAGGCTCATTTGCTGCCGATGCGATGGAGTAATCTCTTGCATGCCCACCCAAGCTCAAACTGATGCGCTGGCCCGGCTCAAATTCAAACCCGGGCGGCTTGCTGATTATGATTTCAAATGTTTTCGCCGAAATCCAATGACGTTTCAGCAGGACAGCAGAATGGGTTGCTACATGGGTTTTCAAATTGGAAATGACCTCAGGGTTTCCAGGGTTTATCTGCAACACCATGAAGGTGATTGCAATGACGGGCCAACACAAACAAATAATCCGACAGGCGATTTAAAAAAACCAAGACGCGTTGATAGGGCGCGTCAGTTTTTGCCTTTGCGTGCTGGCCCATAAGCGCTACTGCTTTGCGTTCACAGCGGCGGCAAACCGTCCGTGCGACATGGGACCAGGCAGCAGTGATATGGCCGCCCGGCAGTATAAATGCCTTTAGCTTCGGCAGTTCTTTTTGGTAGCGGTCAATGGCTTCTTCTAAAAAAACAATTTGCTCCGCCGTTATTTCTTCAAGGGAATCAATCGCGGCAGAGCCCGGGCGGGTGGCAAGCCAGGACCCAGCCTGAAGAAGGTCTGATTGGATTTGCTGCAGTTCAACAACCAGTTTTTCTTCTGCGGAAAGGTGGGCTGCCAGGGCACCCAGGATTGAGTTGAGCTCATCCAGATCACCGTAAGCGTCGATTTGGTCATCAGCTTTTGATATGCGTTCGCCGCTGAATAAACTGGTTTTGCCTTTGTCGCCGGTTCCGGTGTAAATCTTCGTCATGATTTAAATTAAAGCTTCTAATGCATTGAGGGTATGTTCCGGTTCGGGCCTTACCCGGTAGTCCGTATCTGTTTCTGCGTATCGTATAACCGCTTGTCGGTCAATAATGAATCGAGCCGCCAGGGGCAGTGTCCAGGATTCGTCTGCGTTGTATCGCGGCAGGTCGATGCCGAACTGCAAATAAATACTTCTCAAATATTCGGGCACGCTATGCACCAGCCCGAATTGACCGGCAACCTGATTGCCCGGATCGCCGAGAATCTCAAATGTCAGCTTTTTAGATTTTTTCAAGGTGCGGCTGAATTTGATGATCTGGGGAGAAATGGCAATTAGTTCAGCCCCCAGGGCATTGAACTTTTCCAAGTGGCTTTGCAGAGCCTCCAGCTCAATATTGCAGTACGGTCACCAGCGGCCACGGTAAAAAGTCAGCACCATTAACCGTTGCGACAGGATATCCTCTGATCGTACCATTTGGCCTTCAGCGTTTTCCAGTTCAAAATGAGGTGCTTTATTGCCTGATTTTAAGGTGTGTTCCAGGATCTTGGAGTTTCTTAGCTCTTCAGCCGCCTGCTGCATGGTCTTTTGCACATCGGCCGGCGCTGTTTTCTTGAAATTGACTTTATATTCATCAAGCTTTGCTTGTAGGCTCATCTGAGATCTCCCTTTTATCTGAGAATGTACTCGCTTTCCTTAAAATAGACTGTCCAAAAAACTATGCACGACCCATCTTAAGTCAATAGCTTCGCGTTGCGGAAATGTAGGATCTCTGCAATCGCAGATACCGTAAACGCTGCGGTGTGCGGCCGTCAAATGCCAGAAAACAGAGAACTGAAGGCAGAGGATCGAAAAAAAGATCAAAGGGTAGGGGGTATAGAGGCCACTCCGCGGTAGGCGATCAATGACCAGCACGCAAACTAAGCAATGGCATGTGATTGAATATGAAAGTTACCAATTTGTTGAGGGTGCAAAAATATGGATACGGCAAAGATATCTCAATCCTTAATCGTATTTCCAACATGCGAAGGATCATCTGATATCCAAACATTCGGCTTTATTGGGGTTGCATCTAGCGCTTGCAATTCGCTGTAAATTTCCATGCAAGAAAGCCAGGTAGTACATGAATCTGCCCTGGCCGAAATGATAGATCCAAATGGGGCCAAAATCCTGTCGATAAGCTACCTTTATTGGCTCTCCGCATCGGCGCTGCACATCAGTATCTGAATCGCCACGCGCAACGATACCTCCCGGGCATCTGAGTGTCGACTGATCCCGCAGGTTCATGATGTCAAATCCATGGGAATTGTTTGCCGTCAGAATCAGCGATGCCTGGATGGCGGCTATGGCTAACATATTTTTCATTGCGCAAACTCCATTTTGTATCCGTTCATTTCATTTAAGCACAGAATAGATGGATCTGCAAACTCCGGTTGGCTTCGATATGTTAAGGTTTACCAGATTCAAACTTTGTCCAAAGTCAAGGTACTGTCACAGGCCGATGTCAATCAATTAAATCTCAAACCCAAACGCCTAAAGCGCTGTCTCAGCATCCAAAATGGTTTTCATCGTAGGACCATCGATGTTGCCGCCGCTGATGATGACACCCAAGCGGCCTTGCGGCACCACGCTGGCGCTTAACAGCGCTGCGACACCTAAAGCGCCCGAGGGCTCAACAACCAGCTTCATGCGGTAAAATAAAAACTGTACCGCTTCGATAATTGCCGCTTCCGAGACGGTTTTCATATCATCCACATATTTGAGTATCAGCGGAAAGGTGACATTTTCTCCCAGCGAAGGCGTGCGGGTCCCATCCGCGATGGTGGGCGGATTTTTAACACGGTGAAGTTTTCCGGTCTGAAAGGAGCGGGTGGCGTC
>JAAUYK010002721.1_pt1 | contig 18763 bp, 7 predicted proteins | sample 7278021 | NCBI WGS metagenome assembly JAAUYK01 (sample SAMN14350223, study PRJNA611818) | marine sediment metagenome | isolation source: surface marine sediment (1.8m) | place: French Polynesia: Moorea | collected 2018-08
CCGCTTCGTTGACCGCGCTCTTGAAGAACCGCGCCTGGAACCACGAGAACTGCGGCAGTTCGCCCTTGATGATGCGGTCCGCGGTGGAGTGGATCTCGCCCGTCAACGGGAGGTACTCGTGCGACTGGACCCGAACGGTGCCGAGATGCGCCAAGGCCTCTTCATGCTGCTGCGCTCCGCCCCCGACGGTGATCGTCTCCGCTCCCTTCGCGAACGCGTCTTCGCGCACCTTCTCCTGGATCGTGTCGATCAGGAGGAAGCTGACGTCTTTGCTCGCATCCTCCCCGTGAGCCGCGTGCAGGCGGCTCTTCAAGAAGGTCAGTACCCAGTCCCCAGTTCCACCGAGACCAACGACGATCGACTTGTTAGGCATGGCCGTGCGCTCCCTAACCCGTCCGCTGGGCCGCTTCCAGCGGAACAGGGCTCGCTAGAGAAGAAAGAATGGTCTCACGCCCGCTAAGCGGCTGCAAGCAGGCATCCTCACCACTTGCTACGCACTTTCCGCGCCGTCCTCCGAGTCACCTCGACCTCGGCTGCTAGCCCCGATCCCGCCGGGAGAGGCCGGCTACGCCCACCCTCCTTGACCGTCGCCGAGCGCGGCTTCTCCGTGACGCCTCGGTAGGCGAGACGGACGACGACTCCCTCGTCCCACGGTCGGATCCGCCGGAGAAGAGCGATCTTCTCCGGACGCCAGTAGTAGTCGGGGTCCTGCTCGTCGGGGGGCGGGTTGGAGAAGCGGCGCGTCAGGCGCCGCTTGCCCGTCAGCCAGATCTCGATGCCCTGCCCGTGTACGGTCGCCGACGGGACAATCCTCAGTCGGATCGTCTTCGGGAAGAACACCAGATCGAGGAGCAGCGCGAGGAAGTGCCCGGAGGCGAGCCACAGGCCGATGAGCAGCAATGCGATCCCTACGAGCACGCCCCCCCGACGCCGAGGCGCATAACGGGCGATGCGCCGACCACGACCGGAACGGCCCAGGAACTCGCAGCCAGTCTGGCGTCGGCCGCTGCGAGGTCGAAGGGTTGGCCGCCCGGCGCATCGCGCACCACGCCGCGCAGCAGGACGTCCGGATGAAGCAGGGCGGGCTCCTGGCCGAACTCGACGAACCGTCGAGTCTCGCCGACCCACCAATCGCGACTCAGCACGGAGAGCTCGACTTCGACGGTTGCCTCGAGCAGCTCGCCGTCGCGCCGGAGCGGCACCCAGGCCGAGGCTCCGGTGCCGTCGGCGCTCACCGTGCGCACCCGAAGCAAGCGCTCAGGGTTCGCGGAGATCACGTCCAGTCTCGCCTGTCCACCACTCTGAGGACCGAGCGGCCGAGGGGCGAGCCGAGGATTGATCTCCGCGTTTCCCCATGGAACTGCCACACGCGCGGGAAGCGAGGATCCGGCGTCGAGATCGAACAGTGCCTTGTCCGTGACCTCGAGCGCGACCACATGATCGAAGACCGTGACGACTTCGTTTCCCCCACCGCGCGGAGCCTCGGCCCAGGCGCGAACGCGGGCATCCCCAGGGCGGGAGAGGGTGACGGGCTGGGCGCTCTCGAAGACCCCTGCGGCCGTGAGCCGGAGGCTGGCATCCGGTCCGCCCCCGGACGCGTCGCGGATCTCGAGGCGTGCGGTGACGGGATAACCCGGCAGTTCCTCGAACGGGTGCGGATTGCCCTTCCGGTCCTGTCTTCCCACCTCTAGTCGGAAGGTCTCGGGGATTCCCACGTTGATCGCTCCGGGCGGCGCGACGAGCACGACGTTCTGCCGCGCCTGCTGCTCGATGACGTCGCTCGCCTGTGCGTGGATCTCCCAGCGCCCAGGCGTCGGCTCAGAGACCGTGATCCGATCGTAGGTCTGCTCCCTGACGACGCGGACGTCCGGGTTCCGCTCGTCGATCGCATTGCCCATGGCGTCCCTCATGTCGAGCTTCGCGCCCCGCTCCCGGTGGAAGAAAGTGAACGTGATCGACTCGAGGTACGGCGGGCAGTGGTAGGGGATCTGAACGGTCTGGGCCGCGAGCGCATCGAGGCCGCTGCCCTCGAGCCGACCCTCGAGGACGCGCTGGAGGACCTCGCCGATGTTCGCCTTCGGCCCGACGCGGTAGACGCCCGCCCCGGGAACCCTGGCCCAGAAGGGGCCCCAGGTTCCCCAATACGCCTGTGCGTTGCGGGTGCCCTCGATCCCGATCACGTCCAGGGTCGCCCCGCGGCTCACGTCACGCGCGAGCCGAGCGAGATCGCGGGCGTACGCGCTCTGGATTTCCGTCAGGATCGGCTCACCCTGGTCGTTCTCGGCATAGGGCTTCCCGTCCGTCACCAGGAGGACGTGCACGCGATCGCTCCCCGCCGTGGCGCGCTGAAGTAGGTCGACGAGACGTCGCAAGGCGGCTCGGGCGTCGGTGTAGCCGAGATCCCGGCTTCGCAGTGCGCGTTTGGCCCGATCCCGCGCGCGGTCCCGAGCCTGCCTGGACTGCGCCGGATCGTAGCGCACGTCGATGGGGTCGCTCACGTGGACCGTGGTGCCGAACTCCACGACGTGGATGCGGTACAGGCGGGACGAGTCCTGACGCGACTCCAGGGATCCCTCGAGCGAGTCCCAGAGCCATACCAGCGCGTCCACGCGGGTCCCGTCGGGGTCGTTCGGGGACCACGACGACTCGGGGCCGTGGTACCGGGACATGCTTCCCGACTGGTCCACCACCAGGATGAACTCGCGTGCCGGCGCCGGCTGCTGGGCGCTCGCCGGGAGCCCGGCGGCGAGGAGCACTGCGAGGGCGAGCGTCCGCAGAACCGGCACGGCTAGACAGAGCTCCAGCCACCGCAGGTCCAAAACTCGGTCTCGCACTCGAGCTCTGGAGACAGGCTCGAGTGGATTCCCCACTGAGCCACGTCGCCCACCGCGGCATCCGGATCCGAGAGCGACTCCGCGCGGCGGCGGCAGATCACTCTCATCCGGGCGTTGTTGAGGATGCGGACGGTGCCCGACCGCTGGCGAACCGGCAGCCCCGATGGCGGAGCCTCGAGGAGCCGGAGGTCGTGGTACTCGACCCCCAGGCGGCGGAGCGCTGCAAGGAGCCACTGGCAGCTTGCACGAAACCCCGCTGCCTCGCGATGAAGTCGCTCGCCGACAGGGTCTCCACAATTTCGGAGCAGCAGAGCCGAGAACGCCTCGAGACGCAGCACATTGATGAGCTGCGCCCCGTTGCTGCCCGTGACGAGCAGCTGCAAGAGGGGGAGCGGGTCGGGAACCTTGGATCTCACGCGGAGGTCGGCGAGCTCCTCCCGTAGTCCGGCGAGCACCTCGGTGAGCCTCGCCGCGAGCTCTCTCGGAGCCAGGTAGGTGCCTTCCAGCAGGACGCCGTACTCGTCGTCGCGGCCCAGCTCGGCCAGGCTCTCCGCCAGCGCCTCGAGGCCCCTCTCGACGTCTCGAAGCGCCACCGCTTCACGCTGCGCCTCCGACTCCGCCCGACGGCGCTCGGCCCTGACGAGTCCGTCGATCTTGTCCCTCCAGGCCTCCACGGAGTGGTCCTCGGAGGGGCTCTCCTCGACGGCCGCCCCGATGGCCTTTCGCCAGCCGGAGAGAGCGCTATGGAGCAGCCCTTGTAGCGAGCGGGCTCGCTGGTCGAGCCTCGACCGATCGGCGGAGAGTCGCACGATCCGCTCCGGGAGAGCCGATACGCCCACGGTCAGCGTACGCTCGTCCTCTCTCAGCAACTCCGCCTTCAGCCCCGTCATGGCGAGCTCTTCCCAGCCAGACATCAGGTTGCGCCAGCCGGAGTGAAGCTCTTCGCCCAGGACGCCCGCGAGCTCGGCTCTCAGCGCCTGGAGCTCCTTCGTCTGCTCGTCGAGTCGGACGTACTTGCCGGCGATCTCCTCCAGACGTCGATGCGTATCCTCTTCTTTGCGCTGGGCCACGTCGGCGCGCTGATTCGCCCGCCCGGCCTCAGCCTGCGCTTCGCCGAGCTCTTCCTTGAGGCGGTCGAAGTCTGCCCACCAGCCGCGGTGTACTTCCACAGCTTTGTCGACGAGATCCAACACCGCCGCCGGGGGGCTAGGGGCGAGCTCGTCCCACGTCTGCCCGATCGAGCGCGCGAGCTCTCGACCCACTCTACTGGCCTCCTTGTCGAGACCCCCACGCCGCTCTCCCTCGAGCTTCTTCGCCCGGCGTACGGCCACCCTCCGCTGGTATTCGAACCAGATCATCAGCAGGAATGCGGCAACGAAGCCGGCGCCTCCTGCCAGCCACACCTCCCGAGGAACCCGGACCCACCAGGCGGGCCCTTTCTTCTCGATGAGCTCCAGGAGGTGCACCGAACCCCGGCGAGAGTGCTGTACGTCCGCGACGCGCTGGGCGCCCGGGCTTCCATCCTCCGCGTCGGGCAGCTGGATCTCCACGATGATGGCACCCGGTCGCGCGTCGACCGGCTCCGCCTGCTCGAGACGGACGACGAGCCTGCGCTGACCCCGTGGGGGGATCGTTCCCAGGATCGCGGGCTGGTTCATCGCAAGGCCGGAAGGCCGTGAGATCTCGGCGTCACGGAGGCCGGGCGGGGCGCGAACCTCGATCACGAGAGGCATCTCCCAGGCAAGCGGGTTTTCGATCATCCAGAGGCGGAAGGCCAACTCGGGCTCTATTCGAAGGCGCGGCTGTGCCATGTCCTTCAACTCCTCGGCCAGGCTGCTCTGGAGTCCCTCCCATCTGTCTCCTGTGGCCGAGGTCGACCCAACCATCAACTCCTCGAGTGCCGTCGCGTCTATCGGTTCCAGCGTGTCGGGGTGCACCTCGGCAGCCTGGGCGAGCACCGCCAGTGCGAGGTAGCGCGCATCGGACCGCATTCGCGCCAACTCCTCCGGCATCAGCGGCTCGTTTAGCAGCGATCCGACGAACCACGTCACGTCCCCGTGAAGCTCGAGACGTCCCGGGCTGCGATTGAACGATCCCGCCGGCAAGCGAACGACGGTCCAGCTCCACCCTTCGCGAGGCCAGGCGCGTATCTGGCAGTGTTCCTTGGGCGGACCTTCCCAGAACCTGCGGTCTACCCGGATGAAACTCACTCGTGAGTATCCGGCGACCGGACTCTTCAGCTCCTCCAGTCCGGAGCGCCGCTCCTTGAGGGCCGAGCGGATCTGCTTGGCGTTGGCGGCGAACTTCAAGCTGGGAACGATCTCGTCCAGGCCATGTCCGAGAGCGCCAACTGTGCCTTCCGCCCGCACATGCCAGCCCGCCCTCTCGGCGAACGCGAGCCCGAAGCGGGGGAGCGGATCGCGCGTCGACCGCCAAGCCAGGGCGTACTCCGGATCCTTGGGCTGGTTGTCGACCAGGACATAGGCGATCTCCAGGCAGTCGGATTCGGACTGAGCTTCACCCCCCTCGGCCCCTCGCGCCGAGGCGGGCGCCAGCAAGCAGCACAGGAAGCCGACGACGAGCGCCTTCCAGCCCAGGTCCATCATCGGGATTCTGCCTCCTCCTCGGCGCCCGGCGACTCGTCGGCTTCCTCCTCCGAGAGAGACGCGTTCTCACTGAGGGACTCGAGCGGGACCGGCGACGGCATCTCCACTTCCTCAGTGCGCAGCGCTCGGTACGGCCAATCGTTGCGCCCCAGCATCTCGGCGCTCGCGATGGGAAGGCTCCTGACCTCAGTGCCCATGCCGGCCTCATCCCGGACCGAAATGGTGAGACGGTGCGACTCGTCGATCGCCATGCGGACATCGAACCTCGACCGATTCCTCAGGATGTCCTCGCCGATCGAGTACACGAGCGTGAAGTGGCTGTGCCACTCGAGGCTCGACAGATCGACGTCGGGCTTCTGGCTGAAGGTGACCGCGACGTCGACCTCGCCTCCCGTCCGCTCGATGGTCCGTGTCCGGTCGAAGAGGAGGGTAGTGCGCCCCCCTCGTGTGAGCTCCCGATCGGTCTCCTCCCGGCTGCTCGCGTGGCTCCAGAACTCGATGAACCGCCGGCGCTTACCCTCGTAGTAGATGATCCCGTACCGGCCCCACGCGGCCTTGTCCGAGAAGCGAACCTGTCCGTGCAGCCGCGTGTGGATCAGGGCACCGAGGGCGACCGCCTCCTTGCTCTCGTTCGAGTCCAGGCGGGTCACCGGGACCTCCGCGAGGCTGAGCCCAAGTTCCCGCTCGATCGCGCGCTCTAGACGGGCCTTGAGCGGCGGGAAGAGGATGGTTCGGCCCGACAGTACGACGCCGTCCAGGCGGGGCACGAGCTTCATCTCGTCGAGAGCCGCGCGCAGATCGGCCATCACCTCGTCGGTCGTCTGCTGCAGCCATCGCTCCACCAGCGGGTGCTCGAATAGCTCTTGCGCCTCGAGTAGCACCGAGAGCTTGTTCGCCTTTCGGTCGAACCTCATTCCGAGCCGCTCGGCTCCCGACTCGGTCAGCCCGGCCTTTGCCGCGACGATCAGGTTCTCGATGTTTGCCGTGGTCTCGAAGGGCACCTCCACCCGGAAGGATTCGCGTCCCTCCGAGTCGAGCTTCGACGCCTCGTTCTTCGCGATCTGGAGCGCACGCTTCATGGGCAGCATCCGCGCCGCGTAGCCGTCCGGGCTGCCTGAAGAGGAGATGACGATCTCGTGATCGTAGGTGATGTCGCCAGCCGAGCCCGCCACCGCGCGGCGGATCCTCGCATCCACGATCCGTGCAATGCACTCATCGAGCCGATTACCGGCGATCGGGCGCCCGTAGTTGAAGAGCACCTCGAACTCCTCGAGGCCGCGCCCCCCGGACTCACCCCAATGCATCTCTGCGTAGGTCACGTCGAGCGTGCCGGCGCCGATGTCGTAGACGAGGATCCGATCCGAGCTCTGGAAGCCCCACTTCGTCGCGAGGAAGCGGTCCGCTTGCTGGGCACTGTATATGGCCACCGCGCTAGACTCGCTGATGAAGCCCAGCTCGTAGCGATCCCCAAACGCAGACCGCAGCACGTCCTCGATGCGTTCGACATGGCCCAGCGTGAAGTTGTTCGGGTGGGTAACGACGATCCGCTCGAGGTAGTCCTCGCGATCGCCTTCCTCCAGGATGGGTCGCACGTAGTCGTCGATGAGGGTGCGGTAGGCGCTCTGAAGGAGCCCATCGAGCGGTACAGGCTTTCGCCTCTCCTCGCCGCTCTGGTCGAGCCAACCGCGGGCCTCGGCGTCCAGAAGATCGGGCAGCGCCTCGTCGCCTCGGAGGATGTGTCCTTTGAGGTAGAAAATCGTGCGCGCCGGGTCGCGGGCGATCCGCTCGTTCGGTGCCGGCAGATAGACGAAGTCGGCAGCACCTAGCGTCGCCCCCCCTCTCCAGGCGAGCTGGCTCGGAATGAAGCGGGTCCCGGTCTCCGCGTTGGGCGACAGTTTCTCATCGCGGACGTTGATCGGCTTCTCTCGCTTGTCCCACTCCGGGAGTAGTTCACGATACCTCGCCTGGAGGTCGAGGGTGGCGCTGCTGTAGCCCCCGGCGCGGTCGTAGATGGCAGCTATCGCTTGCTCGAATGCCGCCACCGTGGCGGAGGTGCCGAGGTCGATCGCCAGCACGTAGTCGCCGGCGTAGCGCGCCACGTCAAACGGCATCATCAGCGCGAAGCTGCCCTGCTCCGGATTCGCGCCCGTTTCCTTGCGTACCTCGTAGGCGCAGTCGAGTGACAGCACGTAACGGCAGCGGCGGATCTCGGGGGAGAGATCCGCGATCCCGCGGGGGTCGAACCACAGCTCGAGCTCGATCGCCACGTTCTCCCGTTCGCTCGGAAACTCCCACTGGGCGCTCTCCGTCAGACCGATCGGCTCACCCGCAAACCGCGCGTTGACGAGCGGGACGTCGCCCGGAGGGGGGACGAGGGTGAGGTCCTGCTCGGGCGCGGCTGAGACCCGCATTCCGGCGACGGAGACCCGGACCTCTCCTTCCCCGCTATGGGCGGTGTTCCCGAGGCGGAGCCGAGCGAACTGCGTCGCCTGTTCCCTCGCCCCGATCGGCCAGTGGAGCGGCACCTCGACGTCGACGCGCAGCTCCTTGTTCGCCGGCGCCGCGTCGTAGGGAATCCAGGCGCCGGGTGCCCCAATCCGCGCTGGAAGCACCTCGAACACGAGGCCGGCCACGCGCGGATCGGGACCGACCCGGAGGCTCGCCCTGGAGGTGGTCGGGTTCCAGTCCTCCTCGTCCGCGCCGGGGCTCAGTATGGCCTCCACCACGTAGTCGTCTCCCTCGAGCGCCGGCGGCGGCAGCTTCCGGAAGTCGACGTATACGCCGCAGCACAGCAGGTCGCTCTTCTCGAGGCCGGACACGGTGAACGCCGCGGAACCGTCGTCCGCGGGGAGCGGAGCCGACCGCCAGCCGGAGCCTTCCGGCGCGGCGGGGACGAGCAGATCGAGGGCGTCGCGAATCGGCGTCATGTCGGCGGCGTCATATAGCCGTAGTCGGACGTCGGCGCTTCGCGGCAGGGAGCACACGAGCTGGGCTCCGCTCGCGACCTCGAGCCAGAACTCCGGCTCGCGCTCGGCATCGGCGCGCCGGCGCTCGCGGGCGTGGGGGACCGTCAGCACCCCGTCCGCGTCCTCCGACAGACGCCGCTGCGTCTCACCCGTCAGCTCTTCCGGCCGACCCTTGGAGAACCGGCCGACCACGTCTGGGCGCTCGGACAGGAAGCGGAGATCGAACTCGTCCCGGATGGCCGGCAGCCGTTTCCGACGCAGACGGCTCCGGTGAGTCGCCGTCACTTCCACCCTGGCCCGGACCCGCTGCGGATCCTCCCCGACGAAATCGAGGGCCCGGGCCGGGCTCAGCCCGATCGAAACCTCCGCGCCGTGCGCGATCTTGCGGAGCGTCCGCCTGGGCTCGATCGTACTCGCGAAACCCGCGATCCCGGACGAGGCCGACACCACTCCGGGGCAGTCGATCTCGAGGTCGACGTCGACATCGAAGCTCGCGCGCGAGCGACGGCGCCACGGGATGCCGAACAGCCGCGATGGAACCGTCCGGAACACCAGGGACCGGAATGCCAGCGGATACGGTTCGATCGAGCCGGAATGCGCCCGATCGAGATCGATGACCACCAGCTCGTCCACGCCTTCGGAGACGGGCCTGGCCAGGGAGACCTGGACCGTGGGGGACGGGAACAGGAAGAAGCGCACGAGCGCCGCAAGGCTGGCGAGCATCGCGGCGAAAGCGGCCCACGAGAAGATCGTCACCACCTGTTCCTGGTCGAGCTCGGGGGGAAGGAGCTTCATCCAGCCGTCTTCCAGGGTCCAGAGGCCGAGGAGCGTGCTGTTGGGCTCGGAGCGAAAGCGAACCTCGTCCTCGAACCGCTGGACGGCTTGACCATACACGGGATCACGGCGAGCCAGGTCGTACTCGAGCTGGACGCGCGCGTCGGGAACTTGGTCGCGGCGGAGATCGAGCGTAGCGACGAAGGGCACCTCGCGGCTTGGAAGCTCCATCGTGGCAGGCTCGGGCTGATCGGGAAGCCGCACCCTGAAGCCCACCAGCTCGTAAGGCACGGATTGCGCCGAGTTCTGGCGCGGCTGGATCCGGAGATCTCCGACGTAGCGGTCCCCCTGGCGGCGCACGAGCTCGATCTCCGCCTCCGGGCCCTTGTCGATCAACGCATCGACGCTCGTCAGGCGATGGGGTACCACCTCGCGCACCAGCGCCCAGGTCCGTCTACCGATCTTCTCTCCCGTGGCGCCACCGAAGGACGTCGCCTCGTCTTCCACGGAGCGGATCGAGTAGTACTGCCGCAGGCGCTCGGCCCAATGAGCGACGGCCCGGCCGTCCTCCGCGAGCTTCTCGCGAAAGTCGTCATCGCCCTCTAGAGCCCCGTGGATGTTCCGGATCTCGCTTAGACCATCCGCGCTCGTGTTGGGCTCGCCATCGGTCACCATTACGATGAAGGTGCGAGAGAAGCTCCGATCGGGAATCCCAGACCTGGACCGCTCCAGATGGAGCATTCGCATCGAAAGCGGGAACGTGGTGGTGAACGCGGTGAACTCGCGGGCTTCGGTCGGCAGCCGGGCGGCCAGTGTGTCGACCGTCCGGCCCGGGGCCTGCAACCAGAGCGTCTTCAGGAAGCCATGCTCCTGTAGTACCGTGTGCGCGAACCACGGATGCTCCCGGTGCAGGCCGAAGGCGAAGGCGGAGGAGAGGTCGCGATCCGCGTCGTAGAGGGGGCGACCGCCGATCCCGCGCGAGAGGATCCCGGGCAGTCCCGTCTTGATCGCGGACTTCAGGCTCCTCAGCTTCGCACTTGTGTTGACTGCGCTGCCCGATCGGTCTAGCAGGAAGATGACGTGGTGGGGCAGCTCCTGTGCCGTCGTCCGGGTGGGGACGAGAGCCCCGATCATCGCGACCGCAATCACGAGGATCCACACATGACGCGCGCGGGACCGCGGAGCCAGTCCTTCGGGGAACCGCGGCATGGGGAGTGCACAGGCGCGGTGTCCAGCGGTCAGGTCGCGTCTCCTTGGCGTCGGGGAAGGGTACCATCGGTAGCCTCCAGGGCGTGAGAAAGGTCGCGGAACCAATGGTGTTTCCGGAGCTCTGCCATGAGCTCGGATGCGCGCCTCGAGCGGGAGGGCGTCGGAGGGTCCAGGAAGCGCTCCTTGACCGACCGCCCCTCGGCGTCGGGCTTCTCGAGGAGGTCGCGCAGTGCATCGACCGCGGCGTCGACATCGGGTCCCGAACGCCGTTCGAGGCGCCCCAGGTGCACGTCGATGTCGTGGCGGGAGTGCTCCCACCAGCTGCGTAGCCTCCGTTCCCAGTCGTGGACGCCCTCCATCTCCCGGACCTGCGCCCTGAGTTCCTCCAGGAAGTTCGTGAAGCTCAACCACCCGAATCCTCGCACCAGGTTGAAGCGGTCCTGGCCCGGGTTGAAGTTGTAGCGGCGATCGCCCACCAGGACGCGTACGGTCGCCTCGAGATCGTGAGTGGTGAGCCCCTCCCCACCGTTGTCGTGCGCCGCCACCAGCCGGTCCACGTCCGAGCGGATGCTGTAGTACTGATCGCAGTAGCGCTCGACCAGTCGCAGAGCCGCTCGCACGCGCGGGAAGACCCGCGGCGCTTCCCGCTGAGCCAGCCCGACGAGGTCGTCGGGAAGCTCGTGGGAACGGCCCCCGAGCATGGCTTGGAACGGCCCCAGGGCCTCGAGCGCTTCCTTCGATGCGAAGGCGGTCTGCTCCAGCCTCTTGACCGAGCTCAGCAGTATGGACACGTCGGACAGACGCGACGCGGACTGCAGCTGGCGGCGCCACGACTGCGCCCGCCCCACCGCCACCCGGACCTTCTCGATGGCGTCCTTGATCGCGGCCTGGAGCGTCTCGCGAAGGTCTGCGTCGGACGCCCCCAGCGGCAGCGACTCGAACCCCTGGGTGTTGAGCTCATCCCTGAGGGCGCTCACCTCGTCCCGCAACGAATCGAGCAGAGCCGACGCGCTCCGCTGGACCGTCTCCTCGATTCCTCCCCACGCCTCACTCGTCGCGATCGGCGTCTCCTCCAGCGCCGACAGGAGCCGCAGCGCTGCCAGGGAGTCGGGGCCGCGTGCCACGCCACCCAGGAACACCCATGCCAGGCTCTCCCGTTCGACGAGCTGCTCGGCGAGGGCGGGCAGGTTGTCTTCCTGGAAGAACAGGGCCCAACGTCCCAGCTGCGCACCCGGGTCGGAATCGAGGAGCCGGGCTATGGACGCGATCCGCGCCGGCGTTCCGCCTCTCTCGAAGTCCGCCACCACCAGGTCGACCAGCTCCGGGTCGACGTCGCCCCGGCGAATCACCTCGAGGATGCCTTCGAGGTGGGGATCCTCGCCCGCCGCGTGACGCGCCAGAGCTCGCGCCCTTTCGAGCCGCCTGCGCGCGGCTCGCGAGTCAGCAACCCCCAGCACGCGCTCCGAATGCATGAGCACCTGGAGCGCGTCGTCGAAGCGCCCCGCGGACTCGTGCGAGGCGATCTCGAGTTCGGCACCGCGTCGCTCGATGGCGCGCCGGGCGAGGTCGATCCCGCTCTCACCGACCACCTGTCGCCAGCCCTCCAGCCGGGGCTTCACCTCGTCGAGCAGCGCGGCGTCGTCAGCCGCTGCCACGAGATCCCGCCACGCCTCGAGCGCCGCGTCCAGAGTGCGCCCCCGCAGCGTCTCGACCTCGGCGTCCAGACGGACCAGGGCGGGAGCGAACTCCCGCTGGATGGCCGCCTCCACGCTCGGCCTGAGATCCTCGTACTCACCGAGTGCTTGCGTCAGCTCGTCCATGCCCGCCGCCGCACCTCGCAGGTCGCGGCGGCCGACGTCCGCACAGCGCGGGCGCTCGACGAGGCGGGCCATCCTCTCGAGGAGCCCCACGGACCGGCGAGCGTTCGACCGCTCGGACTTGTCGGCGAGGCTGTTGAGGGCTGTCTCTGCGTCACGGTACCGACGTTCCGCGGCTGCATCGGTGATCTCCCGCCATAACCGTGCATCCTCGATTCGCGACAGCGCCCGGCCGACGGCGCGCCATTGCGGGAAGCGTGAATGCAGCCCCTGGAGCTCATCTGAGGGGTACGCGCCGGCCTCGCTCGGCGTAGAGTCCAGGATGGCGTTCACCAGACGGAGGCCCTTCCGGTAGTCGTCGGCGAGCGCCGTAGCTGCGCGAGACAGCGGGGAGGGACCGAGTGCTTCGAGGCTCTGGTCGAGTGCCGCCAGTGCACCGGGCGTCACCTCGTCCACGACTTCGCGGACGTCGTCCATGACCTCCAGCACGGTGTCAATCGCACCGGCGAGCCGCTGGACGGCCGCCGACGTGGACGTCCGCCAAGCTTCGACCGTCTTGGCGATGCGGTCGAGAGGGAGACTCGCCAGCTCTTCCCGGGCCGACGCGACCTCGATCTCGTCGATCCGGCTGTCGACCTCCCGATCGAGGTCTCGTATGCCGTCGGCCTGCTCTGCGAGCTGCGCGGCTTCCGGGAGCCGCTTGTATCCGAACCAGAGCTCCCTGATCCGTTCGCGCATATCGACGAGCACCTTCGTCGAGCGGAGCTCCCGCGCTTCGCTGGCGAGCTGCGTGGCCTCCTCGCAGAGGCGCGCACCGAGGTCGTTCGCCGCCGTCTGGAGGACCTCCCTGCGATCGACCGCAAGCGACTCCGCGCGTTCCCAATGCTCGTCGAGCAGGTCCAGGGCGCCGTCGAAGCTGCTGGTTCGCAGCAGCTGGGCGAATCGGTCGGCCACCTTGGGCGGCCAGATCCGCGCGATCGCCACGAGCCTTTCGACCTGGCGGAACGCCTCGGCGACCTCTGGCGAATCCGCGCGAGCCGTGGCGTGGCGGTCGGCTCGGAGCTCCTCGCGAAGGCGCGCGGGGTCGGGTCCCGGATCCCCGGCTTCGTGCAGCCGCGCGATCCGGGCGGCGAGCTGATCGAAGGCCGAGCGCGCCTCTGCCTGCTCCTGCTCCACCTCCAGATCCCGCAGAAGCCGTCCGAGCGCATCTCGGGAGCCTGTCGCGTTGAGAGGCAGGATCTCTTGCAGAGCGCGGATCGAGGCGGCCATCCGTTCCAGATCTGCACTCGACGCCGTGAAGCCGCGGTAGCGCTCTTCGAAGCCGGTGATGGCGGGCCACAGAGCGTCCTGAAAGATGCGGATCTCTTGCGAGGGTAGCTCGCGGCCGCCCCCGAATCCGAGTCGATCGATCTCACCCGCCAGCGTGTCCGGGGAGGAGCCGGGGTTCCGTTTCACGAAGCGCGCCAGCTCCTTGTGGGGTCCGGTGAGCGTGGTCCCGGGCCTGGGGCCGACGGCCGCAAGCACTGCATCGGCGAGATTACGCGTCTCGGCGTCCAGGGCGCGAGCGCGGAGGCTCAGCGCCTCCTCTCGAATCCGGCCCCTTCGATCCGGCTTGACGCCGCTACGGGCCTGGCGAAGGAGGTTGCGCAGCTGAGGTCCCAGGTCCGAAGCAGCCACCGCTAGCGTACCGAGAAGACGAAGGGCGCCGAAGTCCGGGAGCCATCAGCCGCCTGGATCGCGTACGTTCCCGTCCCGCTGAGCGGAACGATCAGCTCGAATTCTTCTCCCTCCCAGGTCGGGGCGAGCGGCTGGAAGCCGGCGTCATCCGGCGCCGAGAAGAGAAGTTCGGGCCGCTCGTCCCCGATCGCGCGGCCCGCGAGCTCCAGGGCGTCGCCAGCAGAGGCCGAGCTGGAGAGCGCTGTCTCGAATTCGATCATTGGCTCGACGAGAATCACGACGATGCGCGGGGCGCCACCCTCGCCCGTTACCCCGACGGCGCCGCGTAGCTCCCGCGGAGAAAGAAGCAGCGAGGCGAATGGTTCGTCCCGCAGCCAGCCTTCGACGACTTCGCTCGCGGCGGCCTGGTCTCGTGGAAGGGCAACGGCCGTGGGAAATGCGTACGCCACCTCCGTCGCCGAGAGCTCTTGTGGGTTCCAGAGGGCATGCCGCCAGCGCGCCTCGGAGCTCCCACGTCGAGCGGCGTACGAGTCCTCCCAGAGCGACGCTAGAGCCCTCGCTTGTCGCAGCAGATCGTCGTCCCACTGGAGCTCGCCGACACCAGGGGCATCGAGGCGGCGGCGAGCCACGAGCGCTTCGCGCAGGAGATCCTCGGACGCAGGCAGACCCGCGAGCGTGCTGGTCATGGTCGCGAGGTCTGACAACGCATCGCGGTCGAGGTCGCGCCAGCTCGTCACCCGCTCGCGGGCCTGCCGTGCGACGAAGCCGTTCTCGTAGAGTACGCGCCAGACCGGCTCGCGCAGGACCATGAAGAGCCCGATGACCAGCCAGAGCCCAGCACCGATCCACAGCCCGGTGCAGCCCACCCGCTCGATGTCGGCGCGCCTACCCACTCTCCGGCTCCCCGTTGGCGCGGGCCCTGCGCTCGAGCTCCAGACTTAGGAACAGGCGCCAGAGACGTTCGAGGTCGCTCGCCACGCGCTCGCTCCCGACCTCCAGCCGCAGGCTGCCATGGGGTTGCCGGAGCCGGGCCGAGATGTCTTCCGTCTGCGCGTCCCGAAGGATCGCCTCCGCCTCCGCAGCGAGTCCCGCCGTGTCGATTCGGGCACCGCTCTCGAGGGCACCGTGGATGACCAGGTTGTCCAGGATGCGAAGGTGCAGAGGGCCCTCGCCGTCTTCGGCCACGCTCCGATCGCCGAGGGCCCAGCCGGCTCCACGCGCTTCGACGCGACCGAAGCCGATCGCGATAACGACGGCGCGCAGCGACTGCCAGTCGCAGTAGTACGCCCGCACCAGCGAGCAGAAGGGATCGGACGCGATACCGAAGCGGCCGAGCTGGGCCACGTGGGCGGCTGCGAGGAAGTCGGCCCGGTCGAGAAACACGAGGTCTCCGAACGACGAGGGCGCCGAGTCGTTGAAGCGTAGCAGTGCGGACGTGGCGAAGGGAGATACCGGATGGATCCAGCGCACCACCGATATCGAGCCCGCATCGAGGCCGTTCTGCACGCGCCCGTCCATCCCGATCGCCGTGCGAACACGATCGAGGTCGTCAGCGCAGGCCCTCACCTCGAGTCTGCCGGAAACCGGAGTTTCCATGAGGAGGGAGTTGAGGCTGTCGTCGATCCCTGCCGGATCGAGGGTTCCACAGTGGCGTACCCAACGCTCGAGCTCCACGAAGGCATCCACCCGAAGCTCAGCGAGCGCGTCTCCTGTGATCTGGTCCACCAGGCTGCCGAGCGCCTTGGCGACCTCGTGGGGATCCTCGGGACGCCCGAACAGGTGGCGTTCCCCGGACTGGATGCGAAGCGCGACGCCCACTCCGAGATGATCTTCGCCACGGGCGGCGAGCCAGCCGATCTGCCGGGAAGCCGCCGAGCTGGCTGCCGACGTCGCCCGATCGAGCGCCCGCTCGACTCGCTCGTCCCACACCACTGCCTCTCCGAGCTGGCGTCGCCGGGTGCGGAGCTCGCTCCACGCCTCGTCCAGGCGCGCGCGGAGGAGACCGGAGACTGGTTCGTTGCGTTCGGGGTCCTGCGGATCGGGTTCCCCGGCGAGCAGCTGCCACCAATCGTCCAGATGCGTAGAGAGTGACAGGAGCACCTGCCGATAGCGATCAAAGAGCAGATGCAGGAGGCCATGCCGTGCGCCCATCTGTTGCTCCCGGAACTCATCCTCCGTCTCTTCGAGATGACCGAGGGCCGCCACCGCTCCAGCGAGCAGCCGGTCGGTCGCCGCCCGGAGTCTGCAGAGCGCCCCGCCCTCAGTCGCGGCGGCCAGAGCGTCCACGCACCAGCCCTCGAGCAGCCGGAAGAGTCGCAGCTGCTCGGTCCTGAGCACTGCCGACCGGAGATGGTCGCTCTCGAGCCACACTGGAAGCGTGTCACTACCGGGATAGTGCTCGAGCGCCGCCAGGGTTGCCGGGATTTCGGTCGCAGCAACGTCCCGATCTGCGATCGCCTGCATCCGGATGAAGAGCCGCGGGCAGTGTTCCGAGTGGAGGAGATCTTCGACGAGCCGCTGGGCTTCCTCGGGTACACCCTCCGGTACGCGGAGCTCGCCCCCGGCCTCTTCGAGGCCGAGCAACCCTTGGACGACGAGCCGAAGTCCCGCCTTCTCGGCACAGATCCTGCGCGCGATGTCGACGGGGACGCTCCGCGTCGAACAGGCCGCTGCCCATGCGCCGACCTCGGCCGGGGAACCGAGTGCCTCCGATCGAGGCGCGTGCTCGTCGGCTTCCGTGTCGACCAGCGCGTCGTGAAGCAGGATTCCCGCTGCGCTCTCGATCGTCTCGGGCCACGTGCTGCTCTCGCGATCGAGAGGGCGCTCTACCCAAATCAGCCGATCGATGAGGCGACGCAAGCGCGGTGGCTCCCCTTCTCCAGCCCACTGGGGGAGCCGCATCGCCGCCTGCGGGCGGGCAAGGATGCGCGTCAGCTCGACGACGAGGGCGTGGCTGTTCGGAAGGAATGTCGGGGAAGAGTGGGCCTGGTCGGATGGAGGGCAGAGCAGCGCGACATCGACGGCCGGGGTCTGGACGCCAACGGCCCGCGCCGCCTTCTGCACCAGAACCAGGGCATCGACGAGGGTGCCACCGGCGGTACCACCGGAGGCGCTCCCCGCGACGACGACCCGGGGCGCCTCCCCCAGCTCTCGCAGGCGTCCGCCGATCGCGTCGAGGAGCTCCGGGGCACCGTCCGGACCGTCGATCCCGCCGAGCTGCCGATAGAGGGCGGCGCGTCCCAGGCTGCGCCGGCCGTGCGTTCCCGAAGAGGTGTCGAAGTCGGTGGGGCGAAGCGTCTTCAGCTCCCGCGCGACGTCCAGCCATTCCAGGTGGGGCGGCCGCTCCCCGCCCAGGGTCTCGAGGCCTGCGAACAGGGGGGTGAGGTCGCAACCGATGCAGACCCGGTCGGCGTCGCGCAGCGGAGCAGACCCCGGCGGGTCCTCTCGTCTCGCGTCCGTGTCGATGCTCAGCCAGCGCAGGCTCTCATCGGGATCCAGCTCGAGCCTATCGAGAAGCGCCCGAAGACGCTGCAGCGCGCGAATCCCTGTGCCACCCAGTCCGAGGAAGAGCGTGGGTGATACCTCTGGCGGCTTTGGAACCTTGAGGCTTCGCTCGAGGGGCACGGCTTCCGGCATCGTCGGCGGCGGGACGCGCGGGTGCGCGGGCAGCTCGATGGGGCGGGGGGCTCTTGCGCGACTGGCGACCATCCAGTAAATCGGCGTGAGCAGCCACATCCAGAGCCACCAGGGCTCTGGCAGCACGAGCACGTGCTGCGGGCGCCCGGAGAGCGCCCGAATCTCGTTTCCCTCGCAGCCCCGCATCTCGAGGATCGCCCGGCTCGTCGCGATCGGGTGCCATCCATACCGGGTGGCGACGATGCGGTAGCTGACGTCCTGCGGCTCCGGCCGAACCGCCGGCAGGAACCACTCCAACCGGCCGCCCGCCAGCTCCTCGACGAGCACGTTGGCCTGGCCGGCGTCGTCAAGCAGCATTCGTCCGCTCGGAATCTGCTCGTGGAGGTGGCCATCGAAACCGACGGTCGAGCTGATGCCGTCGGCGATCTCTCGGTAGAGCCGGCCGAGCTCGACCTTGTCGAGTGTCGCGTGGAAGTCCTCCTCCGAACTCGCAATTGCGCTGAGTAGCTCGCGGTTCACATCCGTCCCGAACGCAATCGTGGAGACCCGCACACCCTCCGCCCGGAGTTCGCCCGCTTCTGCCAGCGCGGGCAGAGGCGACGAGCAGCCGTCGGACAGCACGATGACCGCCGGGCTCTCGTAGTCGACCGCCGCCTCCAGAGCCCTCCGACAGCGATCAAGCGCGAGGTGGATGTTGGTCCCTCCGCCCCCTCCGATGCGCATGATCGACCGGGCCACCGCGCGCCCGTTGCTCGAGAGGGGGTGCACGATCCGTGCGGAATGATCGAAATCGACCACGGCGACCCGACAATCTTCGGAGGCCACGTTCCGGACAAAGGCCACCGCGGCGCGCCGCGCATGGGCTAGCGGGCTGCCGGGGCCATCACCCATGCTCCCCGAGGAGTCGATGGCGAGAACAAAGGCGAAGCACCGCGAGGAATCCCTGGCCGGGCGGAGACCGTGGCCCGAGCAGGAAAGGACGACGTCGAACGGCTCTCCGCGCCGGACAATCCAGCGCCGGCAGCGCCGGACCAGTCGTTTCGAGCCGAAGGAGATGCGTCCCAGCGCCAGCGCGACGAACCCGAGCAGGGCCCACGCGGCGAGTGCTACCAGCAACACCGCTACGACACCGCTCATCCGGCAGCTCGCGTCTGGGAGAGCGCCTCAAGGTGCAGGAGCCGGGAGACGTCAGCCATGACGGCGGCTTCCGCACCCGTGGCCTCGGCCCCCCGCCGCGCCCATAG
>JAAUYK010147239.1_pt1 | contig 18755 bp, 21 predicted proteins | sample 7278021 | NCBI WGS metagenome assembly JAAUYK01 (sample SAMN14350223, study PRJNA611818) | marine sediment metagenome | isolation source: surface marine sediment (1.8m) | place: French Polynesia: Moorea | collected 2018-08
AGGTCAGGTTCCCAGATATAGGAAGGACGATATTTTTCGTGCATGCATAAACCAAGGGGCAGTTTTAGGTCTTTGGGTTGCATTCAATCTTATTGGGTTATAATGAAGAATAACTTCGTTTAAACCCACCATTTAACTTATGGAAGATCGGCGGCAATTTCTGCATATTTGGCATGAATCCGCTTTACCAGACCCGCTTCGTTTTCCGGGCCCAACAATTGACCCGAATCCCACCAGCCCAGTTCATTAAAATGATCCGCATCCTCGATGACGCCTTTAAAGTACGATTCTTGCCACTTGGCCGACTGCACCGATACCAGGCCGTCGTTATCACCTTCCTTTTTTTCAATGATATAAAACGATAGCTTCAGGGGACCAAACACCCTCCAAAAATTTTGCCGGCCGGCATAGGTTTGAAACTTGATGATAGCGGCACAATCATTTTCAAAATCGATCACCGTTTGCATTTGATTAAAGCGGGTACATTCTTTCACGGTCAAATTTTTAAACGCCTCCAGGTCCAACCCGATTCTGCCGGCAATCGGAATCACATAGGAAAGATTGTGAATGCCCCAATCCGCAAAAGGCGATCCCCAGTGGGGCGTGGAAATGGTGGTTAGGGACGCGATCCGTTTATGAATCTGGCCTTGCCGGCGATCATTAAAAAGCATGTGGCGGGTATCCAGCCCCCCCATACTGTGGGCGATGATGTTCAATTTTTTTGCACCGGTCTTCTGTAAAATGGCCTGTAAATTGACACGCAAATCTTCAGCTCGTTGATCAACGCCGGCGGCCCAGGAAACTTTGGAATGAAATACTTGATGGCCCTTTTTCAAAAGCATGGTGCGGATGCCTTTGAAATAATGCCACCGATCTTTATTCTCATCGTCACAATTATCCAAATCCAGGGCTTTGTTCCAAACCTGGTCAAAACGACACACTCCGTGGGCTAAAACAATCGGAAACGTCATGAAATGATTTCCTCATTTCGAACAATGTTATCTTGCTATCAAGACACATCTGGTTACTTTGGCGCCTTAAACCGCCACCGTTTTCCAGATGCCATCGTGATGCCAGACTCTGGAAAATGGACTGCCGACCGGCAGAATTCTTTTCTCGAGATCTTTTAGATCAATCTGAATTTCTGTATTATATTCCGGATCCCAGGGCTCGATAAAAATCGGACCACGGGGAGTTCGTATCAATTTGGGTAAGATCGGTTTGCCCCACGGTCGTTGGCGGCTTTCATCACGAAGATGGTTTAAATCTGTATATTGTAAAAGTTGGTGCAACGTTACCAATGTTGGTGGGCTCAAGGGTATCTCACCGGCAAGGTTGGCTCCCAGTGCTTTCTGGGGAGAAATCCAAAGCCCGTCCGTTGCCTCACGATTATCCGGTGCTGCCATTTGATCGGGGGCTGCAAAGACTATATAAAACCGGGTATCAAAGCGTTTGGGCAATTTTGCGGGTGTGATCCAATGCGCCCATGATCTTAGTTTGGAAAATGCCAATGACACATTGTATCCGCGAACCAATTCCAGCAGCCAATCTTTAGAAAGCTTTTGCTGTTGCCGTTTCGCGTTTATCGCTGCAATTTTTTTGATTGCCGCGGAATCTCCATCCCCCACAAAAACCCCCGCCTCTTCAAAGGTTTCACGTATGGCGGCAATAGCAAAAGACACCGTGGCGGTTGTCGAATTGTCGATTCCGATACGATTCATCATATCTTGCATCGGCACATCGCCGTGACCTTGCCATTGATCAAGATCTTTATCGAGTGTATCCAGAATTCCGCCTGGGAAAACATAATTGCCCGCCATAAAACTGGATTCGGTGCTGCGTTTCATAAGAAATAATTGAAATTGATTTGTGCCTGGGCGCACCAGAATAGTCGTGGCCGCGGGAAGCGGCTGGGATGTTGTTCGGGCTGGTTTTTTTCTCATACGAAATTGGTATCAGCCAAAAATATCTTACGGCGCTCAATACCGGCTGTTCGCGGGCGAATCGGGCACCAGCGTCGATCTGAGCTTTGTTGCCGACGGCTATGGGTGTGCCTGCGATCCCAGACACCTTCCAGCCGCTGCCGTTTACGGCGTCTCAATCCTGATCGGCGGCCACCATTATCGCCCAGGTAGACCGGTGTATCACGCATCTGCTGAAGCTTTTTCAACAAATTTACTTCAATACCAAGCTTATCAAATATGTCATTTGATTCAGAGCCCATCGGTCCTCGAGATATTACTAAACAAAGGTAAAACGTCAAAATTTTAGTGCCATGATCTCTATCCTTCTGTCTGCTATCCATACTAAATAGCAGTCATTGTGCCAATTCCAGACAAAAACTTTGACGATATGTGGATATTCTATAGTTTATTAATATTATTGTATATTATATCCAGACGACCGCTTTAAATCGATTTTAATCCATTTATAACATTGGCTCGGCTATAAAGAAAATTTACAAATTGAATCGAGAAGTGTAAAGCCGGTAGACACGTCATTCAAAACAAGCTGTTTTTTTCTTCAGAACTTCATAAAAGTCTTGCATGGTTTCAAAAACTATGCTTTATTGCCGAACTTGAAGCCGCAGCTAGAATTCTATCTCGGATACTGATATAATCTGCTTCTGCTTTTAATTTGATTGGGCTTCATAGGAGGGTCATGGTTAAATACCCATGACCCTCTTTTCATTTATAGGAGCCGATACTCCCTTATCCAACACCGGCGCATTTTTCTTCCCAACCACAAAAACAGCCATTCTATTTTGTCTGATGATGGCCGGCAACCGTTCGATTCACCAAATAAATCCCCAAACCCACCAAAAGAAGTGATATCAATAAGGCCCCTGTAATCGACTCTTTTAACAGCAAGCCGCCAGCAAGGACACCAAAGAGGGGCGTGAGAAAAGTGAAAGAAGACAGGCGCGATGGCGAATAATTACGAATAAGCCAAAACCAGACGAGGTAGGTAACAAATGCCACCCACACGGTTTGGTAGAAAAGACAGAGCAAGATCAACGGGGTCATTGTGATGATGCCGGGTTCGCCCTTGACCACAGATCCCAGCGGCAAAATAAGCGCGGAAACGGCCAGTTGATACAAAAGGGTTTTGCTGGGTTTAATTTTTCTAAGTGGACTGGCTTTGACCAGGACGGTTGTAGCGCCCCAAAAAACGGCAGCTGCGATGAGCATGCTGTCCCCAATCAACATTCGATAAGTAGGCAGGCTAAAGGATTCACTGAATGCGATGATAATACCGGTGAAAGCACAGCAAAGCCCGACAACTTGATACAACCGCAAGTTTTCACCGGGAATAAATAGTTGCGATCCCAGCGCCACGACAAAGGGGGACATGTAAAGGAAAATGGCCGATCGGGATGCATTGGTAAATTCAAGACCCCAGTAGACTAACAAGAACTCTCCCGCAAAAAGAGTGCCCGCTGCAAAACCCCACCAGAGGGTGCCATCGCGATTGAGCACCGGCTCGCGACGAAGGGCCATCCAGGCTAAGATTAGGATGGCAGCACCGGCGGATCGGATGCCGGCCTGCAGCAGAGGCGAGATACCCTGGTTCGCATATTTGATGGTTATCTGCTGGAGCCCCCAACTCGCACACAGTACAACCAAAATCATCATGGCCGTGATATCTAACGCCTGATTCCTGTGTGTCACGCCCGGCGCCGCTTATAGATTAAGGTTGGAAATAACAAAGGGAATTTGGTTCATGTTTTGGCCTTTCGATCGCTGTTAAAAAATAGCGATAAATTTAACTTGCTGTGGATGTTTGACGCTTGTGTTAATCGGCTGCGCGGCGCCCCTCTCTGCCAGCCGTACAAAAGCATTTCAGCTTTCCTGTTTATTTTCCCATTTTACCGCCAGAAGCGTAATATCATCATGTTGCTCGGCACTGCCTATGTGTCGTTTCAGCTCATCAGCAATGCGCTCAACCAACTCAGCCGCCGAGGCTACCGGCGTTTCCACCAGGTTCAAAAGTCGACCCTTGGTAAAAAACTGCCCATCCTCTGCCCGGGCTTCAGGAATACCGTCAGTGTAACCTAGCATGATATCGCCTTTGTCCAGTTGCGCTTGACGAATTTCGAAGTTTACTTCGGTCTGAACCCCCACCACCGGGCTAGTGGGGCCCAAAGATTGTTTTAGACTAGCGCTTGAATCAATAATATAAACAGGGTCGTGTCCGGCATTGATATACGTAAAGTCACCAGCATCCACATTCAGCACGCCAAAAAACAGCGTGGCAAACATACCCAGATCGCCGTGATTTTGAGCAATATAGTCGTTGGTCAGTTGCACCGCTTTGAGAGCATCCAGGTGCGCGGGATTTAATTTGGCAATATCCGGCTTGGGCGCTCCTGGATTGGCAAGTGGTTCACTTAACATACAGGCCAATCCATTTAAGGCTGTTTGCCCCGAGAAGATGCGGATCAAGCTGCGAAAAAGCGCCATGAATAACGCCGCACCGACACCCTTATCACATACATCAGCAATGACTAAGCCAATGTTATTATCGGGCAGTTCAAAAATATCGTAAAAATCACCCGATACTTGACGTGCCGGCCTAAAAAAAGCCACCATTTCCCACCCCGGCTTATTAAAAAGTTCGGCCGGCAAAAAATTGTTTTGCATCTGGCGGCCCTTTTCCAATTCACGATTCATCGCCTTGGAATACGCCTCCACCTCATTGAGGCTGTATTGCAGCGCTTCTTCAGCCTGCTTACGTTCGGCAATGGCTTCTGAAATCTTTCGATACATTTGGTTAAAGGCGCCGATAACCTCTCCCAATTCGTCCTGGCGTTTCAGCGTGGCGGTATTAAAATGTGGTGTTTCCCGATTTTGGATAACGGCTTCGCCTGCATTGATCAAATCCTTGCGCAGATCAAGAATCGGGCGCACAACAATCGGCCGCAGTGCTATCCAGGCACCGGCGGTAACAAAAAAAGAGATGATAATCACCAAGCCACCAATTCGGAAGATAAAAGCGTGCAACTCCTGGCGCACAACTTCCGCATTTTGCCGTAAGATGAGCATATAGTCTTTTTTTAATTCATTGGTTGTCCAGGCCGAATCGTAACGCAAGCCATCGTTGCTTTTGCGGTTGACCATACCGGATTCGAGAATTTCGGTCAGCGTAAGCTCGGGTACTTCTCCATAACTGCCAACTGTTTCGCCGCTGGTGCGCAGCAGCAACACCCCCTCGATGGTAATACAATCCATCAATTGCTTTAGTTTTTCAAAAAGCAACTCGCCCGAAGCGTCGGATGGGGTGAGACCCAAAAAAACTTCGAGTTTGGCATTCGAAATCATGCGCAGATTTGCCAGCAACTCTTTTTCGCGCCGCATATAAGAGGGTATCAGGATAATGGCTTCAATCACGATGACGCAGACAAATACCCAGAATACAATTCGGCGCGACAAACGCGTTTTTAATAATTGGACGGCCTTCATCATTCCGTTTTAATTCGCTGGTTAATATTGCTGGCACCAAATCTAAACAACTTTTCAGCAGTTTAGTGTTTAAGACTACACTATAGGTCTATGTTGCCTAAAAGTCGAGAACCGGCTAATGCTGTCAGCTGCCATGGCAACGGTTTAAACATCGATCAAAAGCATAAAAGTGCAGGTTGTTGAAATCGGATGTTGCCCTATTTAGAAGTTTGTTTATTACCTGATTCCATTTCCAAACGCTCATCGCTTTGGATCGTCATAAAGCGTCCCCCGCATGTCTGGCAGATGCGCAGGAAACACTTCTCTTCTTTAGCATCCAGCCGGCAGGAGACATTGAATTTGACTTCAAAACCAGTGCGTTTACCGCAATGGGGGCAGTATTTATTAGGCACCTGCTTTTCCTTATCTATTCACACAGATCAACCGGAATGCCGGCTTCCGGGGGACCGTTGATGGAAAGCGCTTCGATCACATGGGGATGATCCATACAGCTTCCAAGGTCCAGCAGAAACTGCCAAAGCTGATCCTGAGCATTGCGTATTAAGATCAAACCGTCTTCACCGTGCATATCAATGTAGCGCACCGGATCACGGGTCTCAATAATGTTGGTTTCGGACCCTTTGATCCTTTGCATCCAGCTATAGTCGGTGGTCACAAGGTCAGCGATGGTAAACAGCTGAAAAGAAATCTCTGCCTGTTGTTGCGGTGCCAAATCAATGGCCGCGCCTCTCGTTTCATCTTGGGCCGGTAAAATCTTGATCACATCAGTGGTGGTGTTTTTGACGACCAAATTCAACTCTGGGGTTCGGTTTAGCTCCACCTTCTTAACCGTCGCTACGGTGTGGGAACAGCTTACAGTAAAGAACAAGAATAGAAGACTTATCGCCAGCACTATCTTTCTTTGAAATATTAACATAGATTCACCTCCTGAACGATGCGCCGCCAGATTCGTTCATCCACGGCGCGGGTATCGTTGCGGGTTAGTTGGCCAGCAGCAACGTCGACCATAAACTGCGCCACCGCTTGCTTGGATGCTTTGGGTCGCCCCAACGACCGGCTGGGTGCCGTGACACTTTGGGGCATTTGATCCTTCTCAATCAACCGGGTAATGACTTTAAGGGTTTCCGGATGCTCCAGCAATTCCTGGTGCTCCCCGGCTTTTTTAAGATTAAACACCTGGTTGTCAGGCACTTGCACCAACCGCGCCGACCACCAGGGAACCGTGCCGTCGCCATCGCCTTTGGTGCCCGAAATCGGCGACGGATCAATATCAGGGTCGAATTGCGCACCATTGACCGGTGCCCACTTCAGCTCCACCCAAGTTTTTTTCTTGGTCGCGCGGATATGGAACACGTGATCAACAACAGCATCCGGCATCGGCTTGGTGACGGTTTTCCACATCTGAGCCGCTAGGCTTAAAGACGTCGAACTCACCCAGGGTGGAAAGCGGTTTGCAAAACTAGCATCATAGGGATCGGCGGAAGATGCTAGATCAGCCGCATCTCTTACCGGATAGCGACTAATTTCCAGTTGGCTGGCGTAACGGTTAAACGTAGGTTGATCAATCAACATAAGAATATAGGTGCCGGGAAGTGTTCCGGATACACGGGCCAGCTTTTTAGCACCATAGAGAATATTTAGCGGATCCTGACCTTTATAATAGCGTGTCATATGGGTGGATGTGCCATAAAAGGGTGATCCCACTGTCACCATTCGTGCCATCCACTGGCGCACTTCCGCCGCGGTTGTGTTTGAATTGAAGACTCGATGCAGAAATACTTTGGCCACCAGACCGCCCATACTGTGGCACAAAAGGGTCGTGTGGGGCAGCGGATTTTCCTGGCGCAAACTTTCCACACGAGCCTTTATACGCTTTAAAAAGGTTTTGAGATAACCGGCCGACTCGCCAATGGACCGCCGCCAGTCATAAGCAAAGACGATATAATTGTATTCTCGATCACGGAAATAGGCCTGGGTGGCATCATACGGCTGCAGCAGAAAGCGCAAGGGGCCGTTGGGAATGATGATGTGATTGCCAAGGTCGTGGCCGTTAGGTTTAATTTCCAACTGCAGCACTTCACTATCAAAGATAATACCCAAATCCATCCAGATCGGATCGTACGTATTAAATGGCAAAGAAGCCTCGCCGGCATATGGTTTGCCCGATCGATCCAATTGCGAGCCCATGCCACCCGGCAAAAAAACAATCGTGGGGCGTCCCTTTTTATACGCACGCGCAAATTCTTCGATGTGACGAAAGTGGGCATCACGTAATTCCCGATTACGGGCACTTTGGTAACTCATGGCGATTTCTCCTTTCTATATATTTAGCGCATACTTGCAAATTTCAACACATTAATACTTTTTTACGCGCATATCATCCGCCGGGTGCCGGCGTCTTGGTTAGGGTTTGAAGCTTATCTAAACAGGACTCTATAGTGCCTCAACACACATTGGAACTTAAAACGCTTGAACAATGCAGGTAAAAAAAGAAAAATGCCGTCCGGGCGAGATAGACGCATGGGCGGATTGGAAGTATTTTGCCATTTAGATTTTCTTCAAATACGGTTTGATGGCAATGATTGGAGATCTCAATATTTAATATTTTATGACCGTAGCCGTGTCAAGCGGGAAGCCAAAATGACCGCTTAGTTTGAGAACAGCCAAGCGGTATAATAAAAAGGAAGAAACCTCCGTGAATAACCGGAGGTTTCTTGGGTGCGGGCAGCAGGGTAGGCAGTTGCGGAGGAACAGAGTGTATAATGCAACTACTATTGGTCTGATTTTATAGGGGATAAAGAGTCGGCGCTTAAGCAGCGCATTGATATAGGCACACCTCCTTTTTTACCGCGTTAATAAGAACCGGTAGTGCGGCTGCTACCGGCGGGGAAAGTTCCATACTCCATTCGTTCCGCAAAGGCTCAATGCCGAACACCGAGACCTCTAAGGGTCGGCGCTCACTCGATGCCAGCAGCTGACAGATGCCGGCCCCATGAACAGAATCAAGGCCGGGCATCGGTCGATTGCGATCGAGGTTAAGCCAATGCACTGTTCCCGGCTGCCCGCCGGTCTGAACAGCGTCTAAGATGATTAATCTTTCAGCATGGGTAATGGCCGGCAATGCATCTAAAACCGACATGCCGATATCCTGCACCACCGCATCAACCGGCGAAACTGCTTTCTTCAGGGCGAGCGCCGCGTGCACACCAACGCCGTCATCACCTTTTAGCAGATTACCGATTCCCAGAATGAAATTTTGCATATTTCTGATCCTTGAATCGCGGAGAATAGGGGGTTTAGGAAACCGTTACCGATAGATTACACAACCAATTTATTTGTTGCCCCTGTCACTTGAAATAAGCAGTATAAAAGGGGCCGGGCCTGTTGTATTCGTAAAGTATTGCAGCGAGCATGCCAGATTGGATTGAAATTGGAGATTCTCTACCGGTTTCAGACGGTTAAGATGCTATTGGAAAGAAAATGCACGTACGATCAATGCGCACTTTAGTATACACTTTTGGCAAGGAATGTAAGGTTATGTGTTCATGGTCTCATCGAAACGTTGTTGACAAAAATACTTCAAACAAAAAGGATGTCATGTAAGAGAATCCTGCACTATTCTTTTGATAACAGAAAAATATGCTAGCGTATGTTATGTGTGTTAATATCGAAATCCGCGCCAAACAAATCAGGGCCATTTAATCAAAAAAATTGGTTTCGGTTAGCTTTCGAAACCTCGATTCTGTCCATGCTGTCCGGTAAAGTAACGCAAAGCGGTTCTTCTTTAGAATATTTTGGATGGCTATCCAACCAGCATGTCCAAATGACGGTAAAAATTGCAGAAAGGAGGCACATATGTCACGGCATGACTGCCATCATCTTTTAACCGGTTTCAAATCGTGGGAAAAGCTTCTAATGCGGCTGGCTTTTTATGGTTATTTGCTAATCGGATTTTATGCTATCTATATTGAAAGTGTTGCATGGGGCCTGGGTTATTTGCTTTTTTGCGGCCTGGGCATGATCTTTTTGGTCCTTTATGGGTTGTGTGCCAATTGTCCGTATCCATATCAATTTTCAGATTGTCTTTTTCTGCCTTATAATGTCATTAAGCGGCTTTATAAATACCGCGGGGGCAATATGACCCGTTTGGATAAAATCGGTTTTATGGTGGTGTTTGCCGGTACTATTTTAATCCCACAATTCTGGCTCATAAACCATTTCAAGCTCTTGTGCCTGTTCTGGATATTGGCACTACCCATTTGTATCGCATTTCCCATATATTATTGCCGACGATGCCGCCATTTCAGCTGTCCGCTTAATAAGGTTAACAGCGCGTTACAAACCTAGTCCCATGATTTAGGAAAAATAGAATGAAAAAATATCTTTGTAGTTCTCAAACAAAGTTTTTTCTGCCCATATTTAATGTGGTAATCATGCTCGCCTCTATCTTGCTTGTCGGGCCAACAGCCCTGGCAGAGGATGAAACCGTATCTGAAATTAGAGACGTCAAACCATTTCATAGCATTGAACTGCGCGGCAACGGGACCATGTATGTGAAACAGGGTCCTGTTTCGGAAGTGCGCCTGGAAGGGGCAAAAGGCGTCATAGATGCGCATGATACATCGGTGCAGATGGGTCGACTCATTGTGCAAGTTAAATTTCTAAAAAGGACACGCGTGCGCAAGCCGATCAAAGTTTATGTAACCAATCCGCATCTCAAAGGCCTTGCGGTCAGTGGATCGGGCGCCATTTTCGGTCAATCCGATATTTCCGCAGAAAAATTTAGGCTAAAAATCAGTGGTTCCGGCAAAATAGATTTGGCATTGACAGCCGATTTTCTCGAAACTCGCATTTCCGGCTCAGGCCAGGCCCTTCTAAAAGGGTCGGCCCAAAAACATCATTTGGTTGTGGCGGGCTCTGGACAACTGAAGACTTTTGAACTGGCGTCACATCATGTCAACATCAAGATTTCCGGATCGGGAATATGTGAAGTGGCGGTTATCGATAAGTTGGAAATTAAAGTATCCGGTAGCGGTACCATTAAATATCGCGGCAATCCTGATAAAATTTACCAGCAGATTTCCGGTTCGGGGAGTGTTCGCAAAATGGAATGATAACCCAAATTTTTCTCACAAGGCCACAAATTAAAAATCGACCTGCCCTCCAGAACCGTAAAGGCTTCAATGATGGTATCATTAGACTTTCGTTTAAGAAAAAAATCTATAAAGCCCAACAAATTGTGTTAGTTGCTTATTAGTTATACAATATTTAGTTGACAAACCCAAATTTATCAAGGATGCTGAAGGAAATATCGAAGCATTTTTTTTGATAAATCATCTAAATCTTTGGGGAGATCTTGAAACCCATGATGCTTGTCCGGTATGATACGCTTCACAGCTTCTTTAAGGGCATTCCTCAGAAACCAGCGATTGTATACAGGGATATGTGCCAGGGTTGCGGTGTAAATGTTGTAATAAAGATAGTTAAGCAGCCACCGGGATTCGGAATGTCAGGCGGTGCGCTGTTTGAACAAGAGCCGGAACATCTGTTCGCTTTATGTGATCAATGTTACCAAGCGATGCCCAACTGGGCCGGCGAACGTATAATGGAGCACCGGATAAGCGATATCTCGGAAATCTACTAACCGGGAAATATTTGTCGATCACACACAAAGACCCCTTCAATGGCTCAGCCACTGATTGACAATGGAGGCCGGCGTTCGGGTATCGAGCGCCGGCAAATCTCTTATACCTGCTTCATTCCCGAGCGAAGATCCGGCAAGGACCGCCGCAGCGGTCTGGATCGCCGAAAAAAAATCCGTTATCCTAAATCCAATCACCACCACAAATAACTCATATTCTGGAGGCTTAGACCGGTGCATCTGATGCCGCCGGTCTATTTTTTCAGGATTTTAACGCCATTTTTAGTCAAACCGGTTAATCGCCGGCATTCAATTAGAATCGATATCCGTATCGCAATCCCAGGGTATCCAACCCCTGATTGGGATTGGCTAGATAACCATTGGAAATGTGGTCAAACATTATCGAGATCCGATGATGACGTTTAGCCGCATAACCGATCTCAATGGGAATTCGAAATAGGATTCGCGAACCGAGGCTTTTGGTGTCATCGCGATCGGTATCCAGCCGCCCGTCATGTACAGCTCCGCCCAATCCCAGGTTTAGAAATATCCCCGAATCAAATTGATACTCCCACAGCAAGCCGCCGTAGACTTTGCTGGTATCTCCCTGAGTATTAACACTGGCCCCGAGATTGGAGTGTATTCGACCCGCGAGCAGTTGCCAGTCCGGATAGGCCAGGATCAACTCGGCATTGAGGTCGACGCCATCCTCTTTGCGCGAATGGCTCCAAAGATTATCCACATCATGAACTAAAACACCCATCCGGATTTCGGCACGCCACGGCGCCTGTTCATTTGTGGGAAGGCTTTCCGATCCCGTCGCTGTTACCGCGGTCAGCAAAAGACACCCGAAAACGGCAATTATATTTTGAACAAAGACCACGGTCCGATAAAGATTCGCGTTTATTTGTTTATTGGATTATTTAATGAGTCGATACCGCATGGCGATTAGGGCGCTAAGCGTAAATAGAATGAAAAAACCGATCAAGAAAATAAAGCTCAAGAGCATGCCGGTTTCATGGGTGCCGATACTGCAAAATCGCACCAGTTCCACCAAATGATGCAAAGGAAACAACAGTGCCAGGGGTTGTGCCCAGCCCGGCAGGTTGGAGACCGGAAAGAAGGTGCCACTAAAAAGAAACATCGGGGTGACAAATAGAAAAATCGGCAAATTAAACATCTCAATGCTGGGTATGATACCGGTAAAAAATAGCCCGACGGCACCAAAGGCCAAGCCGCCTAAAAAGGCGATCGGGATGATTAGCAGCCCTCCCGGGAATTGGATAAATCCTGCTAGTCCGAGCACCACCGTCATGAGCGTTGCAGCAGCTGAGGCTTTGGTGGCACTCCAGGCAATTTCGGCCAAAATAATCTCTTCCAGGGACACCGGTGTGGCCAGCATACCATCAAACGTTTTTTGATAATACATGCGCACAAACGACGCATAGGTGGTTTCGAAAAATGCATTGTACATCACTGCGGTGGCAATCAATGCCGGTGCCATGAATTGTGTGTAGGTCATTGACAAACCACCGTAGCGCACATCGCCGATCAGCCCGCTAAACCCCAAACCAAACGCCACTACATACAGAAGCGGTTCTATCAGCGGCGTAATAAAACTTACCTTCCAAATCTTCTGGTAGGTCACCAGATTTCTTTTCCAAATTTTTGTAAATCGCCATGAAAATGCGTCCAAGTTTATCATTCGCGAAGCTCCCTTCCTGTCAGCCGCAAAAACACATCTTCCAGGGTGCTGTTTCGGTAAATGCATTTCCGGCCGCCAAACCGTTCCCGGATCGCATGGGCCAGATCATTATCTTCGGATGTATAAAGAATCATACGATGATCTAAATCGTCATGTTCAATCTGATGCTCTTGCACATAACGGTGCAAATCATCATCACCACCTTCGATTTCAATCACACGGCTGCCAGCGTGTTGAGAAATAAGCTGCGATGGGCGACCTTCCACCAGAATACGGCCATGATCGATAATCACCAACCGATCACACAACCGGGAGGCCTCCTCCATGTAATGGGTCGTCAATACCGCCGTGAGCCCTTCTTTTTTGAGAGATTCCAATCGATCCCAGAGCAGGTGCCGTGATTGAGGGTCCAGGCCGGTGGTGGGCTCGTCCAGGATAAGCAGTTCGGGTTTGTTAATCAGCGCGCGGGCTAAAATAAGTCGGCGGGCCATGCCGCCGGAAAGTTCTATCACTTTGTCATTTTTACGATTGGACAGCGCAAAAAACTCGAGCAGCTGATCGGCTCTTTTGCGGGCACGATTACTTGGTATGGAAAAATACCCTGCAAAAATTAGTAAATTTTGTTGGACGGTTAAATCCGGGTCAAGGGTGTTCTCCTGTTGACAGACGCCGATGCGTGCCCGAATTTGGCGCCAGTCATGGGTAATGTTCATGCCGAAAATCTGGATATCACCGTTGGTCGGTGGTGAAAATCCGTACAAGGTTCTGATGGTAGTGGTTTTGCCGGCACCGTTGGGTCCCAGCAGACCGAAAAATTCCCCTTTTTTGACAGCAAATGATATTGCATCGACCGCCTTAATGCCCTTAAATTCTTTTTCAAGGTTGTTAACCTGAATAGTATTTTCCATGAGGCCTCACCAGAGATTCGAATCAAACACAATTGGAGGCTGCCTTAGCACAATCATCTTAGTCTGTACAGCCTCATGCACGCCGATTCAAACAATGCCGATTAGATGGGTTATTGGACATTTGCCGATCATGAACCTATTTTGGGAAAGTTTACGGATCATTGCATTAATTGCCAAACCATTCTCGTTAAGTCATGAGATGTTATAATCGCTATTGTTTGGCCACCACTTGCCATTCAACCGAAGCAAAACGCTATGAAGAACTCCGGATCCATATCAACACCGCTCGCTGCTGCGGTCATGCGCTTTCCAGCACTGGACGCCATGCGGGGGACGATCATGGTTCTGATGGCCTTGGATCATGCCAGTTACTTTGTGGCCCGAACGCATTCTCAGGAATTTTGGGGGGCAGCACTACCGGTATATGAAAATGCTCTGGGATTTATTACACGCGCGGTCACCCACCTGTGCGCTCCGGGGTTTTTCTTTTTAATGGGAATTGGAATTGCGCTGCTGGCCACATCGCGTGAGCGGGCGGGATGGTCTGCTCATAAAATCAGTCTATTCTATACCGCCAGGGGGGCGCTGTTGATCGTGTTTCAACACGTGATAGAAAATCCAGCCTGGTTGTTGGCATTTGTTTTCGCCGAACCTCAGACATTTACTTCCCTGGGAGGCCCAGTCCCTGGTGGCGGATCTCCGGGGCAACATTACTTCGGTGTACTGTATGCCTTGGGCGGAACGCTTATTGTTTGGTCCTGGCTGCACCGGCTACCATCGATTTGGATCATTGCCATCAGCGTTGGGGCGCTGTTGATCCCCCAGGCATTGATTTCGATGATCGCCGATCCCGAGACCCCATATGCCGCCTGGTTACGCCTGCTAATAATTCCGGGACACACCAATCAGTGGGTTGTTTTCTATCCGATTATGCCTTGGATGGGTGTCACCGGTCTGGGTATTGTAACTGTGCGGGTGCTTATAAAACGCCACAAAGAGATGGTGCGTTGGTTTTGGTCCGTCGGTTCAATCCTTCTACTGTTTTTTTTCGTGGTGCGCTTGGCAGGCGGCTTCGGTAATTCCATCGCTGCAGATGGCAGCTTGATTGGCTTTTTTAATACGGTCAAATATCCACCCAGCCTGGCATTTATGGCGTTAAGCATGGGGATTAATTTACTGCTCCTGGGCCTATTTTTTAATATTCAGAAAACGCTGCAAGCCTGGGCTCAGCCGTTACTAGTATTCGGGCAAACCGCATTGTTCTTCTATCTGTTGCACTTATACGTATACGCTCTGATCGGTTTTGCTTTTCCCAAGGGTACATCCCTAATTGGAATGTACCCCTTCTGGTTGTTGGGACTTGTGCTGATGTATCCCGCCTGTTTATACTATGGCCGTTTCAAACACACCAAGCCGATCGGTTCGATCTGGCGGTTCTTCTGAAAAACGACATTAGGCCTCAGCTGCTTTGTGTTCATACACATGCACGTCGCGCTGCGGATAGGGTATGGCAATCATTTCGGCATCAAAGCGTTTCTTCATTTTTTCGTGCGTATCAAAGTAAACGTCCCAATAATCCGCGGCATTGACCCACGGTCGCACAGCAAAATTAACGCTACTGTCAGCCAATTCAACCAACCCAATGGTCGGTGCCGGATCTTTTAAAATCCGTTGGTCTTCGGTCAAAACGCTTTCTATAACCTGTTTGACCTTGTCTAAATCGTCTTCGTAACCGACCCCAAAGATCATATCGACTCGACGGGTCGGTTTGGCCGAGATATTTACAATATTATCGGCTGTCAATTTGCTATTGGGAATAATGATGGTTTTATTATCCGGCGTTTTAAGCTGGGTAGTAAAGACCTCTATTTTTTCCACCTTGCCGATAACACCGGCAGCGTCAATCACATCGTCAACTCGAAAGGGGCGAAAAATAATCAACAACACACCGGCGGCAAAATTGGCCAGCGACCCCTGCAAAGCCAGACCAACAGCCAAGCCGGCGGCACCCAGCACAGCAATGAATGATGCGGTTTGAATTCCCAGCTTGCCCAAGGCGGCAATAAAAACAAAGGCTAGCAGGGCAATGTAAGCCAAATTTTTCACGAAGGTGATAATGGTAGGATCCACATGCGCCCGCTCCATTAGCTTGCGAATGATACTTCTAATAATCTTGGCCGCCCACCAACCAAAAAAGAGAATCGCCACCGCCGCAAGAATTCGCATACCAAAAACAGTCACCAATTCTTGAATCTGTGCATAAATTTTTTCGATCTCCATCCGTCTCCTCCTTCTTTTAAATCATACATGTTTCCGTCGCGTCGTATCACGACAGGATTTATAAACGGTTGTTCGAAAAGAAATTGAATTTCAAAAGTAATAGCACCTATGCACAGATTTGCAAGTAGCTACAAACAATTTAGTATCACGCTATCTCTTTATCATTATTATTCAAAAAACATCTCCGGCGATTAGAATGGCTGAAAGTAAAAATATCTTTGCACCAATACGCCTACGATGGGATGTCGGAATTAAATCAGTTTATCGGCAGGAACAAAAGAGAGAAAAAGTCTGCGCTCGAAGAATTAATGCCAACCACACGCAACGGCTTAGCCGCAAAGTCCCTCTATAAAAGCACTTACATTTTGGCCGAGCACGTCATGGTTGTAACCGCCCTCCAATATACCGAAACATCCGCCACTGCTGCGTTGAGCGGCTTCATTTACCCATCGACCCATAACATGGTAATCTTCGGTGGTCAGCAGTCCACCCCAATCTTGGATGTGATGATCAAAGCCGGCCGACACCCCGATAATATCGGCCCGGCAAGCTTCCAGAGACTGCTGTACTTCAACTAAGTAGTCTTTACGGGATAACGTTTCGGGATTTAAAAGGGTCACACCAGGATTGTTGCCTAAAATATTAACATTGCCGTCGCCATAATGAAGATCGAAATCCAGCACATACGCTGTATTAATTCGGCTTGTGAATTGCAAATGCGTCAGGGCAACGGCCATATTATTAAAATAACAAAAACCCCAGGCGCCATCAGATGAGGCGTGGTGTCCGGGAGGGCGAACCAAAGCAAAACATGGCTCTGCGAGTCCGGTTAATGCCGCCCGGAGGGCAGCACCTGCCGCCAAGGATGCAATTTCATAAAGCCCCTGCTGCTGAACCGCTTTGATATGGGATTCCGAATGAACGGCCATAAGGTCTTCCTTGCTTGCAGGCTCGGGTTTTATAAAATCCACTTGGTGTTGAATGGCTTCGACCACAGCCTCCATCCGGCCAGCGCTTGCGGCCGGATCAGATGTGTAGACATGATAAAAATCATCATGGAAATAAACTTTCATGTCGGCTGTCCATTCTTTTTTTTTGTATATGCCGTTTGTTCAGGCGATCATATTGTAAATTAGGGATGCAATGACTTTCATAATAGTTGGCTTCAAAATATGCCTCTTTTCATCATCTACTTTTCTTCCACCGGATATTTGGCCCGAAACCATTCGCGCCAACCACCTTTGAGCGCATAAACGTTTGCATAACCGTTTTTCATAAGCTTACGTGCCAAACTGACACTGGTCGCTTCACCCGGTCAGGCACAATATAACACCAATTTTTTATCTTTCGCGTATTTCTGAGACCATTGGCCAAATTTTTTGGGGCTTTCGTGTTCAGCGCCTTTGATTTTAAATTCTGATGATTTCCAATCTCTTCCGGCACGTAAATCCAGAACAACCACCTTGGGATCATCCAAAACACCCTTTAGCTCTTCTTTGGTCATGCGTGGCACTTCAGCAGCCAGTGCCGTGGTGTTCACAAAGGCCACTACAACCATCATAAGTATAAAAACATATGGTGATTTTAATCTGATCATCATCTTTTCCTCCTGATACGAATGGTTAAATCGTGAAAAACAGACTGTTGTATAAGCTCGCCAGCTAGGCATGTCATTTTTTCGCTATTAGTCGTTCCAATCCTGTCAACATAACACCCAGCAAGATCATTATAGCAAGTACAATAAACAATACACGCAACAATATGTCTGTTTCCGGATACGTGATTACCAACGCAATGATGCCAAGTATCATGGTGATAAAGCCCACGAGGTGCCATGAAGGACGGTGAACAACGGTATGCTGGTCTGATCGTTTTTGGCGCCACGCAGATAGGCAAAGCATGAAATGGGTGCTACTGTAATATGTTAGCCATAAAATCAATCCGGTATGAATGATCACATCGAGATATTCGGACCCTGCCATTCCCATCGCCATCATAACGGCAACAAGGGCTGCCAAGCCGATAACGCTGAACTTGACGGAATGTTTGGACCGGCCCCACGCAGACGGTAATCGTCTATCATCAGCCATCGCCTTGAGCAGGCATGCAATACCGCTAAATAGCATGTTAACGGCGGCACACGAGCCAGCAATGACAATAACGCCCATGATAAAACGACCAGACAGGCCAAACACTTTGCGTGCGGCCAATATGTGCGGGATGGTTGTTTCGGCCAATTTTTCCGCAGGCACATACGCCAGCGACACATTGGCCCATAGACCCAGTACAATTGCGGCCGTCAACAAGCCTATAACCGTCTGATAAAACATGCCCGAAGCTGGGACTTGTCCTCTGCGAATATATATGAACAGATCAAATCCCACAAAAAACCATAGCGGCAAAAAAACAGCGGACATGTGTATTGGGGGGTGAAATATAAATAGGTTGGATTCAGTGTCGCTGTGTCCCATCAGGCCGACCAGTGCTAGAAAAATTAAGCCAATCACAGCTATAGAGCTAAATATGAATTGACTTACTTCGGCCGCCTTGCGCCCGGCCAGGTGGATTGCCAGCAAAACCGCTAACAGTAAGAAGGCAAATGCAAAATTGGGAAATTTATGAAAGAAAACTTCATTGAATACAAAACCGGACGCCACCAACATGCCGGAGGCACCAAATACCGCTACCAGTAGCCGTCCGGTAAGCGGCAACACGGTGGCGGTCACTGCCCCCAGTGATGGCTGAATCAGCTTGCCTTC
>JAAUYK010025244.1_pt1 | contig 18700 bp, 13 predicted proteins | sample 7278021 | NCBI WGS metagenome assembly JAAUYK01 (sample SAMN14350223, study PRJNA611818) | marine sediment metagenome | isolation source: surface marine sediment (1.8m) | place: French Polynesia: Moorea | collected 2018-08
CCTCCGGCGAGCTCGTCCTGTCGAGCGTCTGCGGCACGTTCCGGGAAGACGAGCCGCTCGAGAGCGACGGGCACGACTTCGCCTATGCAGCGTCGGCGGCACGAGAGCTGCGTCACTGGTTCCTGGTCGAGGACGGCGGAATGCCCGAGCCGCTCGAGCCCCTGCTCGGCGTGTTTCGCAGTCCGCTCTGGGTGCGGCGCAACCGGTTCGACGAGCGGCTCGCCGCCGAAGCCGACGGGGCCCGGTCTACGCGCCCGCTGCGTAGCCCGCGCATGGCCTACGCCCCCCTGCCCTTTGGCTCGCTGCCCGAGCTGGCCTCGAGCCTGCCCAGGGGCGCGCTGCAGGGCGTCCCGCAGCTGCGCAACGAGGTGCTGCGCGGCTCGGACTGGCTCCCCCCCCAGCTCGCCGACGCGCTCGCACGCGACCGGGAGGAGCTCCTCGACGACTTCGCGGCCCTGGGAGAGGGGATCGTCAACGATTTCCTCGACCGGGCGGCCGCCGGCATCGAGGACGAGTATCGCTTCGAAGACCTCCTGAAGCGGCTCGACCTCGCCGGACTCGAAGTGAGTGGGGTCGGTGGGCTGGAGCTCGGCCGGCGCATCCTGCGCCTGGCCGTCCAGATCGCGTTCGGGAGCCAGGCGCGGCTCGCGCGCGATGTCGCGGAGCTGGTGCTGAATCGGGCCCTCCCCGGCCAGCGTGGGCTGAGCCGCCGGCTGTTCGAGGCCGTGCGCTGGCTCTTGGACTATCGCCTGAGCGACGGCCGCACCGGCGTCCTGCTCGTGATGGGACGCGACGCGCTGCCGGGGACGCTGTCGCTCGGCGTGGGCGCGATACCCGAGCCCGGAAGCGCGGTCCGCAGCGCGCGTTCGGACGCCGAGGGCATCGTGATCGGTGCGAGCGAGCCGGGCGGCTGGGCCCGGGGCCACGGGGGGACACTGGTGCTGGCCATGCGCCGCGGTCGCTTCTCCGAGGGAGACTGCCTGCTCGGCGGCACCACGAGCCTGGGCGTGGCGCGCTCGCAACCGGAGGACATCGGGGCCACGGCGTCGTTCGGCACCGATCCCGAGAGCTTCGTGGGGTCGGCCCTCGCCGGTCTGCGGCTCTGCGTCCTCCGTGTCGAAGTGCCGCGCGTCCCCCAGGGCCGGATGTCGCCGCGCATCGAGCACGCTTCGCTTCGCGTTCGTCTTCCGGATGCCCTGGAGACACCCGAACGGGCCACGCAGGAGCGGCTGCTGCGCGATATCGCGGCGCGCTGGGGCGGCGAGCTCCGGACGAACCCCGTATCGAGCCTCTTCGGGCGGCGGATCAGCGTGCACAGCCAGGGCGGTTGTCCGATGCCGAGCGTGACCGATGCGAGCGGCCTCGCGGCCGGCTGCCGCGGGCTCTACGTGATGGACGCCGCCGCATTCCCGTCTCCGGTCGGGGTGAACCCTTCGGCCACGATCGCCGCCGTCGCGGAGTACAAGGTGAAACGCTTCATTCGGGCACACGTCGATCCCCGGTGGGAGCCGTGGCGGTTCGAGGACGCGCGGAGCTGGGCGAGCGGGCGCCGGGAATCGCTCGACCCGCTGTCGTCGGAGACGACGCCGAGCCCGCCCCCCGCAAGCCGTCCGGTTGGAATCGAGTTCGACGAGGTGATGCGGGGTCAGATCGCGTTGGGCGAGGGATCGCTCCCGATCTCCACCTGCATGCACGCGACGATCTCCGATCTCGGTCGCTTTCTGGATCTTCACCGAAGCGGGCAGCCCCAGATGATCCAACTGACTGGATCGGTGGCGATCGGGAGCGAGCCCCGCCACTTCGAGCTCGGGGACAAGAGCCACCTGCGGCTGTTCCGCACGGTGGGGGACGGGACGGGAGCGGAGTGGCGCACGATGGAGTACGCGCTCTGGTGGGAGGATGCGGAGGGCGACGGCGGGCGTCACGCCTATCGGCTCGAGGGCCAGAAGAACCTCCGGGACGAGAGCGGCACCTTCGACCTCTGGGAGGACTCGACGACGCTCATCTTCAAGGTGCTCCGGGACGGCCAGATCGTGTGGCCTCGCGGAATCCTGCGGACGCCGGCCCACGAGTTCTTCGAAATGCAGCTGCCTTCGTTCAGGGCGACGAACACCACGGACCCGGCGCGTCAGAGCTGGGCGTTGGCGGCCTTCGGCAAGTTCTTCTTCGGTCACCTGGTCGACACCTACGTTCCCGAGCTCGATCGCGTGATCGACGTGGTGAAGACCTTCTCGGGGCTCCCTCGTGACTGAGCTCGTCGACTACCCCCTCGAAGCGGGGAAGGACCGGGACCGCGTCCGGCTCTTCCTGCGCCGCATGCCCAACGACGGGGCGCCGCCCGTCCTGCTGCTTCACGGCGCCAGCGCCCAGAGCGGCTCCTTCCTGGTTCCCGGTCCGGACGCCGACGGCAACCCGCGCGCGCTCGCCCCGTGGCTTCACAGGAACGGCTTCGAGCCGTGGCTCCTCGATTGGAGGGGGAGCTGCCTCGTCGTCCGCGAGGCAGAGCGCAAAGGCGTGCTGGACGCCCGCCCCGAGGCCTTCGACTTCGACCGCGTCGCACGATTCGACATCCCGGAGGCGCTCCGCGCGATCCGGAGCGAGCGGAAGGACGCGGAGGGAATCGGCGCGGTGGGGCACTGCATGGGCGCCGGGACGCTCGCCCAGGCGCTCGCCTCGGGCAGCGTGACGCGGAACGACCACGACTTGACGCACGTCGTCCTGCTGACGCTGGGTCTCTTCTACGAGCCCACGGTCGAGAGCCGCCTCAAGGCGCAGACCTATACGCTCTGGGACCTGCAGCAGCACGGCGACCCGCCGGTCCGCGACGTCGACCCGCACCGGCCCCTCGAGAAGTGGCCCCTTCCGCTCCGCTCGCTGTACGCGAGGACCGCTGCGGAGCCCCACCCCGATCCGGACTCGCACGCCCATGAGATCTGCAATCGGCTGACCTTCATGTACGGGGCGCCGTATGCGGAGGAGCAGCTCGTTCCCGAGATCCACGCCGACACCTGGACGCTGCGCTTCGAGTCGGGACGCCGTCTGTCCGAGCCGGGCGAACGCGTGCGAGGCGCCCAATCCGGAGCCACCGCGACGGTGCGGGGAGTCGAGCTGCGGAGCGGCCGCTGGGGCGACGGCGACGCGGCAGGAGTCGTGACGCTCGAGGGCGCGGAGCGCCCCGCGTTCCGCGCCGGGGAAGAGCTGGCGGCGGGCGACCTGGGGGTCGCCCGCGTGGTCACTGCGCACTTCTCGCGGGCCGAGCTCCCGTCCCAGTTCGGAGCCATCCCCCTCCAGATGTACAGCCACGGCGCCCAGAACGTGCGGCGCAGATGGGCTGCGCCCTACGGCTCGGGGAAGAACGACACGTCCCTCGTCGCGCGTGAACGCGCTCGTGCCTTCGTGGACCAGCTCGACGCCATAACGCTGGTCACGGGGAGGGAGAACCGGCTGTGGCAGCCGAAGGGCCTGCACGACATGCACGAGTGGCTCACCAGCGGCTCCCCCGATGCCCGCAAGAAGTGCACACGGCACGTCGAGTCGGGCTTCGCGCACCAGGACCTCCTGTGGGGCGCGGAGGCTCCGCGACGCATCTTCCGGAAGATCCACGACGGGCTCCGCGGCCTGCTCGCCTGAGGGAGTCGCGCCGACCCCGGGCGGGCGGACAGGCGGAAGAGTGCGACCAGGCTCTGCTGGTAGCACTCTATTTCCTTGGCCACCTAGGCGCCGCGCCGCGGGATCTCGATCTCCCGGAAGGGGGTCAGCGTGTCGAGGGCGCGGGCGCCGTCTTCGGGCTTCCAGCGGAACAGCGACACGCGCAGCACGTTCAGCTCGAAGTCGAGCAGGCTGAAGCCGTTCTCCTCGAGGGGCGCGAGCCACTCCTCCGTCTCCAGGATCCCCGACGGACGCGGCAGGGTCCCGCGGAACTCCGAGGGCCAGCCGCCCCGCGCGGTCCCGAGCGTGCCGCACAGCAGGCTCACGACCGGATTCGCGTCGAGGCGCAGGGCTCCGGAGGCGTGGATCCGGCCCGCCGCCGTGGCGTGGAGATCGCCGCTGGCGAACAGCGGCGTGCGATCGGAGCGGGTCGACGCGGCGGCCAGCAGCCGGTCGTGATGGGCGAGCCAGCCGTCGGGCCACCACGGCTTGGTCCCTTCGGCGCGCAGCAGGCCGGCCTCGTCCCGCGCGTCCGGGTACCACTCTCCCTAGTTTCCAGCCGTCCACAGGACGGGTGTGGAGGGCATGTGGGCGACGTGGGCGGCATCGGAGCGGAGGCTGCGCGAGACGAGCCAGGCTTCGATCCCCGGCGGCAGGAAGGCCGACTCGCGATCCCCCCGGAGCGGGCCCAGCTCGTTCGTGATCGGGCGGCGGCAGTCGTAGAGGAGCAGCTCGCACAGGCGGCCGTAGCGCAGCCGTCCGAAGCTCTCCGAGAGGTCCCCCGGCGACACGAAGTCCCGGGGCAGGCTCGGGTCGGCCAGCAGCTCCGGGTAGTAGAGGCGCTGGGTCGCGCGGGCCACGTCGAGCATGAGGGGGTCCGGCGGGAAGGTGCGGAGCGCGTCCGACGCCTCGTCGTTCTCCGTGTAGTCGTGGTCGTCCTGGAGGAAGAAGGCCGGAAGCGAGCGCAGCCGGACGCCGTAGAGCCCGGCGATCTGGGGCCCGAAGGCGCGGACCAGCACGCTCTCGTTCGCCGTGCCGAGCACGGGGGCCGACCGCTCGAAGCGGCCTGCGCTCCAGCGCGCCTGGGGAGAAGCGCCCATGAACCAGCCGAAGCGGCTGCGCAGGTCCCAGTAGACGTGGTCCCCGTTGGCCACGACCGCGTCGGGCTCGAAGGAGAGCGCTCGGGCTGCGCGTCCGGGGCGGGAAGGGTCGCGAGCGGCCAGTCGTCGTACAGCGGATCTCCGCCCGCCGTCGGCAGCAGGTGCCGGATGGGGCCCGGTCTCCAGCCGTCGTCACCCGGCGGCTCGATGGGCTCGCTCCCGCAGCCGAGCGGCGCGCCGCCGAGCGAGGCTCCGGCGAGCGCGAGCCCCGCTGCGCCGAGCAGCTCTCGGCGATTCAGTGTCCGGACCCGGGACGTGGAACCCCTGTGCGTCACCCCTCGGGCCCTCTGCCGGAACGCCCCATTTCTAGACGTCGGCTCATGCGGGCGCCGCGCCGGGCCGAAACGCTCGGTGACCCGTCTGCGGGCGCGGGTAGGGTAGGCTCCTCGCCGGAGGAGGAGAGATGGAACCGAAGCGGATCGTCGACGTCGACGACATCGCACTCTCGGACCGCGATTTCTGGCTGCGGCCGCTCGAGGAGCGCGAGGGCGCCTTCGCAACCCTCCGGGAGGAGCGCCCGATCTCGTTCCACGAGGAGCCCGAGTACGGGGTCATCCCGAAGGGGCCGGGATACTGGGCGCTGACCCGCCACGCGGACATCGTCTACGCGAGCCGCCGCGCCGACCTGTTCTGCTCGGGCCAGGGCAGCAACATCGGCGACCTCCCCCAGGGCTTCAACGAGTTCTTCGGCTCCATGATCAACATGGACGACCCGCGCCACGGGCGCCTGCGCCGCATCGTGTCCCGGGGCTTCACGCCGCGCCGGATCGCGAAGGCGGAGGAGGGCGTGATCCGCGCTGCCCGGCGCATCGTGGACGACGTGATCGACAAGGGCGAGTGCGACTTCGTGAGCGAGATCGCCGCAAGACTCCCGCTCGAGATCATCTGCGACATGATGGGCATTCCGGAGAGCCACTACGATCCGGTCTTCGAGCACTCGAACGTGATCCTCGGTGCCGGCGATCCCGACTACGTTCCGGACCAGGTGGGAGACAACGTCGCCGCCGCCCTGCTCCGCTCGGGCCAGGAGCTGGCGAACCTCGCGATGGACCTGGGTCGCCACCGGGTACGACATCCCAGCGACGATCTCACCTCGGCCCTGATCAACGCCGAAGTCGACGGCGAGCGCCTGACCGAGCAGGAGCTGGGCTCCTTCTTCGTGCTGCTCGCCGTGGCGGGCAACGAGACCACCCGCAACGCGATCAGCCACGGCATGAAGGCGCTCTGCGATCATCCGTCGGAGCGCGCCAGGTGGGCGGCGGACTTCGACGGCGTGGCGCCCACGGCCGTGGAGGAGATCGTGCGCTGGGCCACACCGGTGATCCACTTCCGCCGCACCGCCACCCGCGACACGGAGATCGGCGGCCAGAAGATCGCCGAGGGCGAGAAGGTGGTGCTCTGGTACTGCTCGGGGAATCGGGACGAGGCGGTCTTCGACGACCCGTTCCGCTTCGACGTGACCCGCAGCCCCAACGAGCACGTGGGCTTCGGCGGTCCCGGTCCCCACCACTGCCTCGGCGCCCACCTGGCTCGACGCGAGATCACCATCCTGTTCCGCGAGCTCTTCCAGCGCCTGCCGGACATGCAGGTCGTGGGCGAGCCCGACCGCCTTCAGTCCTTCTTCATCCACGGCATCAAGCGCATGCGCTGCGAGTTCCGTCCCGGCGGCGCGGCGGCCGGAACGAGCTAGGGAGCGCTTCGCTTGCGGACGGCCCGGCTCACGTGCTTTCTGGTGGCGGCGCTCCTGGCAGCGGCGGGAGTCCACGCCGAGCCGGCGCCGCCGTGGAACCTGCTGCTCGTGAGCATCGACACCTTGCGCGCCGACCTGCTCGGCGTCTACGGGGGCCCTACCCGTACCACGCCGAACCTGGACGCCCTGGCGCGCCGCGCCATCGTGTTCGAGCGCGCCTACGCGACCGCGCCCATCACCGGTCCCTCCCACGCATCGATCCTGACCGCCCAGCATCCCTCGAAGCACGGCATCGTGTTCAACGGCCACCGCGTGGAGGCGAAGGTCGGGAGCCGCACGCTCACCGAGGCGCTTCGCGACGCCGGCTTCCGTACCGGGGCCTTCGTGTCCGCCGCCCCGGTCGACGCGCGCTACGGCTTCGGCCGTGGCTTCGAGCACTTCGATCTGGTGCAGGGCGGCAACGCGCCCGGGGACTCGGGTGCCGACGGCGTGGCGGTGATCGAGGCAGCCCGTGACTGGATCGGCACCCTCGCGGGCCAGCGCTTCTTCGTCTGGGTCCATCTCTTCAAGCCCCATCTGCCCTACGCCGCCTCGAGCCACATCTGGACCGGTCTCGGGATGAATCGGCGCATCGTCGTGCCCAACATCGAGGCGGCGCTCAACACGCCGCCCGCGCGCCTTCGCACCGCCTACCGGGCGGACGTGAACGAGGCCGACGAGCAGCTCGGCCGACTTCTGGGCATGCTCGAGGGGCTCTCCGTCCTGGACCGAACGATGATCGCGATCGTGGCCGACCACGGCGAGTACCTGGGCGAGCACGGACGCGCCAGCCACAACGGCCTCTACGATCCGGTGCTGCGCGTTCCGCTGCTGATCGCGGTGCCCGGTGGAAGTCGGCAGCGCCGCTCCGACCCGGTCTCCACGGTCGACCTGACCCCGACGCTGCTGCACCTGCTGTCGCTCCCGCCGCTCGCGACCGCCCAGGGGCGCAACCTGCTGGCGGACGGGGCCGAGTCCTCCCGGGTCCCCGTCTTCGCCGAGTGGCGCGCGTTCCAGGCCCGGGACAAGCAGCGCGGCCTCGTCGCGACCGATACCCTGATGAGCGTCCAGCTCGGCGACCACAAGCTGATCCGCAGCCTCGTGCCCCCCTTCGAAGAGGAGCTCTACGACCTGGCCGCGGACCCCGGTGAGGAGCGCGACCTCTCCCGGGAGCGCCCCGAGCTGCTCGCCACGCTGCGGGGCCTGCTCGCGGAGCACGCGCGCCGCAACCTGCCCGAGGGCCCGCTGGGCGTTCCCCGCTTCGAGGAGGGCGACCTGGAGATGCTGCGCGCGCTGGGCTACGTGGAGTGACTCCGCGCGCGCCCGCGCCGTACGGCGCGAAGCCCTATGCTCCCGCGCCGTGAGCGAGTTCGAGGCGCGGGGCGCGCCCCTGAGAAAGGCCGTGCGCTGGATCTCGGACCGGCGCGCCGAGGCGCCCGAGAAGCCCCTCTTCGCTCTGGTCGACGAGGCCACCCTGCGCTTCGATCTCTCGCCGAAGGATGCCGAGTTCCTGCTCGACTTCCTCAAGGCGGGCCGATCCCGGGACCCCGGTTCGGGCTGACCTCGTCCCCTACGAGATCGACTTCCAGGGCGGGCGGTAGCGCAGCCCCAGGGTGAGGATGCGCCGTACGAGCGCCGGGTACGAGAGGCCGGCGCGCTCCGCCGAGAGCGCGAAGTCCTCGTCGCGGGCGATGTCGGGGGTGGCGTTGGCCTCCAGCACGTAGAGCCGCCCGTCCGCGTCGAGGCGCAGGTCGATGCGCGCGAAGCCCGACAGACCGAGCGCCCGGTACAGGCGTCGCGCGATCCGGGGGATGCGACGTTCGACCTCCCTCGGGAGGCCCTCCGCCGGTCCCGTGTCGATGCCGACCCGCTTCTGGTAGGCGAGATCCCACTTGACCCGCGCCGTCGCGATGGGCGCACTGCCCTCGGGCAGGTTGCGGAAGAACATCTCCCAGATCGGAAACGTGGTGAGCCGCTCGTTGCCGAGCACGCTGATGGTGAGCTCCCGGCCCTCCACGTACTGCTCCACGATCGCGTCCGTCGCCACCCGTTCGTGGACGAAGGCCACGCGCTCGCGCAGCTGCGCCTCGTCGTGCACGATGGACGACTGGGAGATCCCGAGCGACGCCTCCTCCTCCAGCGACTTCACGATCAACGGAAACGGTCGCGACCGCGCCTGCCGGACCCGATGCCCCCGCCGGAAGACGGCGAAGTCGGGTGTGGGGATGCGGTGGAAGCGGAAGATCTTCTTCGCCAGCGCCTTGTCGCGCGTGAGCAGGATCCCGCTGGGATTGCAGCCCGTGTAGGGCACCTGGAGCAGCTCCAGGTAGCTGGTGACGTGGACCTGGTAGGCGCCGATGTCCTGGAACTCCATCAGGAGGTTGAAGACCACGTCGGGCTCCCAGGCCTCCACGACGCGTCGCAGGGGAGCGAGCTCGTCCGACAGGCCGACGACCTGGACGTCGTGGCCGAGCTCCCGGAGCGCCTCCACGACGCCGTACTCGCGCTTCACCGCCTGGACCTGCTTGGGGGAGAGGCCCTCGAGGGAGTCCGGCGGCATCAGGTCCTCGTGGGTGAGCACGGCGACGCGCAGGCGCTTCATCGCACGAACTCCCGGTAGCGCGCGCGGATTGCGCGCATGGTCTGGACGGTGAGGAGCACCGCCGCCCCTTCCGCGGTCTCGCGATCGCCGTGGGCCATGCGCAGCCCGAGCGCGCGCGAGCGGGCGATCATCGCCCCGAGCACCCCGTCCACGGCGAACGGGTGCTGTCCGGTCCAGCGGGAGACCTGCCTGCGCAGCTCGGAGCGGTGCCGGCGCAGGAATGCGGCGGCGGTGCGCCGTCGCGCGAAGCCCGGGTCCTCGCTGAACAGCCGCAGCAGGTCGCGGTCGTAGACGCCTCCGAAGTCCTCTCCGTAGTAGGCCTTCTTCTTGCGGTAGTAGTCGCGCAAGGTCGAGCGCAACCCGGGCAGGGAGTCGACGCGCTCGCGCGACCGCACCGGCGCAGGACGCTCCCCGATCTCGCGCATCAGCTCGTCCACGTAGGCGAGCTTGCGCAGCGCCGGCCAGCCCGTGTACTGGCGCCGCCAGGCGGAGCGGGGCTTGAGCCACACCGCGAAGGTCTCGGCGAAGTCCTCCAGCGGGTGACTCTGGGCGTACCAGTTCTCCAGATTCATCACGAAGCGCCGGCTGTGGGGCCGGGGGACGTAGGTGGAGCGGTAGGGCTGCGACGGGCTGCCGAACAGCTCGCGCCAGCGGCGGCGGCGGCGCAGCCGGTGCGCGGTGTCGAGCGCGTGGCCGGCCTCGTGGCGCAGCAGGCGCAGGCAGCCGTCCTGGGTGCCGCCCTCCACCTCGAGCATCTGCCGGCCCTCGAGGCGCGCCAGCCGCGGATGGGCGAGGAAGAACGGCACCGCGATGCCCGGCACGCCGTAGGGCGAGAACCAACCCGTCGACAGCCACACGTGGGGACGAAAGCGCAGACCCGCCCGCTCGAGCTCGTCGTAGAGCTTGTGCACGCGGCCCTCGAGGGCCGAGCCCCCGATGTCGAGGCGCAGGTCGCAGAGGCGGACGTCGAGGAGCTCCTCGTCCGTCAGCTCGCCCCACCAGGGTCGGCGACGGCGCCGGCCCGCCACGCTCCGCGCTCAGCCGCCGCCCGGCCCCGCCTGCCTTGCGATCTTGGCCCAGGTGTCGCGCAGGGTGACCGTGCGATTGAAGACGAGCCGACCGGGACGGGAGTCCGGATCGACGCAGAAGTAGCCCTGGCGTTCGAACTGATAGCGAAGGCCGGGCTCGACGGCGGCGAGTCCGGGCTCGAGCTTGCAGCCCCGCAACACCGTCAGCGATTCCGGGTTGAGATTCTCGGTGAAGTGCTGCCCCTCTTCCAGGTCGTGGGGGTCCTCCTGCGTGAAGAGGGTCTCGTAGATCCGCACCTCGGCGTCCGTTGCGCGCGCGGCCGAAACCCAGTGCAGGGTCCCCTTCACCTTGCGCCCGTCCGGCGCGTCGCCTCCGCGGGTCGCCGGATCGTAGCTGCAGCGAAGCTCCACGACCTCGCCGTTCTCGTCCTTCACCACGCCGGTGCAGGTGACGAAGTAGGCGTAGCGCAGTCGCACCTCGCGGCCGGGCGCCAGGCGGAAGAACTTCCTGGGCGGGTCCTCGAGGAAGTCGTCCCGCTCGATGTAGAGCGTCCGCGAGAACGGGACCCGGCGGGTCCCCATCGAGGCATCCTCCGGGTTGTTGACGGCCTCCAGCTCCTCGACCTGGTCTTCCGGATAGTTCTCGATCACCAGGCGCAGCGGCCGCAGCACGGCCATCGCGCGCGGCGCGTGGCGGTTCAGCTCATCGCGCACCGAGGCCTCCAGTCGGGCCAGCTGGATCGAGTTGTCGCGCTTGGCGACCCCGATGCCGTCGCAGAACTCGCGGATCGCGGCGGGCGGGTAGCCGCGGCGGCGCATGCCGGAGATCGTGGGCATGCGGGGGTCGTCCCAGCCGGAGACGTGGCCGCGCTCGACCAGCTCGCGCAGGATGCGCTTGCTCATCACGGTGTAGGTCAGGTTGAGGCGCGCGAACTCGATCTGCTGCGGGTGACAGTCCACCTCCACCTCGTCCAGCACCCAGTCGTAGAGGGCGCGGTGATCCGCGAACTCCAGGGTGCAGAGCGAGTGGGTGATGGATTCGATCGAGTCCGACAGGCAGTGGGCGAAGTCGTACATCGGGTAGATGCACCAGGCGTCGCCGGTCCGGTGGTGAGCCACGTGGTGGACGCGGTACAGGATCGGGTCCCGCAGCGTCAGGTTGGGCGAGGCCATGTCGATCTTGGCCCGGAGCACCCGCTCGCCGTTCCGGAACTCGCCGGCCTTCATGCGCCGGAAGAGATCCAGGTTCTCCTGCACGGAGCGATCGCGGTAGGGGCTGTCGATCCCCGGCTCGGTGAGGCTGCCGCGGCGTGCAGCGATCTCCTCGGAGCTCAGGTCGCAGACGTAGGCGCGACCGCGCTCGATCAGGCGCTCGGCGAAGCGGTAGAGCTGATCGAAGTAGTCGGAGGCGTAGTACTCGTGCTCGCCCCAGTCGAAGCCGAGCCAGGCGACGTCGCGCTTGATCGACTCGACGTACTCCGCCTCCTCCGCCGTCGGGTTGGTGTCGTCGAAGCGGAGGTGGCAGCTGCCGTCGTAGCGGTTCGCGATGCCGAAGTTCAGGCAGATGGACTTCGCGTGTCCGATGTGGAGGTAGCCATTGGGCTCCGGAGGGAAGCGGGTCACGACCCGGCCGCCGTTCTTCCCGGAGGCCAGGTCCGCCTCCACGATTCCGCGGATGAAGTTGTTGGGCGCGTTGGACGAGCTGGATTCCACTGCCTCGGATCCTTTCGAGCCCCTCAGTCTAAGCCGCCGGATCGATCGTAACAGCCTCGGCACACTGGCCCCACGGGGGAGGAGGCAAGTGGCGTTCCTCGAGTGGCGTTTCTCGAGTGGCGTCCCCCGAGTGGCTTTTCTTGTTTCGGCCAGCTGCGCAGAAGCCGTAGTCTGGGCTCCTTCCAACCGAGGAGAGGAGCTCCCGTTGCGCCACCGAATCGTCCGCCTCCGCCTGAGCGTCCTTGTGATCGCCGTCGCCGCCCTCGCCGCCCTGGGCGGCAAGTGCGTCAACGTCCCGCCGCTGCCGCTGTTCGCGCAGCTGATCGTCCTGCCCAGCACGGCGCAGCCGCCGGCCGATACGCCGGGCTCGCCGGGCGTGGTGGTGGCTCCGGGCTCCAAGCTGGCCGCGCAGCTGGGTCCGGGCGCCGACCTGAACAACGCCCTCTACACGCGCTGGCGGCTCAACGGGCCGGAGGTCCAGCCGGACGCGATCCTCGTGGTCGTCGCGGGCTTCGGCGGGGGCGCGAACAACTACAAGCTGATGGCCGAGGACCTGATCCCGCTCATGAGGGACGATTTCGGGCTCGTCCTCGAGGTCTGGGGCTTCCACCGCCGCTCGAACCAGCTCGAGGACCGGTCCGGAATGGACGTGGCCGCGCTGATCGACGATCGGCGCATGGCACTGGACTGGTTCTTCGGGGACGACCTGTTCGGGACGGCCGACGTCGGCGGAGACGGCGTCCCGGACTCCCTCGACCCGCTGCTCGCCACCCTGTTCGGGCGTCGGGCGGTCTTCTACGACACCTCGAGCGACATCCCGTTCCTGGCCAACTGGACCTCCCAGACCCACTCCCTCGACATCGACGTCGTCGTCCAACAGGCCCGGGCCACCGCGAGGAATGCCAACGTGTTCCTCGCTGGGCACTCGGCGGGCACCGGCTTCGCCGCGCGCTACGCCGCGACGGACTTCGATCTCTCCGGCTTCGGGCCCGAGGATCCGGGCTACGCGCGGCTGCGGGGCCTCGTGCTCCTCGAGGGCGGGGGCGGCAGCACCGGCGGTGCGCTCTCGAACGACTCGCTGGACCGCATCATCGCGCGCTTCGACGGGGGCCTCTACCACGCCGTGCGCACCCAGGCCCCGAGCTGCGTCGACGGCACGCCCTGTACGGTCGCGACGGAGGCCGTCGACTGCGCGGGGCTGACGCCCGCCGTCTGCACCCCGCAGACCAGCGCCTACTCGAGCCTGGCGGGTCCGCCCCAGATCCTGGCAGCCTCCGAGGTGCTGGGCCTCCAGGCGCGCAGCAATGCCGACGACGAGCTATCGATCCTCCAGCAGGACCAGGGGGCGGCGGGCAACAACCCCATCGCCAAGGTCCCCGCGCTCGGGCTGCTGGCCTTCGTGGTGAGCGGCCCGAGCACGGCCCAGGCGCTGTTCGGCGCCTTCCTGGACGACGAGGGGCTGGCGGCGACGCTGCTCTCGCCCGCGGTCGCGACCTCGGTCGGGGCCCCCGGACCGGTGGTGGCGGGTCTGAACACGTGGCTGGACATCAACGAGGGACCCATGCCTCCCGCCCAGCTCCCCGACAACGGCCCGGCCCCCACGACCGTTCCCGCCGGCCGCTGGGGTCAGGAGCGGGAGGTGGTCGACATGAACCGCTTCCAGACCACGTTCCTGCACGCCCGTCAGAACGCCGCGGACTGGTACTACGCGAGCTCGGGGCTGTCCGTCACCAGCGTTCCGGGCGTGTGCAATACCGGTACGGGTCTGTGTACGGCGGGCGCCGTCGGAAGCGCCTGCGGGTCCGATGACGACTGCGATCAGTCGATCAGCCTCGACTCGACGGCGCTCTCGGTCGGCCGCGGGCGACGGGACATCGTGAACCTGACCCAGGCGGCGGACATCGACGTCCCGGTGATCTGCTTCGGCGGGAGCAACGGCCTCGCACCGGTCCCCGCGAGCTTCCTGGCCTTCGCCCAGAGCATCGACACCTGCGCGGCCGCGAGCTGCGACGGGACGCCCCGGGTGGTGGACCCCTCCAATCCGAATCCCGCCTTCCCCACCTTCGGCGGCGTGGAGGGCGGATTCGAGGTCCACATCAGCGAGGGCCTCGCCCACAACGACGTCTTGACGTCGGAGGACCTGCCCGGCGTGGGCATCCTGGGACCCCTGGCCGACTTCATCGCGCGAAACGCCCTGTAGCCGCCCTGTAGCCGCCCTGTGGCCGCCCTGTGGCCGCCCTGTGGCCGCCCTGTAGCCGCGGAGGGCGTGCGCGCGGCGCCCGCGTCAGCGCGGGGGCCGGAATCGCCAACCGACGTCGGCGCCGGCGTCGCCCGGGTCTCCACCCCGCGCGCCGGCCCGCTCGAGGTAGCCGGCGCAGGGGGGCGCGTAGTGGGTGCCGATCACGAGGGTCGAGCGGTCGCCGTGCTCGCGCAGCACGCGACGCCGCGTCTCCTCGGCCTGCTTCGCGTCCCAGTCGGCCGGGACGCCCCACTGGGGCTCGGCCCACTGCACGGGGTGGTGGTTGAGGTCGCCGGTGACGAGCGCGTCGTGTCCCTCGGAGGCGATGCGTATGGCCACGTGGCCGGGCGTATGACCCGGGGTGGGCTCGAGCCAGACCGCTTCGTCGACCCGGTGGTTCATCTCCACCAGATCCGCCTGGCCCGCATCCAGTACGGGGACGACCGCCTCCTCGAAGCTCTCGGTATAGGGCTCGCCGCGGTGTGCGTTCCAGTGCTCCCACTCCGCGCGCGCGAAGAGGTAGCGGGCGTTGGCAAAGGTCGGCACCCAGCGGCCCTCGACGCGCCGCGTGTTCCAGCCGACGTGGTCGAAGTGCATGTGGGTACAGAGCACGGTGTCGATGGACTCCCCGGGAAAGCCGGCCTCGGCCAGGTCCTGGAGGAAGGTGCTGCTGATGCTGGAGAGCGCCTCCCAGCCGGGCAGCAGCCGGTCGCCCACGCAGGTGTCCACCAGGATGCGGCGTCTTCCGGACTCGATGACGAGGGCGTGGATCGAAAGCGGAAAGCGACCATCTTCGTCGAGCCAGTGGGGAGCCAGCCAGTCGCGGTGGCGGTCCAGCGCCTCCGGTGTGGCTTCGGGAAACAGCGCGCTGGGCGACATCGGCACCACCGTCTCCGCGATCCGGGTGACGCGCACGCGACCGATCGACCAGCTCAGGTTCCCCATCTCGGATGCTCCATTTCCGGGAGCCTCGGTTGCGGGCGGCGCCCCGCTTCGGGGCCCCGGATGCAGGAGCCCCTCGAGCGGGATCCCCTCCACCGGGATTCCCGTTTGCCGCGATTTCGCTTGGCTGGGATTGCCGCTGCGGACCTTCAGGGCGAAGCCGCAGCCCAGAGGGCCGCCCCGTTACCGGGCGGCCGCGAGTTAGACTGAGTCGGTGCGCGTTATGTTCACTGGCGGGACCGGATTCGTGGGCTCTCACACGGTGGCGGCTCTCGTGGCCGCCGGGCACCGCGTCCGGCTGCTGGTCCGGGACCCGGGCAAGCTCGAGCGCGTCTTCGCAACCCGGGGCATCGACGTCGACGACTACGTGGTGGGGGACGTGGTGGACCCCGGGGCCGTGGAGGCGGCGCTCGAGGGCTGCGATGCCGTCGTGCACGCCGCGGCGGTCGTGGCCCTGGAGGCCAGCCGTGCCCAGGAGGTGCTGGCCACGAACGCGCGAGGCGTGGAGCTCGTGCTGGGTGGCGCGGCGCGCCGGGGGCTGCGCCGGATCCTCTACGTCTCGAGCGTCGGTGCGCTCTTCAACCCGGGCGGTCCGCCGGTCACGCTGGACTCCCCGCTGGCGCGGGTCCGCAACGCCTACGCGCGCTCGAAGACCGAGGGCGAACGCATCGCGCGCCGGCTGCAGGCGGACGGCGCGCCGATCCACATCTGCTACCCGGGCACGGTGCTCGGACCGGACGATCCGGGCCTGTCCGAGGGCAACCACTCCCTCCAGATCTTCTTGCGGGACACGACCATCCAGACCTCCAGCGGCTACCAGCTCGTGGACGTCCGCGATCTCGCGGCGCTCCACGTCGCGCTGCTCTGCGCGGAGGACGCGCCCGCGCGCTGCATCGCGGCCGGCCACCTGATCGCATGGGGTCCCTTGGCCGACCTGCTGGACCAGATCACCGGCGCTCGGGTCCGTCGCGTCCCCATCCCGGGCGGGCTGCTGCGCGCGCTGGGCTCGCTGGGCGACCTGGTGAAGCGGGTGCGGCCCTTCGACTTCCCCCTCACCCGCGAGGCCATGGAGTTCGCCAGCCGCTGGCCCGGGGCGGAGAACGGCCCCGGCCTGGCGGAGCTCGGCATCGCGCTGCGCGCCCCCGAAGAGACCCTGCGCGACACGATCCGGTGGCTGCACCGCGCGGGGCACGTCGAGCCCGAGCGGGTGGGACGCCTCGCGGAGCCCGCCTACGCCTCCTCGGCGTCCGGGACCGGCTCTCCCCGGATGTAGGCCTCGGTCTGCGCGTAGGCCTCGTCGTCGCACAGCTGGTGCGGCGGGTGCTTCATGAAGTACGCGGAGGGAGCCGCGACGGGACCGGCGAGGCCGCGATCCAGCGCGAGCTTCGCGCAGCGGATCGCATCCACCGCGACGCCGGCCGAGTTCGGCGAGTCCTCGACGGACAGGCGCAGCTCGAGGTGCATCGGCACGTCTCCGAACAGGCTCCCCTCCATGCGCAGGAAGCAGACCTTGTTGTCGTTCTGCCACGGCACGTAGTCGCTCGGACCGATGTGGATGTCCTCGTCCCGGAGTCGCTCGCCCGCCACCGACTGCACGGCCTCGGTCTTCGACACCTTCTTCGAGGCGAGCCGTGAGCGGTTCAGCATGTTCAGGAAGTCCGTATTCCCGCCCGTGTTGAGCTGGTAGGTGCGCTCCAGCTTGACGCCGCGCTTGCGGAACAGATCGGTGAGCATGCGGTGGGTGATGGTGGCGCCGAGCTGGGCCTTGATGTCGTCCCCGATGATGGGAATGCCCTTCTCCTCGAAGCGCGCGGCGAAGGCGGAGTCGCTGGCCAGGAAGACCGGCATGCAGTTGACCATCGCCACACGCGCCTCGAGCGCGCACTCGGCGTAGAAGCGCGCCGCCCGCTCCGAGCCGACGGGCAGGTAGTTGACCAGAACGTCGGTCCGGCTCTCGCGCAGCGCCGCGACCACCTCGTCCCGGGTGGCCTCGCGCTGGTCCGAGAGCAGGAAGCGTCGCGACTCCGGGTAGTCCTCCAGGTGCGCGGAGAAGCCGTCCAGGATCCGGCCCATGCGCACGCGAACCCCGGCCTTGGGCACGCTGTCCGCGAAGACGGTGGTGCAGTTCGGCGCCTCGAAGATCGCCTCCGAGACGTCCTTGCCCACCTTGCGCACGTCGATGTCGAAGGCCGCGGACACCTCGATGTCGTGCGGCGCGTAGCCGGCCAGGTCCCAGTGCATGAGCCCGACCGCACCCCCGGGACGCTTGCCCCGGTAGTAGGCGAGCCCCTGGAGGAGCGAGCTCGCGCAGTTCCCGACTCCGACGATTGCGATTCTGATCTTGCCCAACAGTTCCTCCTCCAACTCCGAGTCCGGAGTCCCGAGTCCCAACCCCCGAGCCCCGAGCCCCGAGCCCCGAGTCGCCGGGTCCGCCGAGTCCGCCGAGTCCGCCGAATCGCGCGGGTGCGGATCCGGGAGGGTACGTGTAACGCCCTCGGGGCGCCCCCGCACGCGAGACGCGTCCCGGCGTGTGGCAGATAGCCCACGACACTGGATCGCCTTGAGGCGCCGGTGCGGTGCGGGGCGCGTTGGTAGGGTTTGGGGCGTGGGGGGGCTCCGGATCGCGCTCGACGTGACCCCCGCGGTGAGGCCGCGGCGGACGGGCGTCGGGTGGTACGCAGCGCACCTGGCGGGCGCGCTGGAGGAAGCGCTGGAGCCCGACGAGACGCTGCTGCTGTGCACGCGGCTGTCGCGCTGGCGGTGGCGTCGGGCTCGGCCCACTCCCAGAGGCCCGCGGACGCGGCAGCGCTGGCTCCAGGACCCGTTCGGGCCGCGGGGCGCGCCCGACGTGTTCCACGGCAGCGACGCCCGCCTGCCGGGTCGGACGCGCGCCGCGCTGGTCGCGACCGTGCACGACGTCTTCAGCCTCGAGAGCGACCGCTGGGCGCTGGCGGGCTTCCGGGAGCGGAAGGCCACCCACTACCGCGACATCGCCCGCAGGGCGGCCCGCATCGTGTTTCCCTCCCACGCGACGCGGCGCGCCTACCTGGCGCGATTTCCCGAGGCCGGCGAGCGGACCGCCGTGATCCACGAGGGCGTTGAGGCCGCTTTCGCGCCCCAGGACCCGCAGAGCATCGCGCGCGTACGCCGCCGCTTCGGGCTTCCGGAACGCTACGCGCTGTACGTCGGCGAGATCTCGTTGCGAAAGAACCTCGCCGTGCAGGGACGCGCGCTGGTGGCTTCGGGGACCCGTCTCCCCTGGGTCTGGGTCGGGATGGACTCCTTCGGGGCCCCGGCCATCGAGACCGAGGTGAGAGGGATTCCGGGCCTCGAGGTGGTGCGAACCGGCTACCTGCCGCGGGAGGCGCTGCCCGCCGTGTACGCAGGCGCGAAGCTCCTCACGTTCGCGACCTCGAGCGAGGGCTTCGGCCTGCCCGCTCTCGAGGCCATGGCCTGCGGCACGCCAGCCGTGGTGGCCGACCGTGGCGCGCTGCCCGAGATCGCAGGGGGCTGCGCACTCGAGGCGGACCCGGACTCGCCGGAGGCCATCGCCGACGCGATTCGGCGTCTCGTCGAAGGAGGCGCCCGTTCGAGCCCGCGCCGGCGCAGCGTCTCGACCTCCGCGCCTCCTTCGACGAG
>JAAUYK010184299.1_pt1 | contig 18696 bp, 14 predicted proteins | sample 7278021 | NCBI WGS metagenome assembly JAAUYK01 (sample SAMN14350223, study PRJNA611818) | marine sediment metagenome | isolation source: surface marine sediment (1.8m) | place: French Polynesia: Moorea | collected 2018-08
CAGTGTCGCGGTTTTCTTCTGGGGGAACCAAACCAGGGCATGCGCCAGATGTTTCTAATGATGAATGAAGCCCGTTTGCTGGTTGGCTCACAGGCGCTGTGCTGTGCCAGTTCAGCTTATCTCTATGCGTTAAATTATGCCCGCGAGCGGGTGCAGGGGCGTCACCTTTTAAAAATGATGGAAAAAACCGCACCATCGGTGCCCATCATTCAGCACCCGGATGTCCGGCGTCAACTGATAACCATGAAGGCATTGGTTGAGGGCATGCGCAGCCTGCTGTATTACATCGGGTATTTAGGCGATAAAACCCAGATCGCCACTGATCCGGTAGAACAAGCCACTTATCAAGGAATTGTCGATGTCCTCATTCCGATTGCGAAGGGTTATGTCAGCGATCGCGCCTATGATGTCTGCAACATGGGTCTTCAAGTCTATGGTGGGTATGGCTATATCAAAGATTATCCCCTGGAGCAGCTTGTTCGCGATTGCCGTATTACAATGATATATGAGGGTACCAATGGAATTCAAGCCATGGATTTACTGGGTCGCAAGCTCGGCTTAAACAAAGGTAAACCGGTGATGGACCTTTTTGGGGAGGTACAGAAAACCATTCACATGGCCAAAACAGTACCTGATGTGGAAAATTTGGCAACGGCTTTGGAGGAGGCGGTCAACAAACTGGGGGAGGTGGCTATGCATTTAGGTGCTACCGCCATGAGTCCCGAAGTAATGAAAGCCTTTGCCTTTGCCTATCCTTTTATGGAAGTCGCCGGCGATGTGGTAATGGCTTGGATGCTCCTATGGCGGGCCACGATTGCCGCCCAACATTTGGAAAAGGGCGCTAAGAAAAAAGATACAGCCTTTTATGAAGGACAAATAAAAAGTGCTGAATTCTTTATATCTGCGTTGCTGCCGGTAACGCTTGGTAAAATGAATGCTGTCTTAAAGACCAACGGGGCTGCGATTGATATTTCCGAGAAAAGCTTTGGGGGATAATCGACTTAAAGCATAATAGTATTTCACCAAAAAATAGAATAATTGAAAACGGGAGCATATGTTCTGCTCCCGTTTATCGTTTCAGTGATTAAAATGATGGTGAAAAAATCGTTAAATGCGGTTGCGTTTGTCTAATAGCGATACATCATTTTTAATGTTTAGCCATTTCTTCAGCCCGCAGATCTTTCTTCAGTATTTTGCCAACGTTGGTTTTGGGCAGTTCTTTGCGAAATTCAATTTCAGCGGGCAATTTATAGGTGGCCAGTTTGTCCTTGCAGTATTCGATCATATCCTCTTCGGTGGCGGTTTCACCTTCTTTTAGCACGACAAAGACCTTGACGGCTTCGCCCCGCTTGGCGTGCGGTATGCCGATGGCAGTTGCCTCCTGGACTTTCGGGTGCTCAAAGAAAAGCTCCTCAATATCGCGGGGGTATACATTGTAACCCCCCGAAATAATCATATCTTTTTTCCGGTCAACAATATAAAAGTAGCCCTCGGTGTCCATTTTAGCAATATCGCCGGTATGCAACCATCCATCTTTTAACGTTTCGGCGGTTTCCTCCGGCATATTTCGATAGCCTTTCATGACTTGAGGGCCTTTGACCACAAGCTCGCCGGTTTCGCCAATGGCAACTTCGCGGCTTGAATCGCACAAATCGACGACCCGTGCCTCGGTATCCGGTATCGGAACACCAATACTGCCGACTTTGCGTTTCCCACCGGCAAAAGGATTAATATGTGTAACCGGCGTTGATTCCGTCATTCCGAAACCTTCCACTATGACGGCGCCTGATTTATTTTCAAAATCGCGTATGACCTCCACCGGCAAAGGCGCGCTGCCGGAGAAACACCCTTTAATGCTCGTCATGTCTGTATTGGCAAAGGCCGGATCATTGAGCATGCCAATATACATGGTGGGAACAAGTGGTGCAAAGGTCGGTTTGAATTTATGAATCGTTTCCAACAACGGTTCGGGTTGCGGTTTTGGCACGAGAATGTCACCCCATCCCATATAGATGGCAAAATTCATGGCCGTTGAAAGCCCAAACACATGGAAAAAGGGAAGGGCGCCCAGCATTATTTCCTCACCTTTGTTAAAAGCGGGAAACCAGGCGGCTACTTGTTGCACCTGCTTGCTTAAATTGGCATGCGTGAGCATAACACCTTTTGAGACACCGGTGGTTCCGCCAGTGTATTGATACATGGCCACGTCTTCAAATGAGATATCAACCGGCGGAGCTTTGGGTGCATATTTGGCAATCAGGTCTTTCCACCGATACACATCTTCAGCCGATTTAACATCGGCGGCCAATTTCTTCTTTTTGGCCACCAGCGGAAACAGCAAATTTTTGGGAAATGGTAAGTAATCACCTATGGACGTATAGATTATCTGTTTGATTTGGGTCTTTGGCCGTAAATCGATCATGCGGTTGCCGAGCAAATCTAATGTGATCAACACCTTGGCGCCCGAATCCACAAATTGGTGTTCCAACTCACGGTCGGAATATAAGGGATTGTTCATGACCGCGATGGCGCCGATTTTTAAAATGGCATAATACGCCACTACGCAAGGTATTAGATTAGGGAGTAAAATCGCAACACTTTCTCCTTTGCAAATACCGAAATCATCTAAACAGGCGGCCATCTGATTGACCATGTTGTTTAGTTGACGATACGTAATACGGTATCCCTGAAAGATTAACGCCATGTTATCCGGAAAATCATTCGCCGATTGCTCTAAATAATCAGGCAGACATACCTCATTATATTGAACGTGTTCGGGAACACCATCTTCGTAGCTGTTTAACCATGGTTTTTTCAATGCGCCATTTTCAGTATTCACGGTGACCTCCTTCTTTCAGACTGTGTTTGGTATGAATGATTTATACGTAATGCCATGGTGTTGCAAATTGCATGTTTCAAAGCTTGATATAGCTGGATATGGTATCAAAAGGGCTGCATAAAAATCTGTGAACCATGTTTTGCCATAAACTTTGTGGATAATATGCCCGGATGTATTTTTCCCTTGACGGAAACAATCAAGTTTAATAGTAATGAATGAACGCTCATTCATTAATGATTTAAAACTTTAACACAATCTATATTAGAAAGAATTTGAAGGAAAGGAAAAAATGGATTTGGCGCTAGTTCCACCAGCACACGCATCGTTTTTGGGCATACCGTTAATCATTTTTTCAGTGTTGATACCCGTGGTCGGAGTGGGTGTGTTTACCTATATCATCGTTAAACGGCTTGAGCCGCTTTTTAAAGCCGCACCAGATCCGCGCTTAGATCGTTTAACCACACGGCTATATCAAATGTTTAAATATGCGATTGCCCAGTATCGTCAGCCACGCTACTTGTTAGCCGGAATACTGCATATTTTGCTCTTTGCCGGCTTTATGATCCTTTCAATTAGATCCCTGACACTTGTGATAATTGGTTTCAATGAGCATTTCGTGTTTCCCGGCCTTGGGGGTGTTTTGGGCCATGTTTATCATGTACTGAAAGATTACGTTACCATTATGGTTTTCGTGGTTGTTGTCATAGCGATGATACGTCGCGGCATCTTTAAGCCCGCTCGCTATGGTGTGCCGGCGCGTTACGGCAAAGAACACACGGCGGAAGCTATTTTTGTACTCTTGCTGATTTGTGGATTGGTGACGTGTGACATGATATTTGAAGGGAGCCTGGCTGCCGCCCAGATCAAAAAGGGGCTTGAAACGGAAATTTTGGCGCCCCTGGCCGGATCATGGACAGCGACCAAGATCTTTTCCGGATTGTCTATCCCGGTCTTGCAAAAATTACATACCGGCTCTTATTTAATGCATGAACTCATCTTTTTCTTTTTCCTCTGTTTCCTGCCGTTGGGCAAGCATTTTCACGTCATCACTTCGCTGCCCAATGTCTTTTTGATGAAGTTGGACAAAGGTACCGTCAAGCCGGTGCGATGGGAAGTTAAAGAGGAAGCGCTGGACGATTTAGAGTCTTTCGGAGTGAAACAGTTTGAAGATTTTACCTGGAAACATATTCTAGACTTTTATTCTTGTGCGGACTGTGGCCGCTGCTCGGACCATTGCCCGGCCAATGCCGCGGGACGTCCCCTCAGTCCGCGATTTATATCCATAAAGTGTCGTGATTATTCTTTCAAGAAATATGTTCTGCGCGGCCAATCGCAAAACGGTCAGCCGATTATCGGCAATGTTTTGGAGGAAGATGAGATTTGGTCCTGTACGACCTGCGGCGCCTGTGAGCAAGAGTGCCCGTTGCTAATTGAATACATCAACAAAGTTGTGGATGTACGCCGTGGTATGGTGGATGACGGTAATGTCCCTCAATCGTTGCAAAAACCATTACAGGCGCTGGAAAAACGCGGCAACCCCTATGGTAAAATGGAACGCAAACGGGCCGATTGGGCCACAGAAATAACCGAAGAGGTACCCGTGAAAGTATTGAAAGGGAAGTCAACAGCCGACACACTATATTTTGTGGATAGTATTACTTCCTATGACGACCGGATTCAGGCCATTGGGCAAGCCACGGCACGGGTGCTGACCGATGCCCAGATAGATTTTGGGATACTCGGCCCGGCGGAAAAAGATAGCGGTCATGAGGTGCGGCGCTTTGGTGAAGAAATGCTCTTCATGGAACTTCGCGATCAAAATATCGACGCGATTTCAGCTTGTGGCGCCAAGCAGATCGTAACGGCTGATCCTCATGCCTATAATGCGCTCAAAAATGATTACAGCGACATTCCCCCTGTGCGACATATCAGTGAAATGCTGCTGCAATCGATTACTTCCGGCGGACTGCGGTTAAAAGGAGTTGAAGATTCAAATGCCGTTTACACCTTTCATGACCCATGCTACTTGGGGCGGCATAACGGTCTTTATGATGTTCCCCGCAACCTAATTGATGCCATACCCGGTATCACGCGTGTGGAGATGCGCCAATGTAAAGATCGATCCTTTTGCTGCGGCGGTGGCGGACTGATGTTGTTTTATGAACCCATTGAGGAAACCCGCATGGGCAAACTACGGGTTGAGATGGCCAAATCGGCCGGTGCCAATGTGATTGTTACAGCTTGTCCATTTTGTATGGTCAATATTGAGGATGCCATTAAGACCAGCGGTCTTGAGGGGCAGATGGTCGCCATCGACCTGGTAGAATTAATGGATCAGCACATCCTTCGGGATGTTAAAGCTGTATCATAATTTAATGGTGATACATTGAAGAATTGATTAAACGACTATTTGAATTATTAACCGGTATAAAATTACATTCCATTTTTACTTTTAACATGTGGGAGGCAAGTAATGGAGATTTTGGTGTGTGTCAAACGGGTGCCCGATGCTTCGGAAAATGAGATCGAGGTTAACAGAGACGGCAGCGATATAGAACGGGACGATCTTGTTTACTCCGTGAACGAATGGGACAATTATGCGGTTGAAGAAGCCATCCAGATTTGCGACAGGATCGGTGGCAGCGTCACGGTGGCTACAGTGGGCGAAGAAGACGATGAAGAGGTGTTGCGTCGTGAAATGGCGATGGGTGCCGACAATGGAATTTTATTCGCCGATGAAGCCTTTGAAGGATCAGACGGCCGCAGTATTGCGGCTATTTTGAAGAGTGCCGTGGAGAAAAGTAAATATGATTTGATTCTAACCGGTGCCCAGTCTGATGACGGTGCCGGCCAAGTTGGCGGTATGCTGGCGGCAATGCTGGATTGGCCCTATGCGTCTTTGGTAAATAACATTGAAGTCCTCGATGACAACAAAATAAAGGTTGGTCGCGAAATCGCCGGCGGAAACCAAGAAATAAATGAAATGGATTTGCCGTGTGTGCTTTCAATCCAGACCGGAATTAACGAGCCGCGCTATGTCGGTATTCGTGGTATCCGTAAAGTTGCCTCGGTGGAAATTCCAGTGCAAGGGGCCGGTGATCTGGGCATCGCAACGGACACGATTGGAGAGACCGGTGCCAAGGTCAAGCGCCAGGATTATTTCATGCCCGAGCTTGGCGAAGGTGCCGAAATGCTGGAAGGTGATACGGATGAAATTACCGATAAACTGATTGAGTTATTAAAGGCTAAAGGAGGGATCAAATAATGACCCAACAGGTTTTTACTTATATTTTGCACTCAGGATCACAGATTGATGATACTGCTTTAGAATTATTAAGCGCCGCCAAAAAATTTGCCCCTGAGGCCCCGGTGACGGCTATTGTTGCTGGCAATGGTGATAGTCTGGACAGCGTGTGCAATGATGTAACGGCATCTTACTCCGAAGTTTGGAAAATTGATGACGCGGCCGTCAGTTACCCGAATGCCGAGGTCATTCGTGGCATGCTATCCCGTATTCTGCCCCCGGAAGCGGTCATATTTATCCCCCATGAACATTTTGGAATGGACCTGGCGCCGGGACTTGCCGTTAAATTGGATTCAGTATATGTATCCGATGTGATCGATTTTAATATGCAATCAGATGGCCAAATGATGGCTGTCCGTGAAGAATACAGCGGTCAAGTCAGTACCCATGTGCTTTGTGATGTTTCGGCGGGTGCGGTTATAAACTGCCGCCCCGGATCTTTCAAGGCCGATGAAAGCCAAGCCGGCAATGGCCAGGTGATCGATAAAACCGCTGATGCGTTAAACGGTGGCGTGCCGGGTAGTAATCGTCGCTACTTGGAGTTGGTGGAGGCGGAGGTTGGTGATGTGGATATTACCAAAGCCGATGTTCTTGTTTCGGTGGGTCGCGGCATAGAAGATGAGGATAACATTGAAATTGTTTTTGATTTGGCCAAAGCCATGGGGGCAGAAGTCTCTTGCTCACGGCCCATCGTAGACGCCAAGTGGCTGGAAAAACCACGTCAGGTCGGTACTTCCGGCAAAACCGTCAAGCCCAAGGTTTACTTGGCATTGGGTATCAGCGGCTCCTTTCAGCATTTGGGTGGTGTCAAAGGCAATCCCTATATTGTGGCTGTTAACAAAAATTCAAAAGCCCCCATTTTTCAGGTGGCTGATATCGGGGTGGTTGCCGATATTATTGACTTTGTGCCTGAATTAACCGATAAGATCAGCGCGGGCTAAACTACTTCCCCAGCATTTTTCCAAGCATACAACGGCTGCCAGACAAATCTGGCAGCCGTTTGGTTTGGTCATTCAATCTAGATGCGTTCAATCTAGTCCAACAGTCTTCTGAGCTTAACGATCTGTCTTTAAGACGAAGCTACCCAAAAAAGAATCGGCAATTATAGCTATCGCTGTTTCGACCATTTACCATAGTTTGTAATTGCGTTGGCTGACTCGAGGATTTCGCGCAATCCTTCGATTATGATTCGAGCCCCATACAATGCTATTACTGGGTTAGAATGTTCCATGGGCTGGTATCCTAAACAAAGATGAATACAGGTATCAACCTAGAGCATTGTAACAATTTATCTACGTGCGTTTAATTCCAAAAAAAGTCGATCCCTATCCTGTCGGAATCAATAAGCGGACGGACAATTCCACTACGTTTGTTCAAGAACCTACCATTCCTCGAACGGATGAAAGCGAGAGTGGATTTGATCGCACGTTGCGTGGTGATTTCGGCGAGTATCTTCAAAAGAGGTGCTATCGGTTCGTTCCCAAGCTCCTCACTCAGATTCTTTGGGTCAAATACAATTCAATCTGCTCGACGTTGTTGATGGTGTCGGTCCCGAGAAAAGGATTGTAGGCCTCGTCAAATCAGAGCCAAGTGTCTCAGACATAAGAATGCCAAGCGACGCCATTTACCTCCTATATCGCTGCAACGGGCAATAACATATCCCAAGCAATGATCAAGAAGATCGAAACTGCAAAGGGTCGTTAAATTTATTCCCAGCGAGTTGGCATTGTGAAGCCAATATTGGCCAACAGTCGTGAGTCTCTCAATCTATTGATCGATGTGTACAATTGAGGCAGGGCAAATTGCCGCTTGCATTTCGGTATTATTATGATAGCTACTTATTGGTTAAATTGTGAGCGCAGTAATGGAAATGCTGTTCACAAATAGCCGACTTACCACACCCTTTAGAAAATCGCCGTCATTATGTGATATTTCTTCAAAATTTTAATCTTAGGATTTTTGCTAATAGTGAGCCCGGATTATCATCGCTTTTTGCTACTCAACCAAAACGCCTATTTTTGGGGTATAAGGAGGAGAGTTGCGCCTGTATGCGATAACTTGTTTGCATTAAACGCCACTTATTTTGCCAAGGAGGTACAAGAATGAAGACAAAAGTATTTTTAGCCGTATGGATTTTATGTTTGACCACACTGTTTTTTGCAGCGGGTGCCTCAAACGCGGAGGCAAAAACGTATAAACTTACGTACAGTAACTTCTTTCCCCCCACCCACATTCAAAGCAAACTAGCCGAGTCCTGGTGCCAAGAGATTCAAAAGCGGACCAACGGCCAAGTTGTTATCGAATATTTTCCTGGACAGACCCTGACCAAATCCAGGCAGGTCTATGATGGTGTGGTAACCGGTCTCTCCGATGTCGGCCTGGCGCTGTTTGCCTATACCAGGGGGCGGTTTCCGGTAATGGCTGCTGTGGACTTGCCTCTTGGCTATATGAGCGGTAAGGCCGCTACGCGTGTGGTCAATGATGTTTATAACCAGTTTAAACCCAAGGAACTTAATGATACACAAGTGATGTACCTGCACGCCCACGGGCCCGGTCTGTTGCATACCAAAGGAAAACCGGTTAAGAGCCTTGGCGATCTGAAAGGCATGAAACTCAGGGGGCATGGTACCAGCGCTCTGATTGTTAAGGCACTTGGCGCCACCCCGGTTCCAATGCCGATGCCTGAACTGTACCAGAGTCTTTCAAAAGGCGTTGTTGAGGGTGCATTATATCCGATCGAGGTTAATAAGGGCTGGCGTATGGGTGAAGTCACTGATTACTCTACCGCCTCATTTTCCATTGCGTATACATCCTCATTTTTTGTCGTCATGAACAAAGATAAGTGGAATGCGCTGCCGGCAGACATTCAAAAAACAATTGAAGCGATCAATGCGGAGTGGATCGGAAAAACCGGTGAAGCCTGGGATAGCAGTGATATGGCAGGCTACCAGTACTCATTGAGCCTGGGTCATGATATATACGGTTTGGACAAAAAAGAGGCTGAGCGGTGGAAGAAAGCCGTTGCACCGGTGATTGACCAGTTCATTGCTGATTTGAATAAAAAGGGTTTAAAAGGCCAAGAAATTGTCGACTTCACCATTGAAACCCTGAAAAAATATCAGAAGTAAAAACCAGCACGGGACACGGCCCGCTATGGGCCGTGTCCAACCTTATATGTCAAGCGCTTATCAGCATGAAATTTATCGCCCGCATAATCATCTGGATATCTGACAAATTAAGATTGCTTGCGGCCGTGTGTCTTATGGGAATGACCCTGCTGACCTGTGCGGATGTAGTCGGTCGTTTTTTTCGACACCCTATCTTCGGCTCGGTGGAACTGGTTGGCTTTATGGCCACACTGGCGGTGGCACTGGCTCTGCCTTATACCCACCATGTTAAGGGCCATATCGGTGTTGAAATTCTGGTACGTTTGCTGCCAGCCAAGGTTCAAATTGCAATAGATATTTGCACCGGAATTTTGAGTCTGATGCTTGCCGCTTTGATCACTTGGCGCATGACCCTTTACGCAGGCACCATTCGTAATTCGGGTGAAGTGTCCATGAATCTGGAACTACCGATTCATTTGGTCATTTATATCGCATCCTTCTGCTTCCTTATTTTTACTCTGATCGTGCTGATTGACATTGTAAACAATATTAAACAGTTAAGAGATTAATGGACCCCACGTTTGTTGGCATAGTTGGCATTGCCTTGATGGTCATGATTTTCTTTACCCGTATGCCCGTGGCTTACGTGATGGCCGTGATGGGATTTCTGGGTTTTTCCTACATGATTACCCTGAATGGTGGGCTAAACCTGATCTCCCGCAGTATTTACGATGTTTTTTCTTCATACGGGCTGACCACCATTCCGTTGTTTATTTTCATGGGGCAGCTGGCATTTAACAGTGGTATCAGTCGGCGGTTATACGATACGGCGTATACATTTTTGGGAAGTACGCGGGGTGGACTGGCTATGGCAACGGTCTCGGCCTGCACGGCTTTCGGTGCCGTGTGCGGTTCCAGTCCTGCTACGGCCGCCACCATGGCAACGGTGGGGCTGCCAGAGATGAAACGTTACAACTACGCCGATGAACTATCCACCGGTGCGGTCGCGTCCGGTGGCGGGTTGGGCATGATTATGCCGCCCAGTGTGGTGCTAATCGTCTATGGTGTGCTGACCGAACAGTCCATCGGCGCTTTGTTTGTAGCCGGTATAATACCTGCCATCGTCATGACGCTTCTCTTTATTATCTGTATCTATATTCATTGCCGCTTTGCGCCCGATCAGGGACCTCCCGGCGAGAAATTTACTTGGTTGCAGCGTATCAAATCCCTGACTGGCATGGGTGATACCCTCACCGTTTTTGTGTTGGTGATGGGAGGCCTGTTTATCGGTCTGTTTACACCCACCGAGGCGGCGGCTGTGGGCGCTTTCGGTGTTCTGGTTGTGGCTTTGCTCAGAAGACAATTAACCTGGGCGGGTTTTGTAAAATCCCTGAATGAAACACTGCGAACCTCCTGCATGGTGATGTTTTTAATCGCGGGAGCAGTGGTCTTTGGCAAGTTTTTAGCCGTCACCCGCATTCCCTTCAATATTGCTGCCTGGATCGGTGGCCTCGATTTACCACCCTTTCTGGTTCTGTTGGCGATTGTGGCGGTTTATTTTCTGGGGGGGTGTGTAATGGATGCCCTGGCACTGGTGATGTTAACGATACCGGTTTTTTATCCAGTGATTCTTGACCTGGGATACGATCCGATCTGGTTCGGGGTGATGATCGTACTGGTTACCCAGATGGGAGTTATCACGCCACCGGTGGGAATCAATGTCTACGTGGTCTATGGTGTCTCCCAAAGTGTTACCGGTGGTGTGCCGCTGGAGGCCATTTTTAAAGGAATTGTTCCCTTTCTCATTGCGGTTATTGCCGGCACGATCTTAATGGCCATTTTTCCCCAGATCATCCTCCTTCTGCCAACACTTATGTATTAATAACAAATTTATTTAAGAATCCAACTAATAAGAACGCATGCCGAAGAGCTTCAACAGCTCATTGAATCCTTTGCGGCGCTAAATCGAAATCTGTAGAAAATTCTCGCCAGCCTCAAAATGCTGGAACGCAATGTATGTGATCCGGTTGAGTTAAATTCGGAGATATATACGGCGCAGTTAGCAGTGTATAAGGTGTAAAATTATAAAAATATGATGAGCAGGGCAACAGAGATCTAATAAAAGGGGAACCTTTCCCAGAAATCCTGGTCGGATTTCTTCCAATCTGATCCAAATTGCCGTTCACAGAAAGTGCCCAGTTTTTCAAACCACCGATCCCAGGGGTTTTTGCCTTTTTCGATATCGGCCAGTATATCGTTGAGGTATTGGGCAATATCGATCATTTTTTCTTTAGGGATGTAAAAGGCGGCGCCTTTCTTATAAGAATGTTTGACATTGCCGGGACTTAACGCATGGGCGGTTAGCATGACGGCCGTCACGCGGCGATGGTTGGCGATTTCTAAAAGTCGATATCCATCAACACCCATGATGTCTAAAATGGCCAGATCGAAATATTCGGTTTCTAGTAAAGTTTTGGCTTCCACAAAATTGGCAGCCGTTGCCACTGAACACATTGGCAGCAGGTCTTCCAAAGTTTCCACAACATCCGGTTCATCATCCACTATTAAGATTTTTTTGCCTTCTAGCTTATCCTGAGCAATCATGATCATCTCCCGGGACATCACATTTATAGCTTCACCAGTTAACGTAAAACGCTATTTGTTTTAATCAAGAAACATAGTTCGCACAAGGATACAACCAGTGGCCACACCCATTGGGCGTGGTCACTGGTTCTTCGACCTCCTTTTGAATACCAGGCTCTGGAACGATTCTAAACTCAAGTCCGGAATTAATATTTTCATAGTATATTTGTTTTGGAAAAGATTTCCTGCATGCCTGCTTGCTCCTAATGCAAAGAATAACATTAAAATAGAAAATTGTTTCATTGCATCCCTGCATAACGATCCAGGCCGTCACGAGTTTGCTAGTCGGCTGTTTTAACCTGTTATACAGACTCAATCGCTGGACTTTCCTGCCATTCTTTTTGCAGGATAGCCCACAGCGCCACATCTTCGAATTTTCCCCACTTCCGCACGCGCTGGCGCAGCAGACCCTCCTGTTTGAAGCCGTTTTTTTCAAGGACACGTCCGGAAGCCGGGTTGCGCACCATGTGATACGCAAAAAGCCGATTGAGGCCGAGGTCCTCAAACCCATATCTTACGATAGCTCGGACTGCTTCGGTCATGTAACCATGCCCCCAAGCACCGACGTCCAGCCAAAAACTCAACTCCCCTAGCAAATGCTCGCGGTCGATACCGCGCAACTCAACCAGACCGCCGAACGCTCCTTCCGCCTTGAGTTCTATCACAAAGGTAACGGCGCGTCCGGCTTTGCGTTCATCCTGCTGCCGGGCGCAGTAGCGCAAGGCTTCATCAGTGGGATAGGGATGTGGAATGGAGATCATTGTATCTGAGATCTCACGGTTGCCGGCCGACCGTTGAATTGCTAAAGAATCAGATCTTTCAAGTGGGCGAAGCTGCAGACGCGGAGATTCGAGGATAGGTTGTTTGATCATAAGGTATCGCTTTGAAAGCCGTTCGTGCCGCATTCCAACGAATGGTAAAATTAGCCGATCTTGCTAAATAGATGCGGTGCAGGTGAATGCGCAAATTTCAAAGGTTGCATAAAAGTATTACGCTAAAGAAGCCAACTATCAATGATCCGGTGATTGATGATAATAAGATCGTGTGTTGTTGGGAAATAAAATAAATGTAAAAAAAAGGCTTACATTGGTATGTAAGCCATCGATTTTATTGGTACGCCCGGCTGGGTTCGAACCAGCGGCTTTCAGCTCCGGAGGCTGACGCTCTATCCACTGAGCTACGGGCGCCTGTATAGGTTTGATAAATAAATTGGGCCATCAAGTCAAGCCGGAATCTCAAATACAACCGGATAAATCATTGGCAATTATCAGAAGTTTGTTTTTCAAGTACTTCCTTGGCCTCGCCGACAACATATAAGGAACCGGCAATACAAATCGCCTCGTTTGGCTTGGCACGCCGCATAGCACTTTGTACGGCTTGATGCACATGTGGTATTATTTCAACGCTTGATGTTATTGATTGGGCCACTGTGTGCAATACTTCAGGTGCCAGGGCGCGATCAATTCGGGGACGGGTCAAAATCACATGGTCGCACAGCGGCAGTAGAGTATGTAGGATGGCGCGGTAGGGCTTATCATCTAAAATTCCAATAACCAATATGATTGGGTGTTTCTTGCGCAGCTCAACCAGATAGTCAGCCAGCTTGCGTGCGGCCATGAAGTTGTGCGCGCCATCCAAAAGGATATAGGGTTTTTGGGAGACGACTTCCAAGCGACCCGGCCAACGGGTTTGCAGCAATCCATCACGGATATTATTTTCGGAGACATGGGTCGATTGTCGCATGGCAATTTCACATGCTGCCAGTGCGATTGCCGCATTATCAATTTGATGTCTGCCCGGTAGGGCGGTTGTAAGGTCCCGCCAGCTGTGGTCAAGACCGTAATAGGCAAAATGAAGATTCGGTTGTCGCCGTACCCGGAAGTCGGTACCCGAACGGTATACAGGTGCCGATCGTTGATTGGCAATGGTGGTGATGACTTCGACCGCCGCTTTTTGCTTGACGCCGGTAACGGTTGGCGTGTTGGGTTTTATGATACCGCCTTTTTCATAAGCAATTTCGGCCAGGGTATTGCCTAAATAATCTTTATGTTCAAGGGATACATTGGAGATGATGCTGACCACAGGGGATATCATATTGGTAGCATCTAACCGTCCGCCCATGCCGGTTTCAATAACGGCCCAATCGACAGGATGTTGGCCAAAATAGTAAAGGGCCATTGCCGTTGTGTATTCGAAAAAAGTCGGCTCGCGGGTACCTCTACCGACAGACTGGACTGCTTCAAACGATTTGACCACGTCTTTATCAGCTATCGGCCGGCCATTAATTCTGATGCGCTCATTAAACCGGACCAAATGAGGAGAAGTGTACAAACCAACATTGTATCCGGCTTTGTTTAAGATTGTCGCCAGATAGGATGCAATTGAACCTTTGCCGTTTGTTCCGGCGATGTGAATACTTCGGAAGGCTGTTTGGGGATTGTCTAGGCTACCCAGAATATGCTGGATGGTATCCAGTCCAAGCTTGATTCCGAAACGGCGCAGGCCGTACATTTTTTGCAGGCATGTTTGGTATGCATCCACCCTTGGTTAACCTTTGATAAACCAAAAAACCCGGCGGAGAAATATTCTCCACCGGGTTTTTCTAAACTTTATGGCGTCAAATTACCGTCGCATTCTGCTGCGTTTGGCGGCGGCAATGCGTTGCCGGCGCAAAGCTTCACGTTGTTTGCGGCGGCGGTATTCGCTGGGCTTTTCATAACTTTTTTTCAGTTTCAAGCGTTTAAAAAGCCCGTCATTTTGAATTTTTTTCTTCAAAATGCGCATAGCCTTCTCAAGGTCATTATCAATAACCTTAACTTCAATCGCTTTCAAATTCTTCTCACCCTTTCCTTCCATCTGAAAATGTATAAATTTTCCAGATGGTTATTTTTATAATCACATATTTTAAACGATCTATATAACCAATTCATTTGCTAAAGGCAAGCAAAATATAGCTGGTTTTGGCAGAAATATCGGTAAATATTGCCACAAAGACGCCCGCGGGCCATCGCAACCTGCGGGCGTCTTTTAGTTGGAAAACAACGTTCTGTTTGAGGATGAAATTTGGTATTAAGCCAGGCGGTCCAATGAAGAAAAGATACCGTCGCGAATTTCATCGACTTTACCGACACCTTGAATATTAACGTATTTCGGAGCGTCAGCTTCGCCGGCACCTTCCCATTTTTTATAATAGTCGATCAATGGTTCGGTTTGGTCGTGGTAAACTTCTAGGCGTTTACGTACAGTGGCTTCCTGATCATCTTCACGCTGAATTAACGGCTCACCGGTGACATCATCTTTGCCCTCTTCTTTGGGGGGATTGAAGGTTATGTGATAGGTTCGACCGCTGGCCAAATGCACCCGCCGACCGCTCATGCGTTTGATGATTTCGTCATCCGGGACTTCAATGTCTACCACGGCGTCAATCGGCACGCCGGCATCTTTCATGGCATCGGCCTGTGGTATGGTTCGGGGAAAACCGTCGAACAAAAAACCTTTGGCACAGTCAGGCTCTTTGATACGCTCTTTGACCAATCCAATGATGACACCATCCGGCACCAGTTGACCGGAGTCCATATAGCCTTTGGCCTCAACGCCGAGTTCACTGCCAGCCTTAACGGCGGCTCGCAGCATATCGCCCGTTGATATCTGAGGGATCTGATACTTTTCCTTGATGTAGTTTGCTTGCGTTCCTTTACCGGCGCCGGGCCCTCCCAATAATATTAATCGCATTGAATTCCTCCTTTAAAATATGATTTATCGTCACCTTAAAATGGAAAACTAAAAGGTTCACTTAAGTATGAATGCAGCATTAGTATCGCATTCTGTTTGCCAACAACCCATGCAATATGAACAAAAGATAATTTGGTGTCAAGATATTAAATGATTCCGCCACGAATGCACGTGTAGTTAAAATTACCCGCTTACATCGTTCCAGCTTGCCTTAACTCAGATATAATACCTGGCAGCACTTGAAGGGCCTGCTCTCTATTTTTTAATTGACCTACCAGGCGTAATTCTTCAATGCGGCTTAGGATTGTTTTAAATAGTGGCGAGGGGGTCAATCCAAAAAATTTTATGAGATCATCTCCCTCGATCAAAGGTGGCTTTTTCAGGCGTGCAAGATATACTTGATGATAGTGATGAAGCAGTTCTTGAATAAATTGGCTAAAATGATGCCGGTTGTTGTTCGCACTATTGACAACGGCTTCTTGGTCTGCCAGGGCATACAGCATTACCAGTGCTGCAAACTGATGGCAGTCTAAATAAAAATGTATTAGCGTAAGGTCAACATATAAGCTTTTCGGACTTAAGTTAAACAAGTATCGCGGTTTGGATCGGTTTTGAATGATGATGGTAATTAATTTTCTTTCTTTGTTGGAAAGCCTGAGCCGATTGGCCATTAAAGTCAATTGCTTGCCTGGCGCTTGCGCATCATTACAATTATCATGTGTTGGTAGTTGATGTTCAAATGCCGGTGAAGGCAAAACAGCCGTTAACAGGGCCGTCAGTTTTAAGAGCGACAAGTGCTGGTTGGGTATCGTGATTTCAGGAAAATTGCGGATTTTGAGCAACCGATCGTTTAGTGCTGTGGCAGTCTGTTCCAAATGCCGTATGGTTGCCAACGCATGCCTAAACATATTTTTGCCGTATTGTTGTAAAAATTCAGATAGCTCCTGGCGCAAATCAAAATCGAATAAGAGGGCGGGCAGGAGCCTTGTCTGTGCCATTTGACACAGATATGGGTATGCATCCAAACAGCAAAGCATTTTAAGCAATTCAGTTCGGATTCTTTCGCCGGCACTGCGATGAATCAAATGGGCCGACGCACGGATGGCGTTTAAAGTCGGCATTGTGATTTCGAAATTAAATTCAGTTGCAATACGAAACGCGCGCAGCATTCGTATAGGATCATTTTTAAAAGCATGCTCAGAGACGATTTTAACCTTTTTAGCATGTAAATCATCTAAACCGCCGAGATGGTCAATGATCTGGCCAGCGCGGATATCAATCGCCAGGGCATTAATGGTAAAATCACGATTTTTAAGATCGTCACCGATGGTTGACCCGTTTAAGGCCGATATATCCAAAACGCGATCGTTCAGTATGATGCGAAAAACCTTCTGGTGCGCTTTTCCCAAAACAACCAATTTTCCACCGGTGCTCTGAGATACTTTGTGGGCATAAGTCGCAACATTGCCGGCAACCGCAATATCATAATCAGTTGGCGTATGGCCCAGTATTACATCACGCACGGAGCCGCCGACCAGATAGGCAGTGGCATCTTGCGGCAATCCTTTTATTTGAATATCAACAGAAACCATGTGCAGGAGATCATTATCTAATAAATTTTGCTTTGCGAGCTTGGCATGTTGGTCCGTTTTTGATTTAAAGGCTTCGCGATAGGAGATATTTTTTCATTTTGATGTGGTGCACGGCGTTGAGGGCTTAAAAAAGATGGTAATTTTTGGTATCTTCAAAGCTAACACCACTTGGCTTCACGGTTTTGCCTCTCAACTATTTGGAATTGAATGAACGGCAAAAATTTCTACGCATGCATTAGGGTTGGATCACATTTCGAATATTATGTCTACCCCAAAAGAATCATCGAATTTTAAAACGACATTTAAGCGCATTGTTGTGACTGGAAGCGCCGGATCGGGAAAATCTTTGGTATGCGATTGCTTTAAAACGCACGGTCTCAAAGTGGTTGATAGCGATGAGTTAGCGCGACGGGCGGTTGCGCCGGGCACGGACGGTCTAAAACTGATTGTCGATTATTTCGGGGAAAAAATGTTGACGGCCCAAGGTAGCCTGAACCGCAGGATAATGCGTCAAACCATAATAAAAAATACTGCTGACCGTAAAATTTTGGAGCAAATAATTCATCCTGAAATTCAGCGGTTGATGCAGCTGGAAATAGATGCCCTTAGGCGCCAAGGTAAGACCAGAGTGGTTGTGGAAATACCCCTGTTATTTGAACTGAACCTGCAACATCAATATGATGTGGTCATCGTGGTCGTGGCTCCGGATGAGATTAAAATTAAACGTTTAATGCAACGCGACCATGTTTCGGCAGCAGAGGCGCAATCCTTGCTCAATATTCAAATTTCAGATAAAGTTAAAGCTAAACATGCCGATTATGTCATTAACAACGATGGATCAAAAAAAAGGGTGATCCAGGCGGTAGAGCGCATAGTTAAAGCCACTGCATCCAAAAAAAGAGAGGAAATTACTTGACAGGCTTATCTTCATGTTCTACATAAAATTATTGGAAAGGTGAAACACCCGCCTTTTTAATTTAACACCCTTAAATATCTTCTATCTATTTCACAGAACAAATTATTCCTCTTATCAAGCCAGTGCGGATCCAGTCCAAACATCGCCTTTATAAAGGGAGCCGAAGATTTTAAATTAATTAAATTTTCTATCCTAACGTTTTCAAATAGTCTGGAAGATGTTAACCCAGGCATATGCCATTAGGGACCCCATGACTGCGCTTCCGAGGATTGGTCGATCCAGCGGAAGTTGAAGAAATGGGTATATTTCACAGTTACGATTGCTGGAGAGCGTTTAAATTCAATATGAGGTATAGACTAAATGAATATCGTAGAGCTTAAAGACAAAAAAATTAATGAGCTGACTAAAATGGCGCGCGCATTTCACATCGACGGTGCGGCCGGAATGCGTAAACAGGAACTCATTTTTGCGCTGTTGCAAGCCCAGATTGAAAAAAATGGTATGATTTATGGGGAAGGTACATTGGAAATACTCCCAGATGGATTCGGCTTTCTAAGAGCCCC
>JAAUYK010036429.1_pt1 | contig 18694 bp, 18 predicted proteins | sample 7278021 | NCBI WGS metagenome assembly JAAUYK01 (sample SAMN14350223, study PRJNA611818) | marine sediment metagenome | isolation source: surface marine sediment (1.8m) | place: French Polynesia: Moorea | collected 2018-08
CGCAAACATTCGTACGTACGCATGCAGGGGATCCGTGTCTTAGCAATACTTTCGATACTGTATAATACAAGTCATGTTTCAAACAACGTCTGCGATAATTAAGGCCGCTTAGAATTTTCAATCCTCAAGAGTCCGACTGCCGTTGGGTTTCTTTTTCACATGGGGACGAATTTAAAGTGCCAGGCTATGAATATCCCTACTTACTTTGCTTTCTTCCTTCAGCACGACGTTCAGGTCCTGCCTGTCCGGCCTGTTTCCGAAGGCCCTGTATGCGGGCAGCCAGACGTAGCAGAGGACGGGCAGGGCGACGGCGCCCACGACGGCCTCGGCCGCGCGGGCCACCTCGGGGCGGCCGATCAGAAGCGGGTCTTTGAGGCGGTCGAGGCAAAACTGGCCAACTGCAAGTAAGCACAAACCGAGAATATAAGACTCCTCTAGAATTCCGGAGATTTGCTTCGCTCACGGTCTAGGTTAAGCTTGTCGGCGAGCGCCTCGATGACGGGCAGGTAGCAGAACGCCTGCGAGACGACGGTGAGGAAGCAGAGCTGGACCAGCACGGACTCCTCCTTGCACCACGAGTTGGCGCAGTGGCGGAGCGCGCATTGGCAGCAGCGCCTGAAATAGAATCGAATCAATGCAGACAGGCAAAGGACCTTTTAATTCATCCGGCTTCATGAATCGCCCTCCCTTACCGGCCCTCTGTCTGTCTCAAGATCAGAGAAGAGACATCGATCAAAGAACTTTTTTCCGGCGTACAATTATAATACAACTGCGTCGATCTCCACCAACCTGAGGGTGAGTCCGACTCCGAGGAAGAGGACGAGCAATGTGGGGAGGCAGTAGGCGAGGATGAAGACGCTCACGTCGTAGGTGAGGTGCGGGTGGGACTCGTCGGCAGACGAAATGTCGGTCTCGAAGTCCTCGGCGGTGCAGATCGACTTCTCGGGCACCGGGTACATGGAGTGCGTCTGGACGAGTGAGTGGGTGGCGGGGCACGGTCGAGAGGGGCGTATTTCTTTACTGGTCTAAAAAAGCACAGGAGGAAAAATCCGCTGCTTCCAGCTGGCGAGGGCCGGATATTGATTGCCTTTCGCCCTTGAATGAAGCAAGCGATGGGCCGGAAGTTCCCCGTACGGACTAGAGCTAGAGTAGCGTACAAACGGGGTCACGTTTAGACTCTCCCTCCCGACCGTTCGTTCTAAAACTGTTCCAGGTGTAGGAGGGGGACGGGCGCGATCACGAGGGCGGCCATGACGACGGGCAGCACGGGCAGGAAGAAGGTCACCCAGCACGGCTCCTTCGGGAGAAGAACCTAAGAGAAAGAGCTTACTATAAAAGTACTACAGTAAAACTTTTTTGCACCTTTGACAGCAGCGTCTCGTCCGAGTGTCCCGACCTGTCGTAGGCCGTCACCGTGTATGAGTTTGCGGCCGGGCGGCGGCGAGGGGGAGGCGGGTGTAAGAGCGGGTGGAGCAGAAAGGAAGGAAGGAAGGAAGGAGGGGAGGAAGGTAACGCTTAAGTTTTTGCTTAGGCCGGATCCCATTATTTAAGGTCTACGTTGTGTACACTTAAGAGTTGGCCCTGCCCGCCTCCCCGCGACTATTCACTCCTCGAGAGCGCTTCTCACTTTGACAATCTGCGGGCTGGGGAACCTGGTGAACATGTGGACAGCGAGGCCGACGAGGAGGTACATTGGCAGCGCCAGAAGGAAGGTGTCCAGGGAGCTGAGGATGTCGCAGAGGATCGGCTCCGCGGAGGAGGGAGACGACGAGCCCTAAAAAGATATACATACCATGTCAATTGCGGTTTGTGGCTAGGTACGTAGGTAGCCTGTCAAACTAGTCATGCCATTTTCAAGCCCTAGATATAGCTTTCCCTCTTCTAGCTGCCGCCGAATTCTGAACTGCAATCGAGCGAGAAGGGAGCTAGAGAGCGCGAGCGAGCGAGCGAGCGAGGGAGCGTCGGCGCCAGCGACTGATCCAAGTTCAGACTTCAGCCAGCAACAGTTAGATGATAAGATCTTCCAATGCCGAGCTCTTGATCTCTTAGGATTGCTTTGTTATCGAATAGTAAAAGCATTGTACCCTTCTGTCCAAGAAAGGCATGTTATTGGATAAATCTAGCTACCCTGAGCCGTTCAAACTTTCCGGCTAAAAGCCAGGCCTGGCTATCTCCACGCGCTATCGGCGGCCTACGTTCCGCCTTCTAACCACTCAGTCCGACTTTGAAGCTACTCCATCGGTCCATCCACCAGTCCTGCACGTCAACGTAAAAATATACGTAGATACGGCGACGGAAACCCTGATTCTAACACCCCTGCTCGCAGCACATTCGCATGCGGGTCGCAGCTAGAGCAGACAGCTAGACACGTAGACACGTAAGTGGCGAGGAGAAAAGGTCAAGGGTCGAAGGAAAGGTATAGTAGCTAGACGTGAAAATGCGTAAACGAAGAGGCCTTTTCGACTCTTTTTTGCGTAGTCATGAAGTAAGGGCGTTGATGGTAAACGGTGGTCTAAAAATAGCCTAGCTGGCTGGAGCTAGCCTTATTTCCTCACTTCACTCTCAGGCTTTGTGCCAGCAGCCGCTCCTCTCCCTCTTCCTCCCCTGCTACCTCGCTCGCCAAATTCGATTAGGGACTATAGCTTCCGTAACTGGAGCGCGCTAGGAACACTTTATCTAATGCTCTTATCTGAAAGCCCAAGAGTGAACGAGTAGAGTCCACTCTACAAGCGTAACCTGGCACTACTGGATGGTTGGTTCCGCCGCCAACATATAGCCTGGTTTCTCTCTGTTGTCACAAAACCGCCCGAAAAAAAGCCATAATGAAGCTGCACAGAAGTGGGAAGGGAAAGTGGGCGGTTTCTCACGCAGACAACGAACTAATAAAGCCTAATGGAGCCCTTGACTCAGCAACGCATCAACTGCAATGTACGTATAATTGGCCTTGACTTGGAAGGATTGGCCCTTCTGCACACCACACTAATTAAGCGATACGTAGTTACCTCGAAGAACTTCTTCGTGGAGTATTGCCATCTGGTGGTGTAGAGGACGGCGAGCGAGAAGCAGGCGCGGAGGATGTTGCGGATGGCGAGCAGCGCGAACGCGCGATGCGTGTTGGCCATTACGAGGAACCTGAGAATTGATCCAATTGAAATACTACGTAGAGGTCGAACCTGAACAGATGAAGTACCTGTTCATGCAGATGGAGATGAAAAGGAGTAGGTTTGATGCGACGATGAGGACGGCGGCGATGCCAGAGCAGAGCACCCAGAACCACTCCTCATTGAAGCGCTCCGAGGCGAGCGTGCTCACCCCGGGCTCCGACTCGCTGCTCGCGCTCTCCGACGAGTCCATGTTCAATTTCACGCTCCTAGCTCCGCCCGATGCCTAATTGCACGTCCGTCCGTCCGTCCGTCCTTCCCTCCGTCCGTCTGTCACATTCGAGCGAGAGTGAACCGACCGACAGATAGAGCTGCTACAGCTAGCGGACGAACTACGCCAATCATGAATGCTGGGACAGGGTCGTTTAGAATACGACATAAAGAAGTCTAAAATTTAATCAAATGTAAGTGGATGCGCGCGTTCAACTTACGAGGATAATTTAGTAACGTATAAATATGTTCACGTCAAACCCAATATCTTGCAGCTCTGTTGGCGACAGTTTGGGACACCGTTCGAGTACGCGGAGGCCTTGTGTTCGCACTACTAGATCGCTGCTTACGCTTGTACTCACAGTTGGGAGAGTCCAGCCAGTCGGTCGGACCGGCTCGCATATTTTGTCCAGACCAATTTTCCAATTGGGAATCGGGCTGGCCCGCATACGTACGCGTACACGATCCCGACACTCTCGAGAGAGATGTGCGCTAGCTAGCTATGAGAGACGGAGAGAGTTTCGCACTGCTATTAATACCACCACGCCCGTCTGTTTGTGCTTTTGTATTTATAGTGCATTCGGGAAGGCGGACGGATGTGCATTGTTCGACGTAGGTCCGCATTTAGAAAACGAACTCTCCGTCGAAGAGATCAAGGATCTATTATGTAAATGCAATAAGACGGTCGAGCGCATCAGTTCCGTCCGTTCGACTCGGGCTGGCCGCTCTCCAGACGGCCATTTTCTCCTTTTCAGACATGTTGCTCTTGCCTGCATGGAAACTCATCCCGTCAATGATGCGTTAATATAAGTACGTAGTTTGGAGAATCAATATAAGCTGACCAACGTTTTAAAATATGCAGCATTCATTTTGGCATCAATGCCCCATGGCCGCCCTGACATCGGCCGTCTCGGTCAACTTATTTTTTTTCCAGCTCTCAGAGGCATCCTATTTCGTTCGCTCACTCGCCAGAAGAGAGCGCCAGAGGGAATTTCGCAGAATGGGGAGAGAGAGGGAAGGAGGGAGAGAGGAGCGGAGCGGAACGGAACGGAGGAGGGGAATGAACGTGGGCGTTTTGCGACGGAAAAAGGAGCGGACGCAGGTAGAGAAAAAGCCTCACGTTACACACGGACATATGGTTGTACGTGCCATAAAGACGTATACGTACCTGTGTATGGATTGAATGAGCTTTGTAACAGCTCCCTACTGAGCATTGGCAATGTTTCAAGGCGATCGCCATTTTCCGTGACGTCTGGCATGGCAGCCGGGCCAATTCCAATCTTGGCTCCAGCCAGCTCGATCCAAGCTCGCATAATCCTGTTAAGCAAATTGGAGGAAGAACATTGAATTAAGAGCTAGCTAGGAGCGAAGCAGCTAGACAGGCTGGAGCTACAATTTTGATCAGACTCCCCGGAGAGTGCGTATACTACTGCTGCTGTCTTTGCGAAAATTGGGCGGAATTGCGATGCGAGCCGGGCACGTTGGCCTTGAAGCTGAAGTCAAGCCGACTGGAACTCGGCGAGGCATACAAAATATGCGAATGTACGTACTCAGTATTCATCCTAACTGAAAATAGCTCAGCTAGACGAGTGTGACACGGCGACGAAAAACATAACATCCGCGATTACGCTGAGAGCTTCCGTCCATACCTGCCACCGACAGCTCGCCATCTTCATTTACGTAGAATCCGTACTGCGTATTAAGTTGTTGTACAAAGTGTAGTAGTACTAGATGGGGGTATTTATTTCTTCAGGGAACATGGCAGGGGAGGAGCTTTATATACGAAGTACATACGCACAAAGGGAGCCATAAATATCGTCAGAAACATCCATTTATATGCGCCGCCGCTCGCTCGCTACGGCGCAGTGAAAAGCGAATTCGGGATCACCCAAGGTGCGGTTTTTCAGCTCTTCATACAAAGTTGGAGGTCTTACCCCCGATTAGAGGTACATCATTCAACATGCAGGTACGTAAACATTGGCGAATTCTACATTGCGTATTACAGTAGCGAAAATATATGTACGTATTTGGCTTTCCCTCCTTGAAGTACGGGCGCGCGTGTACGCAAACTCGTTTCGTTTACCACATGCCCTCCTCTTCTATTCTCTTCGCTCGACACTGTCACGTCTAGCTAGAGTTCCTTCTCTCTGTCTGTCCATCCGTCCGTCCGTCCGCAACTCAAAGGACTTTTTCTTCTTTCTCCTCAGTTTTGCCGGCGGCCGCCGCTGGCTCAGACAGAGTTAGAACAGAGCACGGACGAAAACTGTTGCTCCGCCTTCGTCTATTTTCAGCGCTCATCCGCGTCCGCCTCCTCCTCCCCTTTCCGCTTCCCGCCCACGGAGGTGATCTGGCAGAAAAAAGTGAGATGATGGACGTTGTCGGTGTTTTGCCGAACGCAGATCAATGAACCTCCCCTACTGAGAGTATTTAGCGCATGGTTGCTAAATCATCGCCTTTATCACCGGCCGGGCTTCAGTGCGCATTTAAGAAGATTAAGCCGCTCGGAAATCTTAGGTAAAATTTGGAAGCAAGTTGAAAACTTTCCAAGAATTACGTACAAGATTGATATCTCGCCTGGCAGGCCTACTATTCCCGTCAACTAGCACTTTCTTTCGTACTGTACATGCGCATGAAATTCGCTGACATTAAAATTTGCCTCTTTTCAACGCTTACTGACTCACTCACTTTTATGACGCCGTCGAATTCGACCTCCCCTCCTCGTTTGGCGGTCGGCTTGCCCTTGGCGGCGGCGGCGGCAGCACGCTCCTTCGATCGCTGTGAATTCCCGCCGCCGTCTGCCGCCGACGCCTTTCTCCTCGATTGATGCGTCGATTGGGCATCCTTGGACGCCGATGTCGCCGTCGTCGTAGTCGACGGGGGCCCCTCAGAAAGACTGAGGCTCTAAAAGAAGGAGGAATTTGAGCGGAAAGGGCTTAAAAGAAAGGTGGGGAAAATCCAAGGGAGCAGAGCTCTTAGGCCGGCAGCCGGTCGGCAGCAGCATCTTAATAGGAAGATTAAAGGCAGGTAGGCGTGTTTTTGTTGGCTTTGGAAAAAAACCTTTCCGAAGACTTTTAGTGCACTTCTCTCCCACTGCAGATCCAGCCGAACGTCAGTCTGCCTTAACTAACGGCTCCCTAGGGGGGCCGCGCGCACTGCGAAAAAGCGAAAGCGATAGATCCAAGATCGATCGTTCGTTCGTTCGTTCTACCGATCCATCGCCTTAACCGCACTCACCATGGTCACCCTGCAGCGCCTCCAGCCGCCGATGTTGGTCGTCGTCGCGGTCGCGGTCGTCGTCGTCGCCGTGGCGGCCGTCTGCGGCATCGGCGACGGCGTCGACGCCATCCTGCCGCTGCTGCCGCCGTTGGCCAGCGCGCAGGAGTGATCCACGCCCTCCTCGCCGGTCACGCCCAGGCGGCTGAATTCAATGGAAACAATTGGATTTGCGCGTACGTCTATTCACGGCGCGCGAGTTCCACTTCCAAATAAGAGGCGTGGTACAGACTCCCCGGCCTTTTTTTGCGCCGGCACTCAGCGGCCTTTTGACTCACCTGATCCTGCTAATGCAATCTCTCTGCCTGCGCCTCAGCCTGAACCGCATCGACCTCATCTCGGAGGCATAGGAGCCGTAGACGTACGGGTTCAGCACCGAGTTGGTCAGGCTGAGGATGAAGAGGACGTCGGCGAGGCGAGGGTCCATGTGGTGCATGGCGCTCTCGGGGGCAAAGATGAACCTGCAGCACAGAGACATCTCCTCGCATTCATTCTGAACTTTGCGTTCCAATTTAATTCCGACCGGATAACAAAGCAATAAAGCTTCTGAGTACGCATGCCGAGCATTCTGTACTGCGCAAGGCCTTGTTTACATCTTGTTGCCTTCATTCCTTGGCAACTCTGTCTTTCTCTGAGGCGGATGCGGGTCTCGTGACGAGCAAAATCCACCCGAAAGGGGTCTTTTTAGCTAAGCCGAGATAGTGGATATCCCTGACGTAGTAAACGCAAACAGTGGCCGGACTTTTCAATCGCGAAAGAGGCAACTAGCGAGGCGCGTGCGTGCTTCTTCCTTCCGTGAATGGAAAGCCGAAGCCTTTCCAAGGCCAGCCATGTACGTAGTATATCAGCCGTGCAAATCCAGTCGCCAGCGGACCGACAGGCAGAGGGGCTCTTTCGCCTTTCTCGTTCGGCTTGAACTCTTTTCTTCTCTATAGTATGATAGCCAGTCGATATTCGCGCTTTGCTGCACTTCGGGCATCGATTACGCGGTGTGCACTTTGCAGCTACGTAGATAATTGGGACCGACGGAAAAGTGCAACTCGATCGATTTTTGAAAGCTGCCATAATTCCTCGATCACTTACCAGAGGGACATTACCACGTTGGGCGTCCAGCAGAGGATGAATGCGAGTACGATGATGACGGTCATGCGGAGGGTGCGCGTCCGGGCGCGGTTGAAGTGCGACGAGCGGAAGTCCTCCGTAGCGGCGCCGGTCTCGCTCGCAGCGCTGCTGCCACCAGCCCTGAAATAAGTTTGGTTACATATGTACTAAGTTGATTCATGTATGATGAGGTCCTTCCATACCTGCTCGGCGTTGGACAAGAAGACGTCGAAGAGAGGATTCTAGACCTGCGTCTCGCCGCCCCGATCGTTGCCGTCAGGGAGCTCATGGCCATGCCCTCGTTCAGGGACAGGAGGCGTTGTCCTCCTGAACAATACATTTGATATTTTTGGCTGGTAACTACATATCTCTATGTACGTATGCCGCTATGTACCTTGCCGCCTCTGTCCCCTCTGCCGATAGTTCTCGCTCCCTCCCCGCACTATGCACGTCTCCGTGGCGGATGCGGATGAGGAGGTGGTCGTCGTCGTCTTGGTCCCTCCGTTCGACCTAATCACTATCGACGACGACGCCGGCGCCACGGGTTGCCCTGACTCCGAGCCGGGCGTCTCCACGATGGCGGTGGCCGTCGCCGTGCAGTTGAGCCCGCCCGAGGGAGTCGTGGCCGCGTTCGCCGCCGTAGATATCTCAATCAGCGGTATTGACTCGAGCCGGGACACGTTGGCGCGGGTTGTGGCCGATGCGGCGGGCGGGCTGCCGGAGCTCTCTCCGCATCCGGCTCGGCGGCTCGCGGGGCGCGACGACGAGGTGCAGTGGGCGCTGCCGCCATTCATGGCGACGCCGTCATCGCTGTCTGTGAAGATTGAGTATTGGATTCGCAGTTCAGTTCTGGAGGCAAATGGTGGCAAAGTTCTTGACCAATGCCATGAATGCAATTCAGAAGCAAGGTCTAAATATGGCTGGGATTATGAATGTTGGAGGATTTGCATGGGCTTATCCTAACATCTCCTCCCCACTAATGCCTCTACTTACTCTGGTCCCTGAACTGCGTCTGCCTGATGATGGTGGCCAATATCCTCGAGTAGGTGACGACCATCACGATCAGCGGGATGAAGTAGACGGTGACGAGGAAGAACATGGTGAACGCGGTGACGAGCCTTGCGTCGCTGCCGAAGGTCACGCACTGCTCGAGGTCGGGCGTGCCCGGCGCCGGCTGCGTGTGCCAAATGATGGTCTGGAAAAGTAGAAAGGCAGCTTGCAAGAGAGAATGAGAGAGAGAGAGAGAGAGAGAGCGAGACAGGAATGAGAATTTATGGGCCGACAGCAGTCTCGCTAAGGGTGCATAGCTGAGCGAGCGAGCGAACGAACGCGAAGAAAGAGGGAGAAGGAGAGAAAATGCCATAAAGTGTTGCTGCCTAAAGCCGACCTAGGTACGCATCGAGTATCGTGTGACGCGACGGAAGGAACGTGCTGCCTAGAACAAAGGTATCTTTATCATGGTTGCTTTCCTTCGAAGCCGCACATTAGAGTGCATTTCCCGGGCGACGTTTCCTGCCAAATAAACGGGGTCCCCGTTGGAATTCATTTCGCTGACGTGAGAGACAGGAAGGCGCATTTCATTTGGAGTCGCGTCGCTCGCTCCTTTTGCTGAGCGGCAGCGTGAAATATGGACGAAATTTCCGTCTCGGCACGTCTGGCTGGCGTTGCCGTCCGCGCGTCGCTCACATCTGCATTCGTCGTTGCCCTAAAACCAGACGGCCAGACCGCAGAGTCCTTTCTCAAGACACCTACCTAGAGTGAACCGGGGGTCCCATATGTAGGTATGCGTGTATGTTTATATCACAAGAAACAAGATGAATGGACATTGAACAACAAAGCCACGTTTGCTTTTTTGGGTTGGCTCTCTCAAGTCCGACTTTGAAGAATACAGTCAGTAAGCCGATAAAGGTGGGCACGTGGGCGGAAACTGGCTGGCGGCGGAGGATTTGATCAAGAGAGAAGGATGCTATTTTGGGAGGTCAATTCCTGCCAACCGAGTCGTTGGACAAGAAGAAAGACCGCGATTTCCTCCTTTCCCAAAAATTTCCCTAGAGCCCTAGCTGCATTTGCATGTAGACATGTACGTGATCGACCGAATGCAAGATTTTTCCTATACGTAGCTCGAATCAAAGATTTTCTACCGAAGCAGATGAATTGATTTTCCTAACCTGCGGTGCTGAGCAGAGCGCAGCCCCGGCCCACGCCGCCATCAGCATGAAGTGGCCTCTCTGGGCGAACGCGCTGTTGGCCCGAAGCGGGTAGATGATGGCGATATACCTGGAAATGGCCGAGAGGTAAGATTACTTTGCTTTGAGAGCTTAATTGCGCCTATATACAGTACGTACCTGTCCACGCTGACGACCATGAGGACCATGGAGGCCAGATAGAACCCGAACGCCCTGAGGAAGGCAAAGACCTTGCAGGCGACGTTGCCGGCCTCCCAGTAGCCGTGCAGGCGCCAAACGACCTGGAAATACGCATAATCGATAGTACACAGCGATTTTCTTATGCGGCCTTGATTTAGCTCTAGAACGCTTTGATTCCCTGACGGCCTCGACCGCAATCGCTAATCTGCCATGTCGCGCCCAGTTGGAAACTAATTTTAGCCCGCAGCGCGTTTCAAAGGCTCGGCTTTTCCACCCACCCGAGACAAGAGCCAAGTCCGCGTTTAGACCAGTTTAAATTGAAAGAATTACATGGAAGATAATGGGTCTGCAGTTGAAGCGAAGGCGAGACTACGTAAAGTCAAACACTTTAAAGATGGGAAGTCTGGACGGGCGAAAAAGTGGAGGAGGGGATCGATTCGCCAGCTTTCAAGGCTGATTCGCTGAGGGGGGGAAGATTTCAAGGGATTTCTACGCCGTAGAAGGAAGGCGGAAGAACTATAGCTCAGCTGGCCCAAAGAAAAGTTATCCGGATTTGGCGGCAAAAAATAGAAGGATGTCTAGCTCCGCCTCTCTTATGTCAGAGAAGGATCAAAGTTGTACGAAGAAAGCAGTGCTACGTACTATCCCTTGGGCGTTGAATTTGCGTCGTATTCGAATGATGGTGAGGACCACCATTAGCCTCTGCGTCGCTCAACTGACTCTTTCGCAGCAGTACCGCCTTCTGTAATTCAAATGAGACAGCTAGAGGTTAAGTCGTGCTCGCTATGTAAATTCGCCCTTTCAAGGATTGCCTCAAAAGACCTGTTTTAGGGCCTTGCAAGAACGTTGTACCCATTTTGACTAAGGTAATTTAGTGGCAAATTAATTAAAATTTTGCCGGTCTACTTTAATTCTGCAGCTGGCGAGGTCCGCCCACACACATAGAGGAAATGCAATTACGGCGCCTATTATTTACGAGTAGTTGGCTCGCGGTGTTTTGCCAGATATTTTGTATCTAATAAAGCCAATAAGGTACTCGGGCGTTGACCTAAAATAAGGTACATTAAGGCACATCCTACCTTCACATATACAGTTCCGGCTCTGATTAAATTTCGCCTGAGAGCCCTTATAATTAAGCGAGTGAGCGCGCGCGGCGGAACGGCGGCGGCGGCGGCATTAGAAGCCGGCAGCCATATTTGGACGAATATTCGCTCTGCATCAATAATGCATTCAGTTCAAATATGTTTAACCCTCTAAGTCTGAGCGTTTCTCTTTAGCCGCCATACTTCGCGACTTGAGTAGACAAATCGCATTCCACTCCCCCACACAAAGTTCATTCTGATGGCGTCAGTCAGGCCGCAGAATCCAACATTTGATTCTCTGAGTTCGACTTTGACGTCAGTCAGGGATGAAGTCTGAAGGGGTCGAGAGCGAGCCGAGCTAGCGTCGAATCATCCGGCTAAATAATTTAGCCGCTTGCCAAAACTTATTCCCAGCAGCAGCCCACCCGGGCGCCTAGCTGCTCACCTTTTCCAAATCGCAACCGGCTGCACAAATGTTTTCTCAACCGTTGAAGTTAATTCAAAATTCGCCGGCTCGACCTCTCAGTTCAAAAAGGAAAAGTTTCAGAGGCCGATATGAAAAGGTTGCCCTTATTGTAAATGCCATCTCGAATTAAAATGTTACCTCTGTGGGTATCAGAATGAAGGTGACAAGCAGGTCGGCGATGGTGAGGTGCAGGATGATGATGGAGATCCTGGTCTTCCTGCTCCTCGATGTGACCAGGGTGAGGAAGACGGTAACGTTGCCGACGGCGGACAGCGCGAACAGGATGATCAGCGCGATGACGGAGGGCAGCACGCGGTCCAGGTAGTCGCCGCGGTCGTCGGAGCCGGCACCGATCAGCGTGGCGTTCACGGCCGCGGAGGGGCTTACGCTGCAAAGGTACGAGGACAATCTCTTAATCCATTTATTGAAAGCGCGCTTCCAGCAACACCTTTCTGAATGGGAAACAGCTCGTTCTGTCTCTTTCTCGATGCATTACAAATGCATCGACGTCGTCGCCGCCGTCTTATTCACGTACCTTGCATCCGTCACGCCCGAGCTGAAGTTGTTAGTGGAAGAGGAGGAGTAGGAGGTGGCGGAGGAGGAAAACGCAGCATCGGCGAAGTTGCCCTCACCGGCCGCGATGACGGACTCCGTCATGTTACGGGCGCGAAAATCTGTAAAGTACACGTGTTCGCATATGCCATAAAGAATAGCTGAGCAAGCTAGGCCCCAAGGGCAAGGGGAAAATTTAATTTCCATCCATTGTATGGAGTGCTTTACACTTTTACGATTACTCTTCCTACACAGCAATTGGGTGGTAATCCAGAGGGTTCGCTTTCACAATATTCCCTAGCTTTACTACTGTACACAAGTACGAGCTAGACCAAGTGCCAAGCTCTCGCGACCTTCTGGCTCCATGCAATCCTTTGCATCCAATCTTTTCGGTTTTTATTGCATTTGCATAAGATAACAATAGTGTCGCTGGCTCGTTGAGGAAAAGAAGAAAGCAGCTAGAGATAGGCGGCTCGATCCAAGGGAAAATACACCTTGGCTCAGGATCTTCCTAAGTACAATTCTTGTTGTTCCGTTCTTAGCCATTCACATGTCAAGCTTTGCGGTTTGCACGTTCACCTGCTTAAGAAGAACTACGTAATACGTAATTATGTACGTATAGTTGGTGAATCGATCCTGAAATTCCTCTAGGAGTTGGACTATTTGCCGTTCATCGGATTTTAGCAGTGGCGTTATTGCGTCAATGGCCGGTCGACCTGGACTGCGCCCAGAAATGCATTACGGAGGCTGGCTGCGCTTTTCAAACGAAGTTGGCGAGTTCACAGCCAGACAGGGGAGGCTCGACGTCTAAAAAGATCTTTAGGGTTTTCTCCTGCGTATGCACCGAGAAGCGCATTCGCTCGAATGTGAAGTCAGAACCACAATGCATAGGATAGATGGTTGAAAGGAAACATCAAATCTGGACTAAGTATGCAGAGGTACGTAGGTCTTGTAGTGCAAAGAAATTAATCCTATAAATACCTCCTTCCGAAACCGGTGCCAAGCCAAGGTCAGTTGCTATAACGGTCTCAGTCCCTCCCTTCTTCCCCCTCCCAATGCATTTGTGACGCAACTAGCTAGCTGGAGACAGTGAAAGGAACTGACATCGGCGACAAATGCACCACCAGTTGAATGAAGCCGGGGACTACTGGCCAGACAAACTTTCCCCCCTTCGCCACAATAACAATGCGGGAGGAGGAGGCTGTGGACAGCGGAGAAAGTTTAGCATGTTCGTTCGCATTGTTCCTTCCCTCCTCTCCTCCATTGCCAAACATTGTTGGGCTGGCTGGGATTTTCCGTCTGCGATGGACGCGCAGCGGGCAAACATGTGGAAACGAAGAAGTTCAAAAGGACTCCTATACTTCTTAGATTGTTTGCTTTGGTTTTAAAATCCCATGCAATTAGTGTAATTATAGCGAGTCGTTCAAAAAAGATAGCTAAGCTGATCGCAATCTGGCCAATAACGAAATCAGCTTGTCTGGTGTACAATATACTCGTACTACGCAGTAGACTATTTTGATTTCCACAGTTGGTTTAATTGTTGCAAGTTGTCAATCTTTATCAGGCGCACATGACAGGGCGGGCGTCGAATGTTTTTTGTACGCCAAGCGCCGTCTACAATTTAACCTATTTTTGCGTAGTCAGACGGTCGTGCATGCATAAACTAGCTGCTTTGAATATGCCTCGTGGACTGGATTTTCGTCAAAATTTGGATTCAGATCGGAAAACGATATTTTCTTTGCATTTCGGACGCACGTACGTCTAATAGTCACTCAGGCGCAGCCATGTCTTACCTTTTGAAGCCGGCAGTTGCTATGTCCAATGAAGAACGTGATGAGACATTGTCTCGTAGAGGACGTACAAAGTGTACGGTAGGTCCTTCCTTCTATACGCGAGCGACCAGTTGCTCTCTCACTCCCTCGCCGCTTCCTTCCTTCCGTCTAGCGAGCTACCCACCTGGCGTCTGCCGCCGCCCGCCTCCCTCCTCCGTTCGCGTTCACTCGTTCGCAAAAACGCTCTCTCAGGAGGGAGAATGAGAGAGAGCGAGGGCGCCGGAGGCAGGCACGCAGGCAGGCAGGCATGTCGCTAGCGTGGGCAAAAAGAAGCCTCGAGCCTGTTGCAGTGGGAGCACCAGCCGTTACCGGCGTCCGTGCGAGCAATTGCCCTTACTGTACACAATATTCGAATACGTACTACAGCATAAGGTTTCTTTCCGTCCGTACAGGGCCATAAAATAGCTCGATGCCAATGAAACATCGTCCCGTGGGAAGCACGTAGCGGTTGCAGAACCATATCTTTTTACCTTCGACGAAGTCGTAGGTCTAGGAGAGACTCGCGGGTTTTTTTTCTTTTTTTGGGGGGGACATCATTTTTTGGGGCGATACGCTATAGTACAAGCTAGGTCATTCTGGACAGCCAATCAATGAACCACTTACGCAACTTAACCCCAGTGACCACATATGTGACCATTTAACATTTGTGACCAGAATGTGACCAGGCCCCCGACTTTGTGACCAGGCAGATTTCGTTCGTCGAAGGTTTCTGAGGCCTTTTTTCCTCTTGTTATATGACGTCCGTCCGCCTGTCAAGGTCGATAACGCAATTAGCATAGTGGTGTTTATTGGTGAAACGCCTTCCTAGCACGTAACCATTCTATACGTAGTAGAGTGAATTATTGCACACCAATTCTTTTTCCAATGCTGACAAGAGCAGACATATTCTTGTGCGTTATGCATACTATACTAAGAGATCACTGCGGGAGCGCCGCGTTTTGCTGCTGCTGGTCTCCGCCTGTCCTCTGCAGCATGTAGTTATCCATGTCGATGGTCCTGCAGTGCCTGATGGCGTACTTGATGCGCGCCGCCATCACCTCCTTGGACGAGTAGGGCGGCAGCCGCAGCTGGAAGAAGCATGTCTGCGCCGTCGGCAGCCCGTCGGATGGCCGGTCCACCGGCAGGATCTGGAAACGCTGGGGCAGGTCCACCGGGTTGGCCGGAAGTCTGCTCCGGCCCGAGATGAACACCACGAAGCGGACCTTGTCCTCCTCGGACAGGGACTCGAGGATCTCCCAGAGCCACCGGATCACCTGGCTGGACGGGTCGAAATCCCTGTGAGATCGATAGACTACTGCATTAGTAAGTGCCTTCAACTCAATGAACTCGCTATAGAAAGAAAGCCTTTGTGATTCTACAATGTTGAAACTACAACTCTGGCCTGTGCGTAGACCCCCAATTAGCGACTTTCTTCCGACCCCGCGGTCTCGTGGTCGCGGCAACAAGCATCATGGCGCGTGTAAGAAGTACAAAACGAATCTGCGCCCTATTCGAAGTTATAGAGGAAAACGGAGACGAATTTGAAAGTTGGTCCTATAAGCTCCAATCCAATGCCGTTGTATAAATCCTAGCTAGCGACCATTCTCCCTTCTTCTTTCACTCCGAGCGCGCTCCACCTCCTAATTCCTAGATACGAAAATAGAACTAGCTACTCTTTCGCTCTCTCCCAGCTGGTCCTCCCTCGCTTTCTTCCTCTCTCCTGCGCAAAATTTAGACCTGGGTTCAGTTCAGTCCAATTGCCCTCAAAGTGTCCTCCACTTGACAAAAATGTGCCTAGATTATTCGAGCCATCACAAATTCATGACCTCCATGAATGTTTCATGCCGTGTCGTCGGCAGCGCACAAATTGCGCTCTAAGGAGGAGCAAAGGTTTTTTTTCTTCACGGCAAAAATGTTGCAGATTCACAGTACGGTACGACCAAGGAGAGCTTTTTTGTTCTGTCAACTAGAGGAACTTACGAAAGGACGTCTAACTTGATACTACATCCAACGTGAAAGCACTTTTTCTGCTTGTTCAGACTCCGAGATGCAGATCTTATTCCCTTCGCAAGTCCGCAGAATACCACCTCGTATTTGCCCAGAGACCACGTACATACCTGTATCTTGCGACCTTCTTGAGCGCCTCTAGCGGCACGTTGGGCGTTCCGCAGACGAGCTCCTCGACCGTCCTGGCGGGCATTAGGCAGAGCACGGGCAGCGGCACCATGCAGGCGAGGCCCTCGCGGACCGCGTCCACCTGCGGAAGAAGCTCGCGGAGCCGCTGCGAGAGGGCCAAGTCCGCGAAGAGTGACCTGAAAGGTGAATTAAGTCGTTAAGTGGACGGATGAATCTCCCCTCCTTCAAGAATGTCCCCAAAGAACGCGTGCCCGAGGCCGCGAATTTAATGAGCGGTTGGTCGCTAGGCCTCCCTCCGGCGATGCACTTTGTCCGGCTCCTCTTAAAAATCCTTCACTCCCGCGAGCCACGGAGGAGTGAGGACTCCAATTAGCGGACATAATAGTCGTGAAGGGAAGGAAGGAAGGAAGGAAGCTAGAGAGGGAAGTTGGAGGCGAAACGAAGCTGATTTTCCCTCTTCGCCACGCGGACGCGCCCGGGCGACGCACTTCACTCCGAAGGTCCGCTTTCTCTCTAGGGGCACGTCGGTCGGTCGGTCGGTCTTGTCGTCGCGTGCGTGCAGTGCAAAAGCGGCGCCGACTCGAGGGCTCTAGCCGACAAACCATTAGTTCGCATTTTTCCTTGCTCGCTCGCTCGCGACTAGCATGGTCCCAGCGGTGCAATTCAAAATAGGCAAACACTTTGTGAAAGCAATTGTACGTAGTAGCTGCCGTTCAAATAGAGCCGACATTTCCCTACTTCGTTTACCTGTTCTGCTCCGTGAGCGCAATCGACCGGCTGCCCGGAAACAGCTCTACGTGCCGGCCGACGAACGAGATGCCCTCGAAGTAGTCGACGCCGGCGGAGGCGGCCGCGACGGGGGAGGAGATGGAGGAGGCGGCCGAGCCTCCGTCGCCGTCGCTCCTGACGAGCTCGGCCATGGCGCGGACGCTGCGGGCGTAGTTCAGGTCGACGTCCTCTAGGTCGGCGTGGCTGAGGTCGCGGCCGAGAAGCAGCTTCCAGAAGAGCGGCGCCAGGTTCAGGCTGATGGGCTTCCGGGTGCGGATGGAGATGCCGAGGAGGAGGCCTGAAATAGGCAGGAGATCAAACTTTTGTAGCATGTCCATATATACCGTAAAATAACGCACTCGGAAGTGCCGAGTAGGGAGCGGAAGTTACCGAACAACTTTGCGAAAAATTGGGCCAACCGACCATCAAAACGCGAAAATGCTCTCTGGTCATCATGAGGCGGAACTTTTACCTCCGCCCGTACTTTCGCGAGACTAGTAGCTCACCTATGAACCAGTAGTGCCTGAGGTCCTGCGCGGACGTCTTGTCCGGGTTGGGCAGGTACTTGTCCCTGTTGTACCCCGCGTCCGAGAACCCGTTGGGCGTCTGCACGAAGAGCCCGAGGCGCTTCTCGGGGTCGACGAGCTCCCTGGCCATCTCGGTGATTGTGTCGTCGAACACGCCGCCTGCGTCGTCGGCGCCCTCGCCCAGCAGCTTCACCTTCCAGCTGCGCGCCGGAAGCCGCAGGTCGGCCGGGTCGAGCCGGGAGACCTGCGCCGCCAGCTGGCTGAAGATAGTCGCGTCGGGGAAGGAGGTGGCGGCGGAAGCCGTCGCATCCAGAGGATTTGTGTGGAGGCGCTTGACGGTGACCTAGAAAAAAGAAAAGTCAGGCTTACGTTACACTTCAGCTGCGTGTATATCGGAGGATTACAGTTCGCGTGCTCCCTGCATGGCTGAGTACGTAGACATATGCTTTAAAGCCTCTTACCTCTCACGAAAGCAACTATGCGCTATCAGGCCGATATCTTTCAAAGCTGTAGCAATCCTTTGAGAGGAGCAGCGCTTTCTCTCCCCTAATCTATGCCCTTGAAGTATTAAACTGCGCTGAAAATTTTGTCCGTTCAGCAGGGCTCTTACACGATCTGGCAGCCAGACAGTTGGATGTCTCCTACAGAGCGTGCCAAGGGGTTAATGCTCTTCAAAGGCAGACAGACATATAGTACAGAGAGGGGCGAACGGACGGACGGACGGCCTTTCGGCTACGAGATTGAGCCAAGCGATCGTAATTACGTGACATCAGCCCTGAGGCAGTAGGCACTAGGCAGCCGGCAGACCTACTCGGCAAAAATTGCAATTTCAAACGGGAAGCCACGTAGCCAGTGCACTTCCTACTTTCAGCTCTCACAAACAGAGGTAGGAGAAGAAGCTAGGTATCCAAATTTAGATTAGGTCTTCATTAAACTCACCACTGGTCCGTAGTTCCTCCCCTGCACCATGGTCTTCTGCAGCACCTGCGCCATGGGCAGGGCGGCCACCTTGGGCGAAAGCAATGATCTGACGGCGTCCGCCGAAAGCGCCCTTGAGAGTCCGGCCATGTGCGTCGGCCACGCGCCCAAGCCGAAGTCGGGAAACAGCCTCCAGGAGGAGGAGGTGAGCTCGGAGGCGATGTGCAGCACCTTCAGCCTCTCCCTGACGGTGTGCATGGACGTCTGCTGGTTGAGGAACAGCGCGGCCAGGTGCGGAAAATCGTCGTCGGACGGCAGTTGCG
>JAAUYK010035486.1_pt1 | contig 18680 bp, 15 predicted proteins | sample 7278021 | NCBI WGS metagenome assembly JAAUYK01 (sample SAMN14350223, study PRJNA611818) | marine sediment metagenome | isolation source: surface marine sediment (1.8m) | place: French Polynesia: Moorea | collected 2018-08
CTTTCAAATTCATATAAAGACATTTGGCTTGGAAAAGTCTATTGAGCGAAGGGCCCAACACTACGCGACTCTAGATGAGCGCCGGCGTCGTATGAAGCACTATATGATCGGCGCAAATACACACGTGTCTCCGTACGCACGTGATCAGTGGTACTTAGCCATTCCCAACCAAATTGGAAGTGTCAATCTGCGTGACACCTGCCTTTTGGCATCATTAGTCGTTGCTTACGAACAGCTGCTTGCTCTGGAGGGCGATCCACAATCGAAAAAGTTCATTTCTGAGTTTAAAAAAGGCAAGCAAAAATGTGCTTCATATCTTCAGAGATTGCTGGATGGGTTTCGTACGTACATATTGGGAAAGAAGGCTAGAGGTGAAATTTTGGCCACCAACTCAGTCATGGACCCAAGCTATTTGTTTTCTGGTCCTCAGACACTTTCAGACATACTCCCCCTATTTAGTGAATATAGGGGCGGGCTTCAAATTACTGCGCTGTCAGATCTTATTAGCCATGTCTGCTATAGGTACCCAAATGACTATGATCAGAGTCGCAGGCAGATATACATCTTCATTGAGTTAGCAAATCGAGATGACTGTGTCAATATCTCACATCCTGACAAGGGCATTATAGCAGGACATGCAAGTGTTGTAAAAGATCCGAGAAAGTATTTTAATAAAATGGGTAGGAGGTGTATTGCGTGCTTAAGAGAGTTGTCTAAGTCGGGGAGTCACATCTGTAGAGATAGTCAGAATCGTGATCGTTGCTGTTTCTTATGCAAGCGTCTATATGCAACTGACCAGACGCCATTAAATTCTCAAAACCGAGATCGCTTTTGTAAGTCTAAACTAGTTCAGAATGAGTCAGGTACCTGCCCTGAATGTGGTCTTGAGTACCTGTCACAGGAATGCTTTGAAAAGCATAGGCCGCACTGTGCTAAAGGATTTAAGTGCCCTACCTGCCTTGTCTTTAACCACAAGCATGGGCCGTATAATGACGCAGCTATACTTAGGAAGGTCCATGTCTGCCATGCACAATTTTGCACACCTTGCCTCCGCTATAAAAAAAAAGGTCACCTGTGCCAGACACGTGCAGCTAGGTATCAGAAGGAATGGTGCAATTTAGCTTTCTTACGCGTTTACTATATCGACGAAACTAGGACTAGCTGTGAGGACTGCTTCCAATTGCAAAAATTAGATAGTCTAAAATTGTGCGAGAGGCACACTGAAGAGGAAGTTAGTGGGCATATCGAGCCAAATTTTGCAGTACTACTTATGGAAGGTCAGGAAAGAGGAGTTTTTACGGAAAAATTTTTTGCCACGCAAGACTTATTAGCGCATTTGCCAAGCACTACGTGTGAGCAGGTTAAATTTAATTACTTCCCTAGCTGTTTACGGCAAAAAGATGGGCATAAACGGGTACAACGCACTTCTACAAATACACGTTATCAGCAGACAAAAGCACGGAGCTTGCAAGCTATCAGGAATAGAATAAGTCTTGACCTAGACCGGTGCGATTCCGTCCTTTTAAAAGTGGTATACTTCTTATTGGAAATGAAATATCTTAATACCACAGTGATATGCCATTCAAAGACTGGTGCAGAAATTAATGCTATTGGTGGAATTTTGCAACAATATGGCTTGAGGCCAAAGTTAACGAGCAAGGATGCAAATATGATTTCTGTTAGTTTGCCAGATAGATTTGGAATACGGGTTCTTAACAATTATCAGTATTTTCGCCAGGATATCGAGGAGCTAAATAGCACTTTCGCTCAACTAGACTTAGTCATGTTTCCTTATAAAATGAATCAACCAATATTTTACGGTTATAGTGGACCAATGCCAAGTTCCGAGAATTTCACTTCTATGTTCTCTACTGCTGAAGAGATCGTGAAAGTAGTTACCTATGTATCATCAAGACAGAACTGTAGTTGGAGTTTTGGGATCGAACTGCTAAAGTATGCACGTTTCGAGGTTCGCGTTTTGGCAAAGACTGCAACATCATTTGTAACTGAGGCCATTGACTTTCAGAGAAGCTTAATAGTGGAATGCGATCTCGCACCCCGGCCGCCAAATGATGAATATTTTAAGTTTTTATTTCCCTACGCAAAACCATATTGTACAATTGCGTCATACTCTTTTGACTGCATGAAACTTCACACCCTCGATACCAGCCAATTATACGTATGGAAAAAAGAGTTTGGATTTGGCCAAGCATCAGGCAATCCCTCAATAGAAGAGCTGGAGTACGTTTCCTACATAATGCATAAAGTTGGCCGTCAACCCCAGTACCATTATTCATTTTCATCAGAGGCCGGGCAAATGACTGTCGTCATTGAAGGCATTAAGGTTATGTTTGATCTCTACTACGAGTTAAATGGCAAGGTCCACATCCACGAGATGTGTGGTTGCACTTGCCATCCACATGAGAACTGCTTGCGCTTTCCGATGACTGGTAAAAATGGCTATAAGCAGGAAAGGTCCATGCTCATAGCAAGAGACAATCGGCGTAGAGAGCTAATACAGACACATTTTGGAGACCGACTTGTACTAACAGAAATGTACTCTTGCATTTGGAATAAGCTTAAGCAAAGCGATCAAAATGTCAAAAGGTTCATGGGCTTATATGTGACACGTCCTAAGCAAAGATTAATACCCCGAAAGGCGGTTCGCGGCGCCCAAACGGAGACTTACATACATTCTTACTCAGCGCTTTCACAACCAAACTTAGTAATGGAGTCTATAGATTGCGTTAGTTTATATCCGTGGGCCGCGATAAACCACGCCTACCCTGTCGGCGAGTATCGTGTTCTTCTGTCTGAGAATGATTTATCCTTAGTTCATTTGCGAAGTGATGGACATTTTTACGTAGGAGGCGACAGACTACACGGCTTAATGCAAGTCTGCATGAAACCACCTGCTTATACGCAGTTTCCTTGCTTGCTCTTTAGAAATGATAGTGAACGTTCAATAGCTGGACTATGCTTCAAATGTATTATGGAGGAGAGTGAGACAATTTGTAGGCACGAACCCCAAAACAGGCGGTTAACTAGTACATGGACTGTAATAGAAATTGAGTATGCTGTACGGCAAGGATATGAAGTACTAAAAATTTTTGAAGTATACGCGTATAGCCGAGCGGAACGTATTTTAAGCACTTATTTTAGATTCTGTGGCAGCTTAAAGATTAAAAACTCAGGTCTACCCTCTGGCATCGAGGACAAGTACGATTATTGCTCTAAATTAAACAGCGAGATGTCTCTATTTGGCGCTCTACGAGTCACGCCAGGAAATTGTGTGAAAAGCGGGGTTCGTAGGCAGGTCTGTAAGAGTATGATGAACGAGGCCATAGGAAAATTCTCCTCCTATAACCGGCCAAAACAAAGCCACTTTGCATGTACGTCGCAGGAGCTTAAACGTCTTCTCGAAGATACGAGGTATTTGGTAGAACAGATTATCCCCATTAATGATAACGTAATGCAGGTAGTGCGAAGGAAGATCAATGAGGTGCGCTCAACAAATGTCAGATCTTGTTCTATTATTCATGCTTATTTAACAGCTTATTCGCGTTTGCATATGATATCGGTTATGGAGCGGCTCGAGGAAGCTAATGTACGGGTAGCCTCAATTGACTGTGATGGCCTAAAAGTGCTTCGTGAACAGAGCTGTGATCTGTCAAAAATTATTGACATCGGGAGCCATTTTGGCGCATTTCGTCGTGACCTCGCACCCTATGTTATATTTGACTACTGTAGCTTAGCTCCCAGGGTAAATTCTCTCCTAATGGCAGGACCAGATGGCGACATAAAAGCGCGGACGCAAATGACTTCGTTTTCTATTCAGTCTATGACCCTCCAACAATCTCTGAATCATTCAGTATACGTTAGTATGCTAAAAGATCGAATAGAGGCACGAGAAAGGAAACTGTTGATTTCGCAACGCAGGTTCTTTAGAAAACTTTTAAAAGACGGGAAGCAGGAAATTAAAGACTATACGTTTTCAAATATGATTGCTTTAAAACGGGTAACCTATATGTCAAAAAGTAACTTGCTTGTCACTCGGCCACTTGGCACGTCTATACACTTAGAAGAGGTCAAGCTATGTGTCGGGAAAAAACGCAAAGGTATCGGCAAAAAAAGTAAAGGATCTCAAAAGCCTTCATCTAGTACTAGTCAGAAAAAGACGTCCAAAGCTCAGTTAAAGTGATTAAATCTGCCTCATGGAATTAATATGTGATCTCAATGCATACGTAGTACCGCCGCTTATAATCAGCATATGCGAATACACGCGTTGATCGTTATACATCTTATCGCTTTCCGTACCGCAGCTAGACGTATACGTATGTAGGCTTACACGAATGTCAGGTAGTTAATTGCCATAACCTGTCCTCCTTAAAGTAGTTGTAGATCAGCTAACCCGTGTAATCCAACATTAAAACCCAACAAACCCATTACTAATTGCACGTGACTTGGCGACTCCTTGTGTCGCATCGGCCTCGCCAACAACTCCCTCACCGAGTTGCCCTCAGTGCCGTTCAAGTCGCAGTCGAGGTCGCTCAAGGTCCTAGACCTGTCCGGCAACCGGCTCCTCTCCCTCGCGCGCCCTCCCCGCCTCTCCTCTCTCGACCTCAGTCGGTACAAGTCTTTGAAGCTCGGCCACAACCGTCTCAGGCGTCTGCCCAACTTCCCCGCGCTGCCCTTCCTCCGCTACCTCGTGCTCACACACAATGCCGTGCCGTAAGCTGAGCCGGTCGACCTCGTTCGGCTTCCTCACGTGCACGATCTACAAGCCGTGCAACAGACCACACGTCACCGACTGCGGCATCCTCCGCACGTACCGGGCTAGAAGTTGTTCGGAGTGGTATTGCTGGGGCCGCAAGCCGGATGCAAGTACGATTCAATCGCAAATCTATATAGCCTTGAAAAAATTCTAAAGTTCTCCATTAACTAATTAGCAGGAATCACTACCACTACGACGGTGACTACCACCACGATGGCGACAACTACTACGATGACGCCACCTCCTGGCACCGGGTCAACCGGCGAGTCGCCCTTCAGCAGCGTCGACGGGGTCATGCCGGTCTACGGGCAAGCACTGATCGGCTTCCTCACGTTCGTCGTGCTGGCCGCCGCCCTCCTGGGGGGCTACAAACTCAGGCTCAAGCTCCGGTCAAGGAGCAGGCGGCAGAGGTGAGAAACTAACAAAGTTATAATAACTTACCGTATATTGCAATTTATATATTCAGCGAGGTCTCATTCGAGTCGGACAGCAGCGACAGTCCCGAACTGAGTGTGGCCTACAATTGCAGAACTGGCTCCCTCAGGCTCGACCTGGAGTACGGAGAGGAAGACGCAGGGTACAGCTTAAGGAACAATACAATGGCCTACTTTTATACATATTTAATATCGGCAATTTTAGCTCACATACCCCAACGGCTGTGAAGGAGGTCGCCGTCGAGATGCCGCTGGGCGAAGGCAGCGAGATCGTCTGCGGGACGTCGACCCGCGACAGCGAGGAACAAAGTATAGCCTGGGTGTTTTTAAACCGTATCAAGTATTAATATGTCCTTCTATAGTAGATACCGAGGTGATCGCGGCGCTGACAGGGAGGGAGCAGATGGCCGGCATCGCCGAAGAGGAAGACGAGAAAGAGACAGACGGTGAGCAAAATTGATCTATAAAGACAAATTATTGACACAAGTTTTCTATAGTGGACACGGAGTTCAACAGCGCGATCCCGAAGGTGGTCGTCCACAAGCCGGTCGGAGAGGACAAGGAGAAAGACTGTGAGTTAAATAACTTGTCTACACAACCATAACTTTTGAGCCATGCTTTATATAGTGGACGTCGAAATCATCAACGGTGCGAGGCCGAAGGTGAAGCAGCCGGGCACGGACAAGGAGGAGCGGCCGGTCCAGGACAAGGAGCCCACCATGGCTGACATGGAGGAAGGCATGGAGGGTAAGATAAGTAATAAACAAGTACGGAAGGTTTGATTAACTATTGGAACTTTCCAACTTTAGTTATGGCCCTTGCCTTAGTCATGGCCCTAAGGGACCAGGACGCCGAAGTGCCGAAGGCCTTGCCGACCCCGGTCAGCGCCGCCCCGAGCGGCAACACGTTGGACTGGAGCTTCGAAAATAACAGCACTAGTCAATGGTGGACGGCGGACACCAGGGATCGGGCCTGCTGGTCGTCACCAAGGCCCCTAAACCTCCGCCAATACGACCTAGGACGGCCAACAAGGTCGAGGGAGGACGCCGAAGACGGAGGTGGGCCCACGACCCTAGGTATTTTAATCTAATAATCCTGGAGTAATTACGTACATGTCAAACTAAATTGTTTGTTTATTTTGAAGCTAATGAATTCAAAGCGGCCGAGGACCACGGAAGGCAGATGGCCAAAGAGGATGGGTACAGGACGTTGAGGCCAAGAAAGTGAAGAGATAATCTTTTATCTCTTCCTTAGTCGCGCAATAAAAAGTTTGGTTTGGTTTTTGCGCTACAAAACATAGTCTACGGCATTAACTTTTTATTTTGTCGGCATCGGCTTCCTGACGTACGTCATAGCAGTATATATGCAGAAGTATCCGTACCGACGCAAGGTTTCCGTGCGCAAAGAATGATGGCAAATCAATTTTGTATAGTCTAATAATCAGAATCAGAATCTATCAAGTAATCAATATCTACTAATCGGTAGCCATAGCTGTGATCCCACTCTAATTCCTCATTAGTTTGGTCGGTCTCCTCCTCGTGCTCGTAGATGGTCGCGAGACTACTGCGCTCCTATTAACCTATATGTGAAAGAGACTTTGTTGCTACGTAATTATTATTTTACTACCATGATATCCTCGTATCGTAGGTGGCCGTCGGTTTCTTGATTACCTTGTTCCTCCTCCTTGTTCTTGTTGTCAACGTCATTCTCGACATCGACATCGGGAGGAGCGTGAATCTCGACTTCGACATTCAGATTAGCAAGCCCAGTAGCATTGCCACCACCAGCGCCAGTGCCGCCGGCGGCACCACCCCCTTCGCCAGCGCCTGCGTTGCCCTCGCCTGCTTCCTCTCCGCCAGCGCCCCGACCGCCAGCGCCTGCATTTCCTTCCGCGGCGCCACGTCCGGCTTGTCCGCGGTCAACGTCGTCGGCCAGATTTGCACGCAGTGATCCATCCACAAAGGCTGCGTTTGAGACAATGCGGTCGAGCTCGTCGCTCTCTTGGCGCTCAACGTCGTCCTCCTTAAAGGCCTATTAATGAAATGCAAGATGATCTATAAATAGTTTCTTCTTGCTATCTTACTGGAAGGCGGTAAAATCCACTCCTCCTAATTGCGATCCTGTACTTCTTCATGAGGAGGAAGGCTACCATGGCGGCGACCAGCACGATGCCAAGAGAGGCACCTACACCCGTCGCAGCCATCGACACCGGATCAGACTGAGAGCCGTTCGCACAATCATATTCCAGACACATCTAAGAATTAAACTTGCAATAGGTACATAAATTAATCGATATGAATATATTATTTATCTTGCCCCATGGTCATCCGGCGGTGTTGGAACAACGAAGCAGTCCTTGTACGAAGGACCCCCACAGGGATATTTGCAGTTGGCCCCTGTATTAGTTAAATTTCAATTTAATTTTTCTAACCCTTAGTAAATATTTTACCTGTGTGTGCGACGCACTCCGCCCGTCGCACAAACCTCGGGCTACAGATCACGCCGTCGTCGCATGTCACGGGCTCGAAGTGGGGCACGGAGCGCTCCTTCCGGCTCTTAGGACAGTAAGCACCCAGAAAGTCTAAAATGTAGGTACGCATGTGCAAAGTTAACAGCATTAGGCTTCTCTTTAATTAAAAATTTACCCTCCATGGTATACTTCACCCAGCCGGCCGTCTCCGGGCTCCAATAGTGCACGTTCTCAGGCACCTCGTAATCCTTTGGTCTAATAGTGAAGCATAACAGGTTTTGCAAATATGCGATAGCACATTGCCTACAGCTTTAACTCTTATGCGATAAGCAAGTAATACTCACTGTTGGTCTCCTTTGTCCGCATTGCCGACTTCCGCTTCGGGTTGAGTTGAGCTAATTAAATTAAGATATATGTATGTGAGTGAGCTAAATGATATCTTACAAAATATTTTGAGTATGTACTTTGTTGTGTTCCTGACGCTGTCCAGGTTGTTCTCGACGCTCCTCAGCTTGCTCACCTTGGGCATCACTGTCACGTTGCCCGGAGTCTCCAGTGTGGTCCTCAACGCCAAGGTCTCGTTGTCAAAGAAGTCCTTCTCACCGCAGCGGTTCTCGACAAAGCCCTGAATTAAATTGATTTATATCATTATTTATTCCAAAACCAACCTGTCAACCTACGAGGTCAGCGCAGCAGCTCCTGTCGCACGTTGGTGGGATTGATATTGTTGTCTGTGGCATAGGCGTAGTGGTCGGGGTCATGGTTGTGGAATCCGTGCGCAATTCCGAAATTCGACGTCGGTTATTTCGTCGACGGGGAGCCGCGCCAATAATGACGGCAAGCGCCCAAATGAGAAAGAGAGCTAATATGAATTCGAACCGTCCCGGACGCATGCTTGCAGACGAATGAGCTCAATATTTTGCAGACACCAGCTAGCGACTAATCAAATTTCGTCTTATCTGCAGAATTGCATGCAGTGCGGCGCGGAGAGCTAGACGTGTATTTTAACTGGACTTGGACTCGGTAATGATCAAATTGTGGTCGATTTCAACACATGTTGGTGCCACTGCCATGACAACTAGCTGTAGAGCTGTTCCTGTAGGTTTGTTGAAGTGGATGGACGCGGAGAGTTTTCCGGATCGCACCATCGACTGCGCGCCGTCCTCCGAGAGGTTCGATGCATGCAAATCCATTATAGCAAAATAGCAATCTGCAAAAAAGCAATACTGTATAATTATACAAGATATAAAAATATACGTAGCTAACCGCTTTTGAATAGGGCATAGTCGACGTAGTTGCTGAACGGCGAGTTCACATGGTTTAGCTTGCTGTGGAATCTGTGGATCGAGTATTTTCATTGCCAGACGCACTAATAAATTGCATATTTGAAAAAATGCTTATGGCCAGAAGTCAATGATAAATGCCAGATTAGCAAATAGATATAAGCCCGTCTGGCAACACTGCCTGTAAAACGAACGCATACATTCAGTACGCGATTCATTTGTATCCACTAGTTTGTCGATTTCGGCTCCTGCCAGCTCCAAGCTGATTTGGGTCATGTAGAAATCGCCCGTCTCGTCGGTGGCCAGGCTGCAGCCGGCGTCTTTCCCAATGCATGTTGGAAGATTGGGTGGTGGGACTGGCCGAGTTGGCGGATCCGGGGCCACAGGCATTGCTCGAAGACCAGCTCCACCTCCTCTACGTCCTCGTTGTCCTTGCTTCCATTGCTGCTGTTCGTCCTCCCAGGCAGCAAGCTCGATCTGAATTCATAATATGTTTAAAGATATTCAAAGTCAATATTAATTTATTACCTTGTAGTCATCCCGAGCTTCCTCCCACCTGCCTAGGGCGAGCTGAAACTCCTCTTTATCTTTTTCATACTGGATGAGCTGTTCGCCAAAGCTGGCTTCCTTCTCCTTCCTCTCCGTGTACGGCATCTTGTGAAAGTCACACGGTCCCTTATATTATAAAAAATTATTACTACCGTGGTTCATTTTTCAAAATTAATCAATCTTATCCTTACGTCAGCAAGGCTTGATGTGTCAGGCGGGGGGAATTGACGCCGAAAGCTGAATGGATTTCTGAAAATGCAATGAGTAAGCTTTGTAATTAGGTGTAGAAACGCTGCTAACCTTACCTTGTCATCTCCCCGTCAAACCACTTGGTTGGAATAATTCCCAGAATGATCAGTGACGGCGGTGTCGCGAAGTCCATGTCGTATTCGCTGAAGCTTTGAATGTTGCTGTAATTTCAAAAATAGTTATTATGCCACAATTTGACCTAGGTAAGTGTAGGTAGCCTACCTTGCAATCGTGTAGTTCGTGACGATGACCTTGTTGTACTTCAACTTGACGGTCTCCTTCTTCCACTTGGCGTTATAGGTCTCAAAGCGGTGCTTCGCCATCGTTACTAGAAGTTAAATATCCAGGAGAATCACGTTAACAATGACAACTTACAATATTGCCACGAATGCACATACCTATGCTCACATAGATGCGGCAGGCTTTAATTACGATTTCCGCATCTACGGCCGCAGATGACATCAGGGTGAACTCCGGCGTCTGCCTTGTGAGGTCAATGTGAAATCCAATTCCTGAGTAAAGCTCATATTCTATTAATATTTACGAGAAATGTGTTACACACTACCTGGTGGTAAGGGCGTTTTATTTGTGAATAGGTCGTGGTGAAGGCGACCGATTAGCCGAACGCTCTCGTCAATCTGCAAAAGTTGTAGTGACGTACAAAATGCACTTGATTGCCTTAGATATACGTAGTGGACCAACAGTGCTGCTTAACTAAAATAAACAGATATTTGATATACACACCCACTGGCCGTCTTTCTTGAAGAAATGCTGGCGATCGGCCATGCCCTTGTTGAGGTACTGCCTTTTCTCTGTATCTCTGGCGAAGCTGGTGAAATATGTAAACAAGAGGAAATAGCTCTAGTGACCGGCGTCGAAGGCTATGACTCAATACGACCGGCGTCGAAGGCAATGACTCAATACTCGATTTTTGTGGTCAGCCCTAGACATGGATCAAACCTTGGGCATGGGGTCCACTCTCGGCATGGGTATTGAGTCCACCATGGGTAATGGGTCAACCATAGGTAAGGGGTTCACTTCGATGCCGGTAAAAGTATATTGGCGGCCATTCTAGTAGCATTTGTTAACTTACCTGTTGAAGAGGTCAGCGCTGTCCATAAGGAACATCTGGCTCTGCATGTAGGTATTGATGCAGGTCTCGGGGTAGTTGAGAAGGTCCTCCAGGTAGGCCCGGTAGCTAATGAAATTAGTGCTAATAACATACATATGGCATTAAAGAAGTATCATTCAACCTGTAGTTGTTATCATTGAATTGGATCTTGCTCTCCCCAAGTCGCATTGAGCAGGACTTGAATAGTGAATGCAAGGTGTTGTTGCATACAGTAAGATCAGTTGAGTTATCCAGACGGCTCCCGTCCTTTTTGCGGATCGTGATGTCCACCTATAGTTAAATATATACAGTATGGTGCTTGGAAAATGTCATTTATTAATAGCTTTACCTCTAATGTCAGTGTGTCCATTAAATAGAACGATGTCGATTGCGTCGGCTTGAAATCGAAGTGGATAGTTTTTGCGCCCTGGACCACACTGTATACAGAAATTAATGAATGAGGAACACACACGATAAACCGCAGTGGACTTACCTCTTGGGAAATTCCTCCCTAATCTCTGTTCCAATCCATTCGTCCGAAATTTGAGCCTTCTCGAAGTGCTTGTCGAGCAGCTAAATTAGACACAGTTAATCAACAGTTCAAAATTAAGCAATTAAATGTACCTGAGTTAGCACAGGTGCGTTTTTTTCCTTCACTAGGTATTCGGTCGCCATGTTGGCGCTGGCGTCGGCCGTTGGCCCTGAATGCCCTCTCGCAATGTAAAAAAGTTGGAAGTGAAAGGGAGCAAGTCGTTTTTTACAGCAATAAAGTGCTTTCTGCAATAGCATAGTTGTCTTCAGATAAAGGGTTCTTCATTAAAAAACTGGATGCGGGCGCGCGCCATCGTGCATTCTGCACGACTCTGGCTTCAAACAAAGGAAAGGTTAAACGGGTTTCATAGGAAAACGGGAGAAAAATATTAGTTATGTCGATGTAGGCTATTGATAGGGCTGAAAATCTGCCCACCTATTTAAGAAACTGTAGTCTGTTCGCTTTAGCTATGCCCTATGCACTATGCAGGTAGCTGGCCTTGCAAAAAAAACGGTGCAACCTATGCGCAAACCTAGCCAGCGGTTTCTTAAAAATTTATCTTAACAGTAAAGTTCCAATAAATTCTGACAAATTATGTATGCACTGTAAAGCTAGTATTTAAAAACCGTAATATGCAATTACGAGTTGAATCCAGCTAATGCCAGCCAGCTGTTGCAAAATGTCGGACGACGATAATCTCTCTGAATCAATTTTGGCCTCCGCAAATTATGAACAACGTATTACTGATTCAGACTCAACTTCGATTGCAACAACATGCATCTTCTCACGTGTATTGAGGTACGTGTCAAACTTACGAAGTCATATAATATGTATTGAACAATCCTTATATTAAATAAGGCGGCCTAGCCTTACGTCGGCATCAACACAAACAGAGCCAGAAGAGTGCCGTGGACAGCCACAAGTAATAAATCCTCCATCAATCAGTGAGTTTGGCACCGCCTTTACCTATGACAGCAAGATTCGATTGACGACGGCAAGAGCGCAGTGGTGGAAGAAGATTGGAACGGAATTTAAAGAGTTCTCTATTATGCTCAAAGACAGACATTTTCACGATATTTACTTGGAGTGCCAGAGGAGAATGCCTAATCAGTCTGAAGACATCTGGTTGATTATGAGTTGCTGTCAATATATCGAGTGGTACAAACAAGTTCAATCTAGCGATCCACTACGGTTTGAACCTTTTCTAAATGAGAGGTTTGGTGTCCGGCTTACAAAATACGTTGAAGAGCCTCCTTTGATTAAGCTAGCTTATACAGAAGATGATTGAGAATAAATACGATTGGCATGCATGTGGTTTTATTATTCATATTACGTACACTCGCGCAATTCGTTTATGTCATATTAAGTGGAATTTATGATTAGGTGGAAGATATTGATCATCATTGTCCTCATTGGCACCGTGTCCAATCATGTTTGCCGGACTACTTCCTGACGAAGGCACAATTGTAGTGTGGGCAGAACTACTGTCAGATCTAGAGTCACTTTTTTTTTCTAATGGTTCATAACCAGAGCTTTCCGAGCTTTGATTACTATCCACTACGGGCTCGGCAGATAGGGTTTCTTTACTCGCAGCGCTACTACTAGGCTCTAAAGCGCTAAATTTCCTTTTTCTTGATGCGTCCCCAGCTTCAGCACTAGCGGTTTCAAATCTTACATTATGAACACGAATGGGACTTGAAATTGCAGAAACCAAGTCCTTCTTTATCTCGTCTGCAATTCCGGTTGGCCGGCTTTCAGAAGACTCCATTAAGTCACTGACGTTAACTGCAGGGGAAACAAGAGCGCTTTTATAGTCCTCTCTTTTTCCAGAGTCTGTCACAAATGTGGGCTCCTGCAGAACGATGCTAGCTGTAGATGCTCCAGAAGGGCCTGCAGAGGGGCCGCCTCCAGACTGGGAGACCTCCATGGGCTGGGAGCTAACGTCGGGTGATTGCCTTTGTTCCTAGAAATATACCAAGTCATTTAACGATCATACTTCCAGACGGTTGCAATAAAAAATTTACCTGGGTACAGCTGCATGGGCACGAGCAGCCCCCGCTGCCTCGTTGCTCTGTCGGCGGGTCGGGATACTCCACGATCTTGTTTTCGTAGTAGACCTGGTCCTTCCTTGTTGCCTATAATAAAAGTTCATGACATAGAAATTGTACTATATACACAGTCAAATTTGAACTTACCTCTTTGTTGTCGTACATTGGTTCGTCGGGAGCGCGGCCTGCACGTACTCGCGGAATGTGTCCAACCCGGATGCCCAGACCAACAGTGCCAGCATAGCTAGAATATGAGTTCTAAGTCTCTCATATAACTTATTGTATAATAGTGACATACGGTGCTCCAAACCACTTTGGCTTCCGGTCCATCCTAGAAGTTGGACTTAACGTAGAAGATGGGGCTGACTTTGCTGTAGTCAATGTTGCCAAACTTGTCCTTAGTGGGTACAATGTTGGTCCTGAAATTAAAAGAATTGCAAAATAGAGAGAATTGCACAATAGGAATTGTTGTGACAATTTTATAATCACCTTAGTGCTAGTTTGGAGTTTGCCATAGGGCTATTTGGTGCAAGGTCAATGTAGACGTACTACGATTAAATGGATTATTTCGTGGTTGGTATGCATGTTATTTCGTTACCTTTAGGAACTGATGCCTTAACTCTGTCAAGATGAAGTTGAAGAATTCCTGCAGGGCATGTGGATCGTTCAATGTCTGCATCCCGATGGTCCTGTAGAGTTGCACATCGGACCGGCTCCAGAAGACGATGCGGCCAGTAAGATTTCTAGGAGCAAAGCGACATATATTTATGTCTATAGAAGTGTCAATTAATATCCACCTGCTTAGTGTACGCGCATTTGTCGACTGATAGTACGCGTTTTGCATTACGTAAAAAAGTGAGATTTTCGCATGATGTGAACCCTGAACAAATACAGACTCGAGCTCTGCGCTTTTGTGGCCATGTTGCATCATGTCATCAAGGACCACCAGCTTGTGCTTGTCCGGATCACTACATAAGAGATGATTGCAAAATATTACCCATGAATGCCATATTACCAGATGTACAACTTTACCTGAAGAGACCAAGGTCTTTGAAGTTTGGGAACCCTGGTACAGCTTCCAGCTTTGGACACACCTCCTTCAGCTTTGCGATGTGGTCAGTGTAGAGATGAAAGGACTCGTGTGGGACACAGTAGATGATGCGCTCAAAGGGCTGAAAGATAAGAGAAAGTGAAATAGAAATTAAGAATTTGCTTCATTATGTAAACCTCAGAGAATGTAATTGGAGCATGCTCTAGGAGTAGACGGCATAGAGTACTTTTACCCACCTGAAAGTAAATTGATATTGGTAAATTGATATTAGCACATATAGTTCACAGTACGTAAGGCAACTGGCCTGTGAGGGGCCGGCACATTGGATGCGCGCGGGCAGGCGTATGGTTTGCCAGAGGTCTGGCAGATCAACTACTTGCTCTCTAGCAGTAACTGAAATATCCACATGTGTGTCCATACTTAATGCTTTGCTAATTCACTGTTGAAGTAGCTCGTAACCAGCTTCTCATTAAGTTCTGGTAAAGGGTAGAAAAATTCCTTCAGGACCTCGTCAAACTCTAGATCCCAGTTTTCACATCTCTGCACTAAGAAGTAGCACACAAAGGCCGCACATGTCCTTGTGTCCCGCCTTTGAAGAGCTGTAGAATTCCACACTAAGTCATCACAGACGTCAGAGAGCTCTAATATCATAGATTGATCACATCCCAAACTGTCAAAAAACTCCATGCACCTGTTTTCGTAGCATACCAGACCAGTCCAGTGTGATCCTGCTTTGTAGTGGGGATCCAAGTTAAGCACTGCAAAAGTTTGAGCACTAAAGTCTATAGTAGACACCTGATCTCTTGCGTACACACCCAAGAAACTGTTTCTGGTGAATGGAAATTTGGCCATCAAAGTCTTGATTTCAGACGCGTACATGACTACGGGCCAATAAAGTAAAATGGAGTTTTGCGATCTTGCACACCATACCTGCTTCGATTTGTAAAGTATTTATCTAGAGAGAGCTCTTTTAACAGTGCGAACCAACGCAACTGTCCTTCAATAGGGTATTTCAAAGTAGTGTAGAAAGTCTTTTTAAGCAGTTCACGTAGCTGTCCACTTGGCTGACCGTCGATGTAGAGCACTCCCTCATTCGTCCACTTCACTCTCGACGGATGCTCCAAAAGGGCATTTAGGAGCTTTTGGGCAGCACCCCGGTTACGAGCTCGAATGGAATGCACAATGTCGTATGTCTCAGATGTGAAGTTGGGTGAAGCGTGGTGATGCCGAAGTTGACCTCTGTGTGCGCTGCCACCTCCAAGGCTTGACGCGTCTAATGTTGGTGTCGCCAATGTAGTCGACCGGTCTAACGTTGGTGTCGCGAGCGTGTCAGAGTGATCTGAAGTCAAGATGAAGTCAAGACAAGAGTCAATATATAATAGCATAAAACTTCTCACCTAATGTTGGTGTCGCCAACGCATGTTGATTAGCGTTGTCCTTGACCAGCTCGACGAGGTCGCCGTAACCTTGTTGATCGAGACCTGACTTGAGGCGGTTCTTGATCCTTTGCTCTAGCTCCTTGTAGCGCTCTAGGTCCCTGCAGAATATAATGAAATCTAAATACAGAGCCAATTGACAGGTAACTCATAGATTATACGTACTTGTATGATATGAATACTTTATGATCTCTACTCATGGCGGCGGCGGCTCAAAGAGTGGTCTCAATAAATCACGAAACGAGCTAGTGAGTTGCAGCAATTGTGAGCTTACCTCTGGAGTGAATTGAAGTCCGTCAAACTGCTTTAATAGCGTAAGGTTAGACTGGCCTATGTTTCTAGCGGAGCGCTTGTAAAGTGGTATTTCTCCACGCGCGATAAATACGCAGACGTAAAAGAGCACCCTCAATTCTTGCTCTGAGCATCGTTTTATGAGACTATCTGCCTCTTTTTCTCCGCATTTATATAGCTCTCGTAGGAACGTCTTATTAGCAGAAATGGCGCTTCGTAGTTCTGATCTGTCCATCCTAGCGAATTCGACGCAGTGTAAAGAAGCAAATGAAGTCACCATCCTTGGACGCCAGTGGTGTACTGGTTCTGGCGTCGGAGATCCTGAATTGGAGCTCGCTGCTAATGTTGTTAAGCTCTATCCACCTAGCAGGATCGCTGAACTGCAGACGACCATCGTATTTACGAGCACACTGCATCAGCTCAAGAGGTGCATACGTATACCTCAGGTGTCCCTCTCCTACAGGAACAAAATCGCTGTACCAGTTGCATGCCACTTGTTGAAGGCGATTAGTTGTCTCCTGTTCCGTCCAGGAGAAAGAGCGAATGTTCATTTGCCAGATTCCGCGCTGTAAGTCAGGGTCACGAATTCTTAATGTGCGTAATTCTCCGTTGCTTTGAAAGTCGCTGTGGTAAATCAGCGTTTTTAGCGGACCGTGCGTAGCCATGATTACAATCCGACGATCTGAGATTCAGGCACCCATTGAGAGTATGAATCTGGCCACCCTAGCCACTTAACCCAATAGTGCTTTACCCCTTTTATAAGTTTTGGACGGGTGGCTGATTCAACTTTGAATAAGTCAGAAAGGCTCGGCTTCGTAGTCAACGTTAATTGTGGGCGATAGTAATAGCCCGCTATAGGCTTATCGAGAATGGTGCGGAGGCGATACAAGCACGGGGATCGGTAGCAATAAACGGAGTCAACAATGCATACCTCATGACTTCTCTGCACTTCGTCACTTTTTTGGAATGGCTCTCGCTTCTTATCAACGTAGACGTAATCTCCTCGATGTAGGTACTTAGTGGAACGTGACGCTAAGGCCTTTTTCTGATTAGCCTCCTGTTCTTCATAAGTTGGGAAGGAAAAACGGCTTTCACCAACTTGTCTAGTGACTACGAAGTCATCACTCGAGCTGGAAATGTCCGTTGGCCGCAATCCGCCGAGACGTTTTAAGTACCTACTATTTAGCGATTGGACAACGGAAGGGAGAAGCGAAGGCCAATCGTCCGTCAGTTTTTGACGCAATTTAATGCTAAGCGAGAGACGAACGCGATAGACCATATACTCAGCAAAATTCGATTTGTGCTGACTTATCTTTGGCGCCCAGAATATGCGTTCTTTCTTAAGGTATGCTTTTGTCTCCTTTGCAAATTCAGTTCCGCGATCCGTCTCAATACGTAATGGCTTGCTGCCCGCCTCGGCGAAAATGGACTTTAAAGCCTCAGTTGTATCTGCGGCGGTGCCTGATTTTAATGGACGAGCAAAGAGCTTAGCGGAGAAAACGTCAACCAGAATCAGAATCCGCGTATACCCATTATGGGGGAAAATATGCATGGAATCGGCTTGTACAAGAGTGAAGAAGCCTCGCACGGAATTGTAGTTTTGGCGGGGGAATTTGAAAACCCTACGCTGTGTAAGGGCATAGTCCTCTATAGATCTGAGAACCTTGAGAACCCGTCTGTACGAAACGTCAATTCCTTTCTCAACCTTTAATGCTAGCCAAAAATTTCTGCTTCCGCTATGAGCTGAATGAAAGGTGGGATCTTTACCAGACCATAAGTTTTTTATCTCTTGGTCTGAGACAGACATCTATGCCTTCCCCAGTGTAGGCTCGCTCACTCACCGCCGCTATCATTTCGCTCAATTCACGAACACTTAAGACGCACTCAGCACTCCGTATATATACGGGAATATTGCAGTTTGTTTGCAGTTAGTTTTCCGCTTCTTGGCACCATGTCGGGGTATCGTTGTGGACTGCAGCTCTAGCTCGGTTGCGAGCGCAGTTTATACGGGAATGTTACTGCATAAAGGGCGAAAGAGAACTGTCGGTTGCCTGCCTCTCTCTCTCTCTACCTACGCGATGTAGGAGACGGCCGCTTGGCCCTCGCTATGCTCTGGGCTACCTGGACCAACTTGCTTGGATTTAACCTGTCCGTAGGCCGCTACGCCCGCCCTCCTCCTCCCTTATGCCATCACTAGAAGTTGACTCGAACTGCAAAATGTACTTTTTTTCCGCGCTGAGCGTCCGTAGTGTGTATGTAATGCGCGCCGCGCCTAGCTGCTTCGACCTGGCAGGAATAAGGTAGAGGATGGTCTGTAGTTGGAGCGCGATTGTACCCATATCGTGGCATGGTCTAGCATGCCCCCCTAGCGAATTCAGCCGCGTTACTCATCTTGCCGGAAGACCAGACACCCACCATACCATCCAAACTTTGACCCCTCTTCAATACGCCC
>JAAUYK010191680.1_pt1 | contig 18670 bp, 13 predicted proteins | sample 7278021 | NCBI WGS metagenome assembly JAAUYK01 (sample SAMN14350223, study PRJNA611818) | marine sediment metagenome | isolation source: surface marine sediment (1.8m) | place: French Polynesia: Moorea | collected 2018-08
CGCTCCTTGGCCGTCGACACCTCGAGGGAGGAGACGCGCGAGCAGAGCCCGCTCACTTTCGGCCTCAACCGCTCGATGTGGTATCCGACGCGGTCGCGCTTCTCCAGCAGCTCGCGCACCTCCAGCTCCACGTTGATGAAGTCGAAGAACACCTTGCCGCCGAGGTCCCAGCCGGAGATGCCGCCGACGCCCGACTCGGCCGCCGCGGCCAGCTCGGCCAGCAGCGCGTGCAGGAAGTCGTAGTCGTCGTTGACGACGGCGTCCGGGGCGATCCTCTTCACGATGACCTCGTGAGCGCGGTTCCACTGCTGCGCCTTGATCAGGTACCAAGCCTCATCCTTGTGGTTGCCCTCTGAGCGGGCCTTGGTCGCCTTGGCCTCGGCCACCCAGGCGACGGGCACGCGCAGCTGCTCGATGACGAACGCCTCCCGCTCGGCCGAATCGTCGTCGGCGAGGCGGACGTGGCGTGTGAGCAGAGCGCTAACCCTCCTCTTCCGCTCGCCGTCGTCGGCGATGTGCAGCAGCACGAAGACGGACCAGTGCCAGAGACCGAGGGACTCGACCTGCGCGGCGAAGGTCTCGTGCAGCTGGTCGCGCCTGTCCTCCGCGAGGTGCGTGTAGCCGACGGCGCCGAGCACGCGCGACAGGAACCAGGAAAGTCGGTGGTCGACGTGGTCCGGCGTGTGCGTCGTGGGGTTGAGCAGCGTCTCAAGGGCGTGCGCGCGGCTCGTGTAGAGGCGGAGCAGGTGGTACTTCACATCGTAGTGGTTCGAAGCGCCGTATTCGGGTCTCGGCGCCGCGGCGTACGGAGACTGTGTTGATGGAGGAAAATAACTAATAAGTTTTGCTACCTGCACTGCCTTCAGCAGTTTTTGCGCTCACCACTTTGTAGGATTCGAAGGCTTCGTCGGAAATTCCGGCGGCCTCCTCATAGGCGACGAGCGCGTCGCTGACGGAGGCCACGGGCGTCGTGAGGAACCAGAGGTGCGCCGCGAACGCCCTCTTCCAGTCGAAGCCGTCACACACGTTGACATACTTGCTCTCCTCGCTGCCGTTCCACTCTGGCATGCCGGAGACGAGGGCGAAGAGCCGGAGCCTCTTCTGGTCGATGTGTCGGTCCGCTCGCATCTGCTGGAATCCCTCGAGCTGCTGCAGCAGGAAGTCACCGGTCACGGAGTTCAGTCCCGAGCAACCGGAGGCGGCCAGGAGCGCCGCGTAGTGGTTGCCCGACTTGTGCGCCGTCTCGCACGCCTCGAAAATCTTGTTCCCGCTCAGGTAGGCCAAAATCTGGAGATACTCAATCATTAGAGATCTGTGTCAAAGAACAATTGGCAATCAAATCAATACCTGCTGTAGATCGTTTCCCGCGAGCTTTGCCTGCCTCACGTCCTCCCTCACGGCGGGTCCGACGACGTCGGAGAGCCACTTGGAGAGCGCCTCCCTGCGCAGCATCGTCACCTCATGGCTGTCCGGACCCGACCTGTCCAGCTCGTCCTGATTGCGCAGCCTGCCCCAGAGCGCCAGGCACAGGTCCCACGTGACCTTGGACTCTCTGAGCGCCCTGCCGAACCTCTCCTCGCACTCGGTCTCTCGCGCGAGCTGCGCCGTCGCCTCTTGGACGTGTGCGTGCAGGGTGTCCAGGCCGGGCTCGGCCTCGAAGCGGGGCCCCAGCTCCTCCAGTAGGTCCTCGTCGGTCACGCAGTGGGAATTCTCCAGACCGACCTCGAGCCACGACTCGAGCGACCGTAGCTGCTCTTCGTCCACGCGGCCGTACGAGGACACGTTCACGCTCTCGAGGATGACCTGGCCGAAGGTCCTGCCACCTCCGGCGCCGCTTCCGGTCGGGAGAAAGTGGTCTTCGAGCGGCTGCCCCAAGTGGGCGACGGCCCAACCCTGGGTCCAGCCAGCGCGGAAGTTGCGGCTGGCCGTGAGGCCGTTGTCGGCCAGTATTGCGAGTTTTCCTGCGAACCGCGACGCCGCGAGGGGCAACGGCCGGTCGATGTGTCGAGGCACGATTGTCTTCGGCCTGTCGTCCGTCGGGCAGTTGGGCAGAGAGACGAACTTTTCGTAGCCGTCCTGAAGCGAGTAGTTGGCGGTCTTACGTCGCTGCTGCTGCTGTTGACTTGGCGGCTTGGCTCCGCCGTCGGCAATCATCACGCCGCCGCCGCTCGTGCCCAAAAGGGTACGGTTGGTGAGGAACCGCGTGCGGAGCAGGTTCGACGTGGCCGAGGAGGGCCCGGCCGATTGATCCATGGAAAAAGAGCCGCCGAGTCCCTTTCCCGCCCCTCCGGTCAGCATCGAGTGGGCGATGTCCTCGATCAGGGGGTCGCGCTTCTCCAGCACTGTCGACCTCGCCTCCAGGATGACTGGCCTGCTCTTGGCGGCTGCGGGCCCGGTGTTGATCGTCACCTCCATGTCGTCGTCGTCATCGCCGTCGTCCATCTCGTCGTCGAAGAGCGTCGCCTTCATCAGCTGCACCTTGTTGCCGGCCGCAGCAGAGCTCATCCACTGCTGCGCTGGCGGAGAGTAAGAGGAGGCGGGCTCCGAGGGGGCTGCTGGCATGTCCTTGCGCGACGACAGCTCCGGGTCCAGGTGCTTCGGGGGCGGCGTCTTCACCTGCGGCGCCTTCCCCTTCCCCTCCTCAGCGTGAACAGTGGCCCTCGTGAGGACGGGCTGCGGCTTCGCGGCGGGCAGCTGCTCCCTCAGCTGGAGCGTCTTCAACTTCTTGACGTCGGCCTTCCCGCCGGCGACGACCACCTCGTCGTCTTCGTCGGACTCGTCCAGGCCGTACTTGGAGAAGTGGTCCACCTTGAACACCCAAGACCCGGTCTCCGGCCTGTACTCGACGAACCTAGCGCCGAGCCGGTCGCACGCCCGGCGAAGCTTCTCCTCGTACTTCATGCTCGCCAACTTCTCCGGGGACGGGGTCTCGCTGCTCCTGCTGCTGCTGCCGCCGGAGCTGCCTCCCTCGCTGCCGCCGCCGTCGCTCCTGCACTTGATCACAGGCCACACCTTGTCCAGGGTGATCTGCGCCTTCTTGTTCAGGCCCTTGCCCATCTCGGGCTTCTTGGAGTCGTCGGGGTAGACGATCACCTCCTTGTTCCGGATAAAGACGATCTCGTCGAGGTTGAGGCCGGCCACGTTGGTCACCCCGGGGAAGAAAATGTTGCCGTAGCCCTCCCGGCCGATGGTGAAGTTCTCCACGTTGCAGTTGCCCTCGCTGTCCATCATTTTGGCGATCTCGGAGTACCTGGCAATAGGGTTGGGGACGGTTAAAGGTGAAGCTACTATGTCTGAGGTAGTTAACCCGTTATTCCTGGCTGGTTACTTGCAACACCTGTGTCAGGTGAAACACACGACGCCAATGAACGGTGTTATACCTGAGCAGGTAAAAATGCAGGTGACAGGTACCAATTACAGGTTGGTACAAATAAACTCTATGAAACCGTGATGTTGTACAGTTGAAATTGATCAAGTTCCGATGCTTACCTGGGAATGGTGTAATATCCAGCCCTTTTGAGCACGATGCCGGTGGGGCAGTTCTCGATGTCATCATCGTCGTCGTCGTTGTCGGAGAGGTCGGAGCTCTGCTGCGAGTACTGGCCGGCGCTTCCGCCGCCGCCGCCCCCGCCCGAGGCATCCACGTGGCCTCCGCTGCTGCCCCCGCCGACGCCTTTCATCGTGTTGAGCGCCACGAACGTCTCCTCCTGGCCTCCGGCAGTCAGCCTGTTCTCGTGGTGGCCCATCACCTTTCCCTTGACCGCCGGCAAGTTTAGCGTCTCGTCGGCGGCGCTCCTGTTCAGGCTGGTGTTCTGCTGATGCTGCTGCAGCGGCGGAGACGCGGCGTTGTTGCTCAGGACGGACGCGTTGTTGGCCGTCTCGTCGAGCGTGCTCGAAACGCCTCTCGGGGTTGCCGGCGACTTGGGCTTCAGCACGAGCTTCTTCACGCTCTTCCTGGGGACGAACACGTCGCCCTTGGGACTGTCCACGTCGTCCTCCTCGAGGCCGTCAAAGATGGCGCTCTTGTTGCCAGAGGAGCTGATGGGCTTCACCTTGGCCTTGATGTTCCTGTGCGGGGAGATCTTGTACTGCTGGCTAGAGTCCAGGGCCTTCTGCGCCGCCGGATTGATCGGACGAAGGATCTCCTCCCGCTTCCCGGAGTCTTGCAGGAGCGTCTTGAACAGGGGGTTGTCGCCGTACGGATTCGCCGTCAGTCTGTCCAGCTGGAGCTGGATGGCGTTGGGGGCCTGCGGCTGTTGCTGCGCCGCCTGCAGCGGTTGCTGCGTCCCGAGGCCGGTGCCCAGACCGCCGAACGCAGTCCCGCCAGTGCCCACACCAAAGGAGGACCCTAGTCCTCCAGCAGCGGGGGCACCGAATCCCGTGGTTCCGCCGAACCCGGTGGTGCCAGTTGCCGTGGTGCCGAACATGCCTCCGAGGGCCGGCTTCGGCTGCGTGGTGGCGCCAAACAGGCCGCCGCTGTTGGTCGTCGTCGTCCCGAACCCGCCGAATCCTCCTCCAGCGCCCGGCTGACTGGCCGGCTGCCCGAAAGATAGGGTGTTGGTCTTGGGAGCGAAGAGACCGCCCGGCTGAGTGTTCGTGTTCGTGTTAAAGGAGAACGTTGAGGCGGAAGTCTGAGCCCCGAAACCACCGAAGGCCGGCGGCTTGGCCGCCGCCGGCTGGCCGAAAGGTGCCGCCTGAGACGTCGCTGCAGTAGCTCCGAAGCCGCCAAACGGCGCTGCCGGTGCTCCGGCGGCGGCAGGAGCGCCAAACGCGCCCGTCGTTGCCGCTCCAAACGCGGGGGCCTTGTTCTGAGCCCCGAACAGGCCGGTGCCGGTCGTCGCCGCCGCGCCGAATCCCGTGGTCCCTCCGGCCGCAGCGAAAGCCGGCTGCGTCGTTGTCCCGAAGCCGGTGGTGCTCGCCGTGCTTCCAAAAAGTCCGCCGCCAGCAGCCGGCTGTGCTGTCGCGGTGGGGGCGCCGAAACCAAGGGGCTTTGCAGGCTGACCAAATAGTCCCCCGCCTCCGCCCGCCGTTGTCGTCGTGGTCCCGAACCCGCCAAAGCCTCCGGTGCTCGTGGTCGCCGCTCCGAATCCAGTGCCGGCCGGCTTCTGTCCGAAGAGTCCTCCGCCTGTCGCCGCCGTCGAGGTCTGTCCGAAGGATCCCGCCTGACCAAAGGGCGCGGCCGTGCTCGTCGCTCCGAACCCGGTTCCGGTCGTCGCGCCGAAGAGAGGCTTCTGCTGTTGGGCTTGCTGACCGCCGAATAAGCCGCCGCCGCTGGTTGCCGTCGTCGCGCCGCCGAAAAATCCTCCGGCCTGGGGCTGCGCGGCCGCAGTCGACGTGCCGAAAAGGCCGCCACCGCCTGGGGCTGCGGCACCAGCGGCCGATCCCACCTTCCTGCCGGCGAGGTAGTCCTCCATGCGAAGCTCCTCTGGGGATTTGCTCTCGTACTCTTTCATGCAAACGATGCACTGGTGTCTGGAATAAATAAGGGCAAACGTTGCTTTGCTGGTAGCAATAATTCCCGTGATCGACGTTGAGTCACTCACCTGGTGTTGATGTTGGTCGAGACGCCTGACTTCATCATGGTGTCCTGCCCCGTCGTGGGGTTGAACTTGACGCTCGCGGTGCCGACCACCTGCTGTTGCTGCATCCCGAACGGCGTCACCGTCGCCGAGGGAGTCGTCCCGAACGCCGTAGGCTGTGTCGTCGTCGCGCCGAACAGGCCGCCCCCGCTCGACGTCGCGGGCTGGCCGAACAGACCCGTCGACGTCGTGGCCGCGGCCGGCGCCCCGAAGCCCGTAGTCGTGCCGAATCCCGAGGTCGCCGGCTTGCTGAATGCGGAGGCCCCGAACGTCGAGCCGGCCGTCGACCCGAACGCCGTCGCCGTGGAGGCGGCCGGGGCCCCGAAGGCGGACGTCGTCGGCTGCTGCCCGAAGAGTCCGCCCGTGGCGGCGCCGGTAGCAGGCTGCTGGGCGCCAAAAAGCCCCGTCGCGGGCTGCGTGCCCGCCGCCCCCGGCTGTCCGAAGGCCGACGTAGCCCCGGCCGGAGCCCCGAAGGCCGTGGGCTGTGCTCCGGGCGCCGCGGCCGCCCCCGGCTGCCCGAAGGTCGTGCTGCCTCCGCCGAAGGGATTCGCATTTGGCGCTGCCGCCGCCCCGAACGCCGTCGTGCCGAAGCCCGTGCTCGCAGGAGCCGCGCTGAACGCCGGCTTGGCGCCGAACATCGCGCCGTCCGTCGGAGAGGGAGGACGAACGGTCAGTGGAGAAATGGACGGAAATTTGCCTCAACGTTGCAATGAATAGGTGCAAGTGGGATTCCCCCAGATAGAGAGAGAGAGAGATACGTTCGTTCAGTACAAGTTGAGCATGAGCTCTCCTCTCCTCGTTGTCCTACTGAGCTGATCCTAAAACCTAGTTCCTTCGTTCGTTGAGCTAGTGGCTGCTGTTGAATGTGTCCCAGGGTTCCCTCGCTTTAATGACCTCTATTCCTTGAGTCAACATGAAAGTCACTAATTAAGCAGAGTTTCCAGTCTGGAGGAGTCAATGCAGCGATTCATAACATCGTATATAATTCACATTAGTCTAGGGTATCTTCTTGCATTATTAAGTTACTTAGGCAGCAACCAAGCAGCGTCTTTTTCTCATCTTCTGTGTCCCCTTTGTAAAAGCTCCTTTCCTCCTTGGCGCTTGAAGTTGACCTCCTCCTCATGCCGTTGCAGAGCGCCAAAGGGAGCTAGAACAGGGTCATGGAATTTTAGTTGTGTTACTATGTGCCATACTTTACAAATGACGCATATAGGATCATACATGTGAACGATATGAGTATGGTAGTGGCTCGGGTTTTAATGTATAATATCGTCGTTTAGGTCAAATCAATTATTCATGGCCTTGATTACCCGAACGCTTCAAAGGGACACCACAACATAGTACACAAACATTAGCAAGACGTATATATGTACTAGCTCTAGTCAGTATACTGACATTCTGACAAACTTGCGACTTGCATAGTTGCATATATTCTTGCAACTTTGCAAGGAAGTTTGACAACTTTGGTTTGCCTGACGCTGACTGCGGACTGCCCTTACCCGAGGCTGTGCGTCCGACTCCGACGCGACCGTGTCCTCCACTCCGCGATGGCCTCCGTCCTCTCCTCGGCCGTTCGAGGCCTCCTCAGAAGTCCCCAGGTGGCCCTCAAAGGACGACTAAATCCAAGGATAAACGCGCCTTCCCTCCCCGACCTCGTGAGCATCGCCGCCAGACAGTTCTCCGGCCTCAGTCTGACCACCGCCAAGACGACGGCGGTGTCGTCGTCGTCGTCGTCGTCGCCGTCTGTGAAGACGCATCCGCCGTGCCGGCACTTCAACTTCGGCGACCTGGTGGCCGAGGAGCGGATGGCGACGATGCACGCCTGGGGGAAGCCGGTGCGGAAGCGGCCGCGGCCCAAGAACCCCCTTGGCGGCGAGCGCGGCCCCTACCGAAAGGGGATCGTGATCCGCACGATCGTGAAGAAGCCCAAGAAGCCGAACTCTGCGAACCGCAAGTGCGTGCTGGTGCGGCTGTCGAGCGGGAAGGAGACGACGGCCTACATCCCTGGCGAGGGGCACAATCTGCAGGAGCACAGCGCCGTCCTCGTCAAGGTGAGGAACCTCAGGGACGTGCCCGGCGTGAAGCTCTACTGCGTGAGGGGAAAGTACGACCTGCAGCACGTGGTCAAGAAGACGCCGCAGGCAAAGTGAGATCTCAATGGATCAATTAAGTGCTCGGACCTATATGCTATGACTGTTAACTATAATTCTGTATGGCGATCGTTTGTACGTACAATTCATGCAGATATATTAAAGCAGTAACGTGCAATCGCAGTCCGTAGTTTGTCGACTTTCGTTTGCTTTGCACTGTGATGGCATTTATAATGACACACGAATGACGAATATGGTACCGGTATTAACTGTACTAGTACGTGGAAGGGCCGTACACTATAATTAGCAAGCACCTTTAATTCAAAGGTAATTCACAATCAAGAAGGTGTTAGCCGAGCTGGAATTACCTTTACCGTGTAAGAGGATAAGATGCCTAATAGGTTGTGCAAAGACCATGCTTAGGTCAATTTACCGCTGCCAAGCTACATGTGATCCCTAGGACCCTAGAGACCTTCATTAGAAGCATATAGCGAATATGTAATTAGCTTGCATGAAACGTAAAAGTGCGTCTAACATCAGCTGTTCACATCGCTCGAAATTCGACTCCCCTTGTACGTGCGCTTTACCGACGAGTTGCCAAACGACAAACGTGCTGTGAATGGATCTTAAGCAGCCATTCACTAGGCAGCTACTTATAAAGCCCACAGACAACCAATACGTGCATTTGGCTTGCTCCTTTTAAAGGTTTAAGTGAGATCATTGTACAGTTGCTCGTGACGTGCACTGCAAAGCACTCTTTTCGCTCAAATTTGGTGGCCGGCTAACTGACCCCCTGCCTCATCCTGCCTGCCCTGTCGAGTCGAACTTTTCGTTCGCTGGCTGCTCCGTCCGCGTCCCGCGTCCGTCGCTAGCGTCCGTTCGTCTCCCCTGGCCGCGTCTGCTCCGCTCCGCTCCGCTCGTGTCGTGCAGTGCAGTGCAGTGCAGCATTCGATCGTGTTCGTGTCGTGTGCTGTGCTGTGCGAGCGAGCGACCAATCCGATCCATGGGGATGGGAGCGAGCGAGCAAGAGCAAAAGAGGAGAGGAGACTGAAGTCAAGTCACTGAACATTGTACTCGGAGTCGGACTGTACTGTACTCGCTCGCTCGCTCTTTGCTCGCTCAAAGAGAATTGAATGTCTGAGCGACCGACCGACCGACCTGACTGCTTGTCTGTCCACGACGAGACGAAAAAAACCCCATCCATCTATCGAGATGAGCGTGATCTAGTCTAGAACATCGACGACACATTATTATAAGCGACCATGTCGGAGTTCTTTCCACCTCGGCGTCGAGGCCGTCCGCCCATGCCTCCGTCCGAGGCCCCCCTCCCCAAGCTGACCCTCTCCGGACGGCCGTCGTCCTCCGGCTTCCCGCGTCCGGACCACCTCCTGACGAAGCTCCGGATGCGCGAGAGCTTCGGCGAGGTGCGGTCGAGCCGGTTCCCCACGCGCCGCACCCGCGCCCCCGCATCCAGGAAGCTGTTCACGCGGCTGCCGGCCAGGCTCGCCTTCTGCCTCAAGGACGCCGTGCCCATGTCGGCCATCGAGGCCGGACACATCTTCCTCGGATTCTCAAAGTGCGGCCAGTTCCTGCTCTCATACACACAGGTAAGGACTCTGAATTCTTAACTGAAGCGCTATAAAGCAACTAGGGCCATCCATTTCTTACTACTAGACTGCTGCCGACATCGACATGCTGCGCGTGAACTACCACTACCGCCTCCACTGGTGGCAGTTCGTCCCCTACCGCCGCGCCAAGAAGGTCGCCGAGGTGATGCTCTTCTGCGACGACGGCGTCTCCGGCAGCGGGAGCAACCTAAAGATGACCTTCTGCCAGTGGCCCAACGACGACTCCAAAATCGTCGTCTACGGCTGCTCCGTCGCCGAGTGCGACGAGGACAGCCTGCCCGCCTCCTTCTCCTCGCCCTCGCACCCCTCCTCCTCGTCGGACTCGTGCGCGCCCCCGACGCCGCTCTCCTGCTACCTGACTGTGACGGCCGTGCCGTCGCTGCACGCGTGCCGGGACTGTGTCCGCGTGGCCGCCTCCTACGGCGAGGAAGAGGTGGCCGAGGCGTGGAACTCGTGCGTCCGGCTGAGCTGCCTGGAGCACGGCATGACGGTGCACACGGCGTTCGACCTGGTCACGCCCTTCCCAAAGTTCGAGCCGAGGATCAGCCTGAAGCGTGACGGAACAGTCATTGTCAACACCGGGAATCTCCTGCATTCGTTCAACGTGCAGCTCGAGACGTTGGGCGGAGGGACGTCCGCTTCGTCGGGGGGAATCGCCGAGTCAAAGAATGAGGGAAGCCAGCAGGTACAGCTAGACTTAAAGCAGTTACGATGCGCTCGGGTAATGATGGAAACTTAACATGCCAATTCGCCTTTCAGATAAGCGAACAGAATCCCATGAACCCCATGATGCTCTCTCTCCTAATGTCCACATCGCAACCGTTTCTCCGCGGCGGACCCATGTCGGCCGAGTTGAACGTGGCCACCGCCGGATTTGGCGAGTTCGCCGTCGGCGAGGTGTTCTCCCCGCCGCCACTGCCGTCGCCGGGCGGCTGCTCTGCCACCGCCGCAGCCATCCCTTTCCCGCACCCTGCTGGCCACCAGTCCGACTCCGAGACGACGGACTGCGAGAGCGACTGCGGCGGCGGCATGGCAAGCGGGCCGAAGAAGAAGAAGGTCTACCACGTGCAGAACCAGGACCGGCTGGAGAAGGTCTCCGAGTTTGTCGAGCAGCTGCAGTCCCCGCCCGCCGTCGCCGCCGTCGCCAGGAGGGTGTTCATCAAGAGGAATCGCTTCCACGACCTGGACAGCCGCCACACGCACACTCCGGGGAGCGCCAACAAGAGGATCGCGGCTGCGGAGAAGGCCTACGAGCTGACCGACGACGACCTCTTCGACGACGGCTCCGTGGTCAGGGAGAAGCTGAGCACGTTCCGCAAGAAGCGGCTCGCGGAGAGGACCTACGAGTTCAAGGACGAGGAGGACGCGGAGAACATCACTCCGCTACCGCGACTCAGACAGCAGCGCTCGTTCGAGGACGGAGGACGAGAGACCTCTGCCACGAACTCGGCACCGGTCCCATCGACGTCCAAGTCTCCGCTCCGACTAACCTCCGAATGCGAGGTCAACATCCTGAAGCCGATCAGCAGCAACAGCCAGAACCAGGGGGAGGTTGACGCCGACGTGTCCGGCCTCGTGGTGGACACCATGCCCGAGCTGCTTTCACCCGGCGGGATGGTGAAGAAGGACCACCAGCAGTGCTGCGGCTGCAGCCCGCGCCCATCTTCGTCGGCGACGGCGGTCGCCTCATCCTCATCATCACAGCAGCAGCATCAGCAGCAGTATCAGGACTCAGAGGTCGAGGCGCCGCAGATGGCGCCCAGATTCCACGCCAAGTTCACGCGCCGCTTCATCGAGATGGACGACGAGATCATCTCGGTCATCACGGACATCGAGGACGAGGACCACCACAACCACGCAGTCATGGCTGCAACAAGGTATGTAATTAATACGCAGGAAGTATTTGATTGTACTACTAGTATACGTACATATTTCGATTTGTAGTTTCCATACGGTGCTCCCGCTCTCCGTCCACGGCTCCGGCTACCAGTCTATGGCCATGATCTCGAACACGAAGGCGGGCAAGCTGAGCGGCAGCAGCAGGAAGAAGTGCGTGAAGGTGCAGCAGCGCTCCGTCGACCTGGAGCTGCTCTGCCACTACATGGCGCAGAGGCTCTGTCAGGCCGCCGGGAAGAAGTACTGGTTCTGCAACGACTACGACGTCGAGATCGTCGACTTCGACCCCGAGTCCGGCGACCTGGTCTGCGTCGCCGTCGTCCTCGTTAAGGCGACCGTCGTCACGAAGAGAGTGTCGCAGCTGCAGAACTACGCCATCAGCTCGCTGTACAGGAACCAGTACCAGGCCAGCTTCCGGTTCTCTTGGAACGTGGACACCGCCGAGTGTTCCGTGATCGACAGCGAGCCCCTCACCGAGCTCCAGTCGACGGCGGCCGGCGGAGTCGGCCCAGGTGGCAGTCCCGGAGGCCACGGCGGGGCCGGGGGCGGCATCTGGCACCCGGCGAAGAGCGTCGCCCTGTCTCTGCAGCGCGCGTGGGGTCTCCTCGGCCAGCAGGGAACTTCGTCATCCGGAGGCGGCGGCCCCGGCACCGTCAAGTGCTTCACCAACGAGGCCGTCATCCGGGGCGCGTCCTTGAAGAGCATCGTCGACTCCGAGCACCTCGTCGCCATCATTCAGGACAACCTGGACTAGAAGAGGATACGTACTACAGACAGCGCCGAATAAGAATCACGTCCCAAAGCCGTATTTTTCTATCCTATTTATACCTACTACATGCTAAATTGCGATTGTACGAATGAAATTGATCGCGATGAGAAAAATTTGTCGATACATGCAGCGATCGTTTGTACTACAATATTTCCATTGAAATGTTTGTACGCGATTAAAACTATTGCTAAGAGCATTACATTGCACACTTCTATTGCCTGCCGATCGTCCATTTCAAGGTTGCTTTGTTCTCCGTCCGTCCGTCAAAAATAGCACTGGCATGCCTGCCTAGCTAGCTGCCTTCCGCTCGAGAGTCGCGGCCCAGAGGGAGGCCTACTAATATGTACTGCGCAGTGTCATGGAGAACGTACGAAAAGGAAAATGGGTGCAAAAATACGTACACTATGGCCAGGTATACGTATGTAGGCCGAAGGCATAGACGGGGCTCTATCGAGAATTACCATTGAACCTCATGCGCACTTGCATCCAAATATACGTATACCCAGTGAATGAATAGTCAATAACCGTTCGTAGATCCAGGTTAAACCCAGCTGGCCGACCGACCCGACTAGCGAACTAACAGAAGGTGGAGCTGGCGAGGCGAGGGCGAGGCGATGCGCCGATGCCTGCCTGCCTATCTCTCACAGCTGCCACCGCCGCGCGCCGTTGCTGTTGTTGCTGTGGTCCTACACCACAAGCACAAAGTCTCCAATCAAAGTGCAAAACGTACGGGAAGGTGCAAAAGAGTGACATATTCAAGTGCGCGTGCATGGATCAATGACGAAAGCTCCTCATGTGAATTCATGGTGGAAATAGAAACCTAACCAAGACGGTCTAGGCGTAACTAAATTTGGGTACGTAAAGACGTTGATATGATATGATATATATAAAGGCCGTCCGCATTGTTTTTGTTGTTGTTGCGGCCGCCTAGCTCCCTGGCCTTTTCCCCCATCCGGCCGACCGAACAGCTAAAAGCTAGGATTCCAGGAGAAAGCCCGAGCGCGACATGCGCGGCTGGCGACTGGCTGCCTCATTGCGCTCGAGAAAGCTTCTTCTGTTCTTCTTACTGCTCTGGCGATAGAGCGAATTTGCCAGCTCGGTTCTGTTCCGTTCTGTTCGACGTCCGTCTGTCTGCATGCCAGAGAAAGGAAGGAAGGAAGACCAAGGGTTGGGCCTTGCTTCGTTCCTTCGAAACGAAAGGCCGCCGTGAATCACAGTCTATAGCTAGCGATAGGGTGCTTGCGACACGATGGCATTGGCAACACGGGCAACGACAAATTCCTAAGGAGGAAAGAAAACTCGTCTTGTGAAGTCAAGTTGTTCTTTCGGGGCGTGGCTCGTACATAGTCATGGCGCAGACGAAGCGGTCGGAGGAGTCCGTTCAGGTCGTGGTCCGCTGCCGCCCCTTAAACGAGAAGGAGGTAGAGCAGGGCCACGACCAGTGCGTCAACATGAGCCCGAAGACGGGCGCCGTCGAGATCCGAAACCCCAAGATGCAGGCCACCGACCCGGGAAAGACGTTCACCTTCGATGCCGTCTACGACTGGAACTCGAAGCAGGCCGACCTCTACGAGGAGACGTTCGCGCCCCTCGTCGAGTCCGTCCTCCAGGGCTTCAACGGCACCATCTTCGCCTACGGCCAGACCGGCACCGGAAAGACCTTCACCATGGAGGGCGTGAAGAACGACCCGTCGCTCGCGGGCGTCATCCCCAGGTCGTTCGGGCACATCTTCGCCCACATCTCGGCGTCGAGCGACGAGCAGTACCTTGTGCGGGCCTCCTACCTGGAGATTTACCAGGAGGAGATCCGCGACCTGCTCTCCAAGGACCAGAAGGCGAGGCTGGAGCTGAAGGAGCGTCCCGACACCGGCATCTACGTGAAGGACCTCAGCTCATTCGTGTGCAAGAGCCAGTGCGAGATCGAGCACGTGATGGCCGTCGGCAACACGAACCGGAGCGTGGGCAAGACAAACATGAACGAGCACTCGTCGCGCTCGCACGCCATCTTCATCATCACCGTGGAGTGCTCGACTCCGCCGTCGGCCGAGGAGGGCAGCGAGGGCAAGGCGCACATCAGGGCCGGCAAGCTGAACCTGGTCGACCTGGCCGGGTCGGAGCGGCAGGCCAAGACCGGCGCCACCGGAGACAGGCTGAAGGAAGCGACCAAGATAAACCTGTCTCTGTCCGCCCTGGGCAACGTCATCTCCGCGCTGGTGGACGGCAAGAGCACGCACGTGCCGTACAGGGACAGCAAGCTGACTCGCCTGCTCCAGGACTCCCTGGGTGGCAACGCCAAGACCGTCATGGTGGCCAACATCGGTCCTGCACAGTACAACTACGAGGAGAGCCTGACCACGCTGAGGTACGCCAACCGCGCGAAGAACATCAAGAACAAGCCGCGCATCAACGAGGACCCGAAGGACGCCCTGTTGCGCGAGTTCCAGGAGGAGATCGCCCGGCTGAAGGCGCAGCTGGGGTCGGCGCCCGGGGGCGGAGTGGGAAACAAGAGCGGCAAGCGGAGGAAGAAGAACGCCACCTCCGGCTCCGGCAAGCGATCGAAGAACAAAGGCGAAGGCGACGACGACAACGACTCCTCGGTCTCGTCTACGCACGAGGACGGCGGCGGAGGGGTTATAAACGAGAACGACGACCTTCAGGCCCGTCTCTCAGTGGAGCGAGACCTCCTAGAGACTGATACGACCATGCTGACCGCGGAGAAGGAGAAGTTGAGGAAGGAGCTGACTGCCAAGGAGGAGGCGCTCGCCAGAGAGAAGCGCGAGCACGAGGCCGTGCAGGCCAAGATCACGGCCATGGAGTCGAAGCTGCTCACGGGCGACGGGAAGGGCGGCGGCGGCAACATGGTCGAGATGACCAACGAGCAGCAGAAGATGCTGGAGGTGCGCCGCGCCGACCTTGCCGAGCGCCGGCGCGCCGAGAGGGAGGCCGCCAGGAAGCTGGAGGAACGCGAAGAGCAGGGCATGGAGCTGGAGAAGACGTACAGCTCGATGCAGGCCGAGGTCGACGCCAAGACGAAGAAGCTGCGCAAGCTCTTTCAGAAGCTGCAGTCGACCAAGCAGGACATCATCGACGTGACGGAAGAGTACAACAGGGACAGGAGGGACTTGGAGGAGACGCAGCAGGAGCTTCTCAAGGAGCTTAAGCTCAAGTACCTCATCATCGAGAACTTTATCCCGCCGGCGGAGAAGGAGAAGCTGCTGAGCCGGGCGCAATACGACGAGGAGTCCGACTCGTGGTTCATGGCGACGCCCGGCCGCACCGCCGGCAACACCATCTCGAAGCGTCCCGTGTCGGCGGCCGGCAGCCGGAGGCCGATGAGCGAGTACGCTAGAGTCGTGGGCAGCATGAGCGACGGCGTCAGCAGGTTCAGGGGCGAGAACGTGATGCGCCTGGGGCTGGACCGGCCGGGAAGGACCACCCGGGACTACGAGGGTCCCGCAGTCGCTCCCCGCGTGCAGGCCGCACTCGACGCCGCCATGCTCAACGTCGAGCCGGACATCGACATCGACGTGGGCGCACTGAGCGCCGCCAACGCCACCGGCATGGTCCGCGGTCAGAAGAAGGGATCTCGGGCGGGCGCGGAGGAGGCCAAGAGGAGCAGGAAGAGCAACAATCACAGAGCGTCCGGAGGCGGCGAGCCGAGCTTCCCGTCGTCGCGCGGCCTCGTCCCCAAATGAGACTGGTTGGCTCCAGCCGAGAACACGTTCGAGCAGCTACTAGTTACAGACCACGAGGAGAACACCACATACTTTAGATTAGATTTGAGCCAGCGGCGGCCGCGCAGGGCGGTGCCGTCTGCGCTGGACGCTCTCGCCCTCGTCGGCCTTGTCGCCGTCGTGATCGACTACACATGGCGTTGGGCGAAGGCAGTCCTACTCAGAGCTTTTGGTTTCCAATAGTCAGAATAGACCACACTTGTAACTTTTTTCCTCATTTCTTTTCAATCGCCAAATTTACTCTTTCCGCTGACTTTGAACGGGCTGGAGCCGACTATACCGCACACGTGTGAAAAGACAGAAACCGATATTCCGTCCATTTTCTATGATACGTAGTGCCCTCTCTCTTCCCATTCCAATCAGCCTAGCATTTGGTTTTACATCCATGTGTCCATTCCATCGCAATCCATGCTTTTTTCTTGTGATCATCGCAGTTCTAATATTAGCACGTACGGTATTTATGTTACGTATAGTAGGCGTGATATTAAGCATTCAACAGATATAAATATACATATTATACTCACAGGTTAATCGTGTGCCATTTGGTTGTGAAAAGTCTCACATTTTTTCCGTCTTTCAGCTGGTTGCGTCTGGCCCCGCCACCACCACCGGCACCATGTCTGAGTCGGACAGCGGCGGCGTGGGGAGCGGCGGAGGTCAACAGCACACGTATCGCGACGACGTGATGGATATGGAGACCTTCGTGACGAAGCTGATCCACAGGCTGTGCCAGTACATCGTCCAGTCCAGGCAGGGCGAGCTGACCAAGGCGAAGAGCGACCCAAACGCCACCAGACAAGTATGGTTCTCCGTCTCCGTCAAGGTATGCATACGTATATAATAGAGACAGTCCAACGTATGAAGACGCAATGAATGCATATTCTTTCTCGTCAGGAGTTGAGCGAGATCTCGCAGGAGTCGAGCCGGGCGCTGAACAACGCGAATAGAAACACGCAGCAGGGGGCGACGGCCGAGCACCTCCAGCGGCTGCCGGACAACATGGTGCCGAACCCGCTGCTCGCCTACTTCCCCTTCTCCATCGAGATATCGCTGAAGACCGTCGAGGGAGACACCATGGTGCTGGAGAACTGGGTGCTCAGCCTGAAGGACGCGTCCGACCCGATAGTGCGGCGGCCGCCGAGCTTCAACTCGAACGACGTCTACTACCGGCTCGGCGTGATGATCAAGTCGGCGCTAATCGTGTCGCGCGCGCTCCCCGCCTACAAACTGAGCAGGCGGCAGGGGCCGGAGACGTTCGTCGTCATGTACCGTCCCTTCCTCGGCGACTGCTCCACCGCCGTCCTGGGCGAGGGCTTCCAGACGCACCACGTCAGCCAGATCCCCACGCCGGCCGGGACCATCTGCCTCCGCGTCGACTTCCGCACGTCGATGACGATCGCACCCTCCACGCCCTACTACGCCTCGGCCGCGTCGTCGGGCGCCTCGTCCAACTCGAACACTGCCGTCGCCGCGGCCGCCGCGGCCGCCGCCGCTGCAGCCAGCGCGGCCGGCACCAGCTCCGGGTCGGGTAACGCCGCCTCTGGCTCCTCCGTCTCCAACCTGTCCTCGCAGCCGATCATGATGGTGAAGAGCGACCACTTCCACTTCCACGAGAAGCCGAGAGGGCTCCGATCCGGCGACGAGAGTTCTGACCACACTGTGACGTCGGACGAGAGCCAGGAGGCCTTCAGGATGTTCATGGCCAGCCCTGCAGATCCGTCCAGAGCCGGCGGCGGAGCACTCATGGAGGAGAACCTGGGGTACGCGGCGAGAGAAAATTTTGTACGAACTTGATGCTTAATTTGCTTTCCTTCCTCCATTCAGTCGAAAGTTGAGCGGCGACGACAGCGACTCGTGCTACGAAAAGTTTAAGGTGGGCGCGTTCGCGACCAAAGTCCCTCCAAGCGGCACCGACTCTCCCAGCGGCCTTTCCGGGCGTCGCCTTCATTCCGGCGGCGGGAGCGGCGGACACCTCAGCGACTCCAGCGACCCCCTCATGCAGCTGTTCGCGCGGACCGACAAGACGGATAGGGATCGCGACGAGGCGGAGGAGAAGAAGGCCGACGAAGCAAGAGAGGTAATTAAGTCTGATTCGTTAAGTGTGGTTGAATCCATTAACAAATTTTTGCTGCTTAGGACTCTGGTGCTGCGACCGTCCGTCAGAGTGAGGACGAGCAGTCGTCCAAGGAGGACCTCGAGAAGGTGCTCGAGGAGCTCAAAGTGAAGGAGGAGAAGAGCGAGTTCGAGTTCGTCGACTTCAAGACGCCGTTCAGCATCCAGGCCAAGATGGAGTCCGGGCCGCAGGACCTGAACAACTTCTTCGAGGAGACCAGGAAGGCGAAGGAACTGCCCGTCTTGATAGGCGCCCAGGAGACTACCGGTAAGACCATTACTTGCTTGTATTAGCAGCACTCCCTTAAATCATTACATTTAGGTGGCGCCGCCTCCGCAGCCGCTGCCGCCGCCGCCGCCGCCGTCGAGCAGACCGCCTCGGCGGAGCTGGAGAGTCTCGACCTCCAGCTGAAGACGTTCGAGACGAACCTGGCCGAGTACGACGAGATGCTGAAGACGCTGGAGACGGCCAGCGAGTCGGAGTCAGACTATTGTGCCTCGTAGCGAGCGAGTGAGCGAGCCAAGTATAAACCACCAATGAATGCAACTCAAGAACTATACATTGCGATACGTAGTAGCTTTTCCAAGAACTATTCATGCAGTCTTCGCAATTCAGCCACGAATACATCGCGCCCTAAACATTTTCCTACTTGAACCAGAGAACGAATCAACTACCACCACTCATGCTACGTGTAATTATATCTAGGAGAACACGACGAATAAGCCAATATATAATACATTCGACATATTCTCCTCAAGCGCTATTCTTCGACATGCGTCCGTGTGGCGTAACTCGTATCGAAATAAAGGTGGTTTTCTACGCACTCGAAATCCGTCTCTCGACGCATCTGTGAAAATGCAG
>JAAUYK010194824.1_pt1 | contig 18651 bp, 7 predicted proteins | sample 7278021 | NCBI WGS metagenome assembly JAAUYK01 (sample SAMN14350223, study PRJNA611818) | marine sediment metagenome | isolation source: surface marine sediment (1.8m) | place: French Polynesia: Moorea | collected 2018-08
AAGGAGGAAAACCTCTTGACGAAAATATGCGCTTGATAGAATTTGTATTCCGCAGTCATCGATTTGCTTCGTTCCTCCGTTCGGCTATCAGGCATCGGCTAGCCGACGGACTGCCCCGATTCGTAAATTCTCGAAGAAACGCGACGGCCCCCTTGCGTGGAAAATCTGCATTCATGGCCCGCGTCCGTCCGTCTTTCCTGCATTGGCGCCGCTGTCAAGAGGTCAATGCGCTCTCTGCCAGCCGTAGCATGCACCCCGCTGTTACAAACGCATAACGCTATATCGTCGGAGAAATATTTAATGGCGGCTTCCTCGCTGTTTTCCGATATCCCTTCGCTCGCGTACGCGTTTGAAATATTTCTATGATAATTCGGCGAGAGAGACCTATATCTCGAGTACGTTCTATCTCGTCCCACGTGCCATTGAACCCTGGCCAATGCTCGTACCTGGCTAGATCCGGAACGGGGGAAAGAAGGGAAGATAGGAGAGAGAGGGATGTGTACTGCAATTTCTTGTGTCGTGTCGACTAGGCGACGGCGGGAAATTACGTTCCATTAAATCTCCGGCGTCGGCGGCAGCGGCTCTTTCTTACCCAATATTTGGTCCGAGGAACAAAAAGCGGCCTGGCCCGAGGCAGAAACGAGAGAGCGAGTGGCAGAGCCGACAACGTCGACGGCGGCAACGGGTTTTCTCATTCAATACGTTCCGCCCAATTTGCGCCTCCATCACGGAGTGAACGAACCCGAGGCGGACGCGGATGTACGAGGGGGAGAAAAACGCTAAAACGGCTGTCGGCCTGCCATGCCAGCAGCAGTTTCTTTGTCTTCTCGTCCGCTGGACGGACCCATTCAAAGGCCTCGGCTAGCTGACGGAAGCAAGCTCTGCACGTACGGTCGGGTTAGCTTTTTGTAATCCGAGCCTGAATTGGCGCTTCCGAAAGCTATTATGAGTCCGTCCGTAATACCTTCTTGCCTGACCCATATTTGGAAACATGCTGCCTGATGATTTACTAGGCACTTTTTTAGCAGAGCCAACAGCTCTAGCCCCATCCCCCAGCAGCTCCAAATCCATCTGCGCCGCGCATATTTGCCCGACGGGGCCATAACACTTCTTGCTGTCGCGCGAGGGATAGGTGGTTAGCCGGGGCTTAGCAGTCCACTAATCTATCTCCCTTCCTCCCTCTCTGGCCGCTGACTGAACCCTCCCTCTCTTCTGTTGGCCCCATTTTCAGCCCGTGTTTGCCTTTTGCAACTGCTCGTCAAACAGGCGATTCGAGATGGGACGCAATACAATTGGCGCTTTATTAGCGTCGAGCCGACTGTGCGTACGTACATTCCGGTCTGGGGTCTGTCGGCCGTCCGGCCAGCCAGCTGAAACGCAAAATTATGCTGTCATATTTATGGCTCCAGCACTATTTGCTAAGACGACAATAGGAGCTCGTTAGCCAAAGTCGTGCTATACGGATGGATGTAATGCGATTTCAATCTAAAGACTTGTTAAGCCCGCACGGGGAAATCCCCTACTAGGAGGAAGATGCGTCGATCGCAATGGCCTGTGCCTCGATCATCCGATCATTCCTCCGTTGCGCAATTTTGTCAGATTGATACGAGGCAGGCGACGTACGGCTTATATTGCCGTTCTCGCTCGAGCGCACAGGTGTGACAGACTAGCTACGCAGTAATAAAGGGAGGCAGCTAGGACGAAAGTGCGTCGCATATTACATGCTACACGTACTCTGCCCTGTTTACTCGTTTAAAGTCCGCCCCGCCTGCTCAGCATGTGGCCTATTGCTTCTGTTCTTGAGACTAAGCTGCCCTTCGATGGATGGCACTGCCTGCCTTTACCTGGTGGCCTACTAGTAGGCTGGGCCCCCACTGCTGCCTGAAATTGAACTGGGCCTCCCTTGAAGCCTAAGCTTGGATTGCATCATAGGCTGGCAGCAACGACGGCGCGCCACGACGAATTGTATGTACGTGCTCGCTTGCTCGCTCGCTCGCTCGCTCGGCAGACATTCCTGACTACATTCGTCTTGATTACTTAATTGTACGCGGCGTCCATTAAATTATACCATCAGCGGAGCTCGGTCGGTTGGTTTAATAGTAGCCTCTGGGTGAGGAAATCCAGGCAGCCACGAGATAGTCCGAGATCTGCGTTTGTATTTTCGGCTGCTGTTTCTGCGGTCGGCGCGCTTTACTTTATGTGTACGTACATTCTGAATTGCACCTTCGACATTTGGAGGTGATCAGACGGACGGACGGAGCGAGCAATTCGACAGCGCGGGCAAAAAAAGTTACGTAGCTCTGCGTGTGAGCTTCCCACACCCGACGCTCTGCCTCTTACTGCGTTCTACTTATTCCTCCGCCCCACCGCACTGCCGCCGTCGACTCTTTTACTTTTCTCTCTAGTCAAACGTTCGTTCGTTCCCTCTTTGCACTTGTTTCTTGTCAAACTTGAAGCCCGCTTGTGTTTATAAGGAAACTGACAACGCTCGGACAGAAAGATTGCAAGAGTGCAATTTCTCCCGTGCTAAAACACACCCGAAGCTGACCGATCCAATGTCAGGGTCTTTGTGTGAGCGAGCCGCCCGCTTGCCCCCTCCCTCCTTCCCCAGCGCATGACCGACCGACGCCGCGACCGCCCTTCGACTCCCGCCGTAGTCACGCGTACGTCGCCTCCGATCGACCCCTGCCGTCCATGATAGTGACTCGTAACGTCGTAAGGCAAGCGAAACCCACTTTAACGGACTGCTAGCCAGCCAACCGGCTTCGGGTTACTGCGTCACTCACTCACTCTTAATGGCCGGCGGAGGCTACTACGTCGTACGCAGGAAATGCGTCACAAAGGAAGAAAGAGAAAGAGATTTCCCCTCTTTTTTACGATCGGCGCCAATGATCTCTCGAGTGAGTGTCCCCGGCGGCCGGTCTGGCTGTGTGTAAATCTCCGGCCGTCAGCGCCATGGCAAGTCGTCGTCGAATTGTGTGTTTGCTCTGCAAACAATAATACGCTAAAAATGTAGGACGTCTAGGAGACATGTTGGATGAGGCGCGGTCGGTCGGGTGGCCCTGGGAAAGAAGAGACGGACAAACGGAGGGGAAATGGAAAAGGAGATCTCCGGCCGATCGACTGACGAAATGCGAGATTTTGTCACTTCTCGCTTTGCATTCGAGATAGAGATCGCACCCAATATCGACAATTTCTCAATTTTACGTATTTGGAATATACTCGTACCTAATTCAGAGCCAAACAGCCGTAGACGCGATTGGGGAAAAAGATGGCGGAGGACATCTCTTTGAGCCGGGAGATCACAGAATGACCATTCGAACTGCCCGAGGCTTTATCCTAATACGGCCAGAAATTGATCTGCTGTGAAATTTGAAACTGGCCTCACTTTTCCATTATTGCAGGATGAAGGGGATTATTTAGGAGTGTAGTACTTCTCGACATTTTTATTGTACTTACGACAGTATGCAATTAAAGACCGCTTAATCAGGTAGGAAAATGAAAATTAAAAGAGCGTACCGCCGCCTATTACTCTATTGTTGGGTTTTCTGGGCCGTGTGCTGTATTTATACCTTTCATAGGATTTTCCTCCTCGAAACTGAGCTGTGTCGGTGCCATGCATCAAACGATCACGTCGAAAGTGGCAGCAGGGAGGCAGGTCCAAAAAAGCTCTCTGGCCGACAGACAGAGACCGATGGCGCCAAAAAGTGGGCCTGCTGCTGTAGCAAGAATACAGGTTAATGCCCCATGCCGCTCGGCTAAGGAATGTCCAGAAAGAACATGGAAAGTCTCGAATGGTGCTCAAACGTTCGTTCGTACGTTCGTTAGTCAGTGTTGGGGAAACAGCGTGCCGTCCAATTTCAAGGCGGAAAGATAAACACGCGTCGCATTTTTCGAGCAGCTTCGGTAAATAAAGTTCCCTTGCTTTTTACCGCCCTGCTCACCATGCAGCGGCTCTAGCGACTGCATTCTTGAAAGAGCAACAGGCCCGCATCTGCTTTACTTTACGTCCTATAGCTCCGAGCGGAAACTATGCCAGCGAGCGCTAAAACATACTGATTACGAGAAGGAGGAGGAGGAGGAAGTGTGCGATTTGCCGCCCGCCTCTCCCTCGATCGCAGCTTGCCCGAGTTTCTTCTCAGAATTGGCAGCCGTCCAACGCGATCGATTGAGGTATAAGCTGGGTGTAAGCATGCACGAATTTTGCCCAGCGCAAAACTCTCCCCCGCTGTTTCTGCGGCGACCCCGTCATTTGCCAGTGTTACGCAATTTATAGCCGTAATCTGCGGCGAAGTCGTTGCCTAGCTCCGACCAACCACCAACCGACCGCGATGGTCGCCTTGGGGCAACGCGAGAGATCTATTTGCGCATAATTTTTTTGCTCGCCGAGTTGACATTATGTCCTTAAGCTGTTGGGAGCCAATTTCTTGATTGAGGTTCGCGTGTCACTTGGCCGTTCCAGTTCGCTAGACTCGACTCCGCGGCGCGGCGGCGATACAATCTTTAGCCATCCGACCGGCCAACCGACCGACTCTCCACTCGCAACTCGCTCGAGGGGGCAAAAAACAAACGCGCAGATACGTACGTCGCCGTTTCGTCCGTCTGTCTCCGAGTCGAACGAGTATAAATCACGGAGAGGTAAAACGATTATGATAAATTGTCCCCCCTTTGCCTAGCTACGGCCACGTGGAATCCGCGCGGCTCAAAACAATGGCCATTATTCTCGCCTTGCTTGAAATATACTACCAGCAGCTGCGCGTGCGAATGCCTCCAGCGTCCATTTCTGGCCTAATTTGGAAGAGCGTTTATTCCGACGTCCGGCGTTATGGGATCTTCAAGCACTTTACATTAAGAATGAGAGCTGAATTTTCACCTGTCTCTGATAAAATCTTAATGTACTTGACGAGAATTGCCTGCCAGACCATTTCATTTCATATCGCACAATAGAGGTAATGGACATTCGGTCTTGCTGCCCGAGACACCTGTTCTCAAGTTTGCTGCAACGGCAAGCGAAAAATGTTTGTTAAGTTTTGAAAGTCAAGCGTTTCCGCTGAATTGTTCTGGTGCTCTATTACCCAGCTCAGATAATCCAAGTCACCTACGCTTGTAAACAGAGGGTACTTCAACTTTGTTTGGACGCTCACTATAATGCATACATGAATTCATTTGAATTTAGCTCTATCAACTTTAACTTATCCTGTGCCCTCTGCAACGTTGACTAATCTATCTGTGAAATCGTTTGGGCGTAGCGACCGGCTAACTGAATGGTCGGCCGGCCTCTCAGCCGGCCGATCACCTCTATGGGAACCATCCAACTAGGCGACTTTGAGTGAGTCCGAGCTAGGCCGGGGCGTGGCTACAGTCCCTCCGTCCGCCGCCCCCGCGCCTCCACTTATCGATTTGACAGAGGATTTACAATCTGATGCGCACGTACACGCGAACCGAGTGTTGAGAGCTGCATGGCAAACAACGTGTTTAGCGGGAAGATGTGCAGTTTTCTCTTTCTCAACTCGGCAACTTGCTTCTTCCTTCCTCTCCTATTCCTCCTCCTCCTACGCATGGGAAATCCATCACTCTCTTGAGAATGGCCTCTCGTTCGTTCGCTCGTTCGTTGGGTCGTGCAAAATGTTGGCATTCGATGCACGCGAAATCGTGATACGCAGATTGGCTGCCTGGCTTGCGTGGCCGGCCTCTGAAAGCCTGCCATTAAACCATCGCCTGCATGTGATGGGGGCTGGCTGCCACACCAAGGATGAAGGAGCGATGGATTTTCGGCGACAAAAAATACCTAACCTTTTCCCAAATGCGGAATAGACAACTGTGTAATCTTACAAGTGACCCTTGCTAGACTTCTCAAACCTACTACTTCACGTGCACCATACCTGCTTTAATACTAGCGACATAATTTGCTGTTGGGGGCTATTTTATCGCTCTCCAATTTTTTGTAACAACCTGCTGAACCTGTTCGTTCCCTCTCTCTTTTCAGGTAAGCGTAATGCGAACTGGTCGACCAGCCGCGGCCGCGGCCGTCTCATCGTTTCCATAGGCAGTAATATATGCCTTGGAGTCTAGCTTGAAACATTAATTCGGTGCAGCAGCCGGCCGCCGCTCAGCTGCACTCCATCCGCACGTCCGTCCGGACAGAGTTTGCCAAACTTTTTTGCCCGCCCGCCGTCCGATCGGCCGGCAGCTGGGCTGGATCCAAAGAGATAGCGACGAGTAGGAAGTTAGCTAGGAAAGGCAGCTGTGTTTATTTGCAAAGAGTTGCTGTTTACCGTGGGCGGCCAGAGAGACTGAAAATATGGTGATGTATGGGTAGCCAGCCGGTGGTAAAACCGATCTAGCGAGCAAGCAAACCGGAATCGATCGTCATTCTAATCGCGTGATGCTATCTAGCTGCTATGATGGCACGAGGAGGAGAGGGAGGCGTTGACCGACCGACCGACTGAGCTGCGCACGACGAATGCGTGAGTCAGTCGGCCATTGACACGGGCTAAAAAACTTGTTTGTCGTGGCTCAAAGATTCTGCCAACCAAGGGCCCGAAGCAATTTTTGCTTGGGTACCGCGTACGGCAATTGAATTTAAGGACTAGAATAGCAAGAAGAATTATGGAGGCCATAATAGTGGGACACTTGCGAGTAGCGATAAGGGCAACATCCTATTTCAGTTCAGTCCGACTACGGCGCAGTAGTCGCGGTCCTCTCATTTTTTACGACCGTTATTTTAAGCCGCCGCCGCGCCGTAGCCGCTGTTATGTAAGTCTCTCTCCGGGATTCCGCGAATCTCGCTCCGCTCCGAGCGATAATTCGCCCAGCAGACAGTCGGATGGATGGCCATCTCGTTAAGTCCTCAAAGTGGGCAAGTTTCTTCGAAGATGAAGTGCGAAAAAGAGTGCAAGGGGAAAAGTCCGTAAATTATTGAGAACGCTTCTTCGTAGCTCTTCGTAGCAGCACCCCTTGACTAGCTACGAAAACATGCTCTTCTGTGTGATGATTCTCGACCCCCGGTGATCCCATTTCTGGGTCTGACTGACTGAGTCGGTCGGTCGGTCGGTCCTATCTACCCAGCTAGTATTAGACAAGGCATTAGCCGGGGAACATATTTCAGAGAGATCGCCCTCCGTCCGGCTGCCCGACTTGACTAGTATACGAGCGGGGCCGACAGACAGACAGAAAGACAGGCAAAAGTCTCTAACTATGCGAGAGAGGTTCGCCAATTAAAGGAAAGTTAATTCTTCTATCCAGAACAATTGCAGTAGTTTGTCTTTGAGAAATGTATATCCGTTGCCCCTTTTCTGCCCCCAACTCCGCCGAAATTTGGGTCGCGATGAAAGTTCCGTAAATGCCACTTTGCTTCGCCGCATTTCACTCTCAAGATGATCAATTCCCGTCTAGCAGGAACGATAGACTTTGACGGAAAGGGAAAGGAAGGGAACGGGAAGAACGCTTGAGTGACGAGAACGACTACAGCAGATGTTCGCTCACGCCTCCGACAGCAGACAGACAGTCTTGGATTGTTGGTCGGTCGAATGAAATTGCTTTATGGGGGGAAATTCGCTGCCTGCCTGAATTCAAATCTGTCGCTCGGCGCCGGCCCACTAAAACGAGCCTCGATCTCGGCTGGAGGACTTCCAAAAGGCTGAATGAAATCTGTCGAAATCTTTCCAGATTGAAGCATGCCGCTAAGTCCACACGAGCATACGGAGGCGGACGGACGCGGACGGACGCATGGATGGATCCAAATACGGAGCTCCGCACACGAGCTGTATCTCTCTTTCTCTGTGTGCGGGAAAATCCATTAGGAGCTATAGCGAGCGAGCGAACGACCAAACGAGATACATGCAGTAGTATGAGTAGACGCACTCTCGCTTTTCTCCCCAGTGCTTGATCTTATACTTCGACGGCGTTGCCGCACCAAAGCGAACGTAATTTGCACACAATTTTCTTATATTCCCAAATTAAAGGCGTGTACGAGTACGTACACACGAAGTAAGTCTGATGTTACAAAATGTGACGACTCTGATCTGGAGTTGCGGCATCTGCCTCCTCCTTTCCCCAGCTAGCATTGAATATAGCATCTCTGGCTTTCGGGAAAGGCGGCCGGAGAAGAGATCGAGGCAGCGGTCGAGGCTAATGACGATGCAAGACACTGCCTGCAAGATGTTTCGTCAAACATCGGATACAGCCGAGAGATTTCTAGACATTGATGCATGTTGGAATTAGAACTGAGTTCCTCGGGGTCCCTTAATAGAACTGAGGCTACTCGTGCGTATGTATGGGTGGTCTAGCTGTGGCCGTCGAAATTCCTCACCTGCCCTTTTGATAACCCCGTTGGGCAATTTTCTTCGCATTTTTCTATTAGCGAACAAAACGGCGGGGTTGGTCGGTCGGTCGGTCCGGCGTGATTAGTGGAAGCGTGTACTGCGTACGCAAGAACTCAATTACTGACTTCATTTTGGCCCGGCTCGCCACATACAGTAGTAGATAGCTCCGTGTCATTATTACTTTGGAGCGAGAGCTTCAGCTACCAACCATACATATATCTGCGTGCCTCCGTTTAATTTCTCTTGCGGAATTCGCCGGTGGGCGGTATTTCAGACAGGCTGAATGATGGCGTCTGGGAAATTGAATCTCGAATCCAGAGAGTAGCCAAAATCCGTAGAGGCACGCATGCACTCGAGGCGAAAACATGTACCAAGTGAACAACAGGAAGGGCGGCGCGGCGCGTACGTGTTCGTCTATGGTACCTCCCGCCACGCTGGAGCTAGGCAGCTTTAATTGTTGTTTTTGTAATCAGATCCGTTCCCGTTGGTGGTGGCCATTGCTCCGGCCGCAGTAGCGGCGATCTCGCGTCCAAATGAAATGCGATTCGCCCCCATCTAGCCAGAGCGTCGTCTTTCATTCGGACACAATGATGAAGCACTTTGGCAGACCGGCCTGCTAGTGATGCTCAATCTACGGAGCCGAACCAATTTTACGATTTGCGCCACTCTCGCGCACACTCGCGGACCCGCTAATGGCACCTTTTTCCGGCGAAGAAACTCGGGCAGCAATCGAGCTCATTCCTCCCCCTCTCCGCTGAATTGTCTGCCTAATGGTGGCCCACGGTCGGTCGGGCAAGGTTAAAAGTCTCATTGCGGAGGTTGGCTGCCTGGTTGGACATACCGACGAAGTCGCTTACCTAGCCAGGTATGTGCCTCTTTTCCTCCTAATGGCCGAAATCAAGGTCCCGCAAGCTAATTTTCTTGCGAAAACGACGTCGGCCCGGATTCATTTTGAAAACGAGAGCTAAAGCACTGAAGAATCTTGCGTCGCAATACGTAACTCGACGCCTCCCTCCCGACTTACTACAATGAATTTGGCGCAGTCGTCGGTGTTAATGAGGCATTGGCGTGCGATTCAGTCTCGGCCGGGCGATCTGAGGCATCGATGCCTCCGCACGCAACGCAAGCAACGAGGATTATCGGCTTTAGAATAGGATGGCAGTGAACAGGTGACGGCGCGGCGATATTTGTCGACGTCAACGCCAGCGAAATCCATTGAGGCGTCGCGTCGGTCGTCTGAATGGCACGGAGTCTGATCGTTCCAACTGCGCGCATGCGCCAACCATGCCCTTTTTTGCCCCGCGACGAATCGCAGTCGTCTTCGTCTTCGTCGTTGCTTCTCGTTCGTGTGACGAGGCAAGTTTATAATGATGGATAGAGGAGGGTAAAAAACGCGCCCGTACGTAGATGGCGCGACGCCGGAGTTTAAAAGTCTTGATAATGGGAGCTACTGCTGCTCAGCTCAGCTCAGCTCAGCAGCCCTTTCATGAAGCTGCTGTGCTACACAGACGCTCGTTTTCTTACCCCGTCCCTCCGTCCGTCCGTCTCTCGCTCCGGGCGCCATTTGTCACTCCCCGAGGCTACCTTTGTTACCTCGTCAGGCCATTCAGAAATTTAAATTGCCACCGGCCGGACAACGGAGTTTTTCTGCCTGAATAAATAATCGCTCGCTGTTGGCGCGGATTCTCGTCCAATTAACCCCTTTGGGGCAAAGGAGAGCGACGGCATCGTTGGCAGCCATGCGGCCCCCCGCTGCCCTCTAATTGATTCCCGACGCCGCTCGTTTCGCTCGCTCGCTCGCTGTCTGTCTGCATAATACGATCGGGTAACAATATTTGCCCTCGGCCGGCCGGCCCCGGGAGGGCGAATCTTGTGTTCATCATTTGCCGCTTGTTTGCAGATGTGACTGACTCGCCCGCCGGGGAACATATGGCCGTTTCCTTTCCTCTGCTGGCCGTCCGGTCCGCCTCCCATATTCGGCTTTTTCCGCCCATTAGTAGATCGCTATCTGCAGCATCATTAGACGGAGAAAAAGAGTTGGGCCAGACAGCCCTGCATTCAGCTACACCCACATAGTAAAAGAAACTTTCTTGAAGTGCACGGTACACTGGGGACTTCTACGAAGTTGGACAATAACTTCTATGCATCTATTTCTACGCCCCCTGACCAAATCAGTCACGCGTGAAAGAGAAAAGATTAGAAAGGTCTGTCCGCTATGGACCTATAGCTGCTCGTCACGCCAAGATTCGAAGAAAGGAAGAAAGGGGATGTATGGGGCATAAAAAGCCAGACCGACCGGACCACCCACCGCAATCTCCAACGGGCGCAAAGCCAATTTGTTTTGCCGTTTCGTACACGTAGTGGTACACCGAGGCGGGGGCCACCCGGACGGACAGAGAATGAATCGGAAGCAAGTTGATAAGACGAGTCAGTGGATGGAGCCGACGCCCTTGCATGATGGAGTGGCCAAGACCAAGAGGGTTCGTCCGCTCGTAAGAAAGAACGAGGCGGACGCACGATAGATAGGCGGGCTGCCAAGGCGAATAATCTCCAAGCTGCTTAGATCGGCAGCAGCCATTGGATTCTAAATTCCTCCCGACTTCCATGCGTAACGAGCGTGGTTTCGTTTCTGCGCAGCCCGTAGCTAGTAGATGACTCGAGTAGATCTTTGCATGACGCCGCCGCAGACGTGTCTCCGCTGTGCCCGCGCACATGCCCCTGCGCTGCTGACTGCTGTGCATGGCCTCTTGACTTTTTGCGCATTAACGATTTGTAATGCTGGCTTGGGCGAAAGAACGAAGCCACTTACGAACGAACGTTGCAGAAGAAGCCATCTTAACTCCCTAACGAGACTATTCAAAGCGCGTTTTTATCAGACATCTCAAAAAGGCGTTTTCTCTCGGCTCTTTTGGATTTGCATGGCCCGAAGCAAGCTCTCTTTCTGCGTAGTTCCTCTCATGACGGGCAGACGGCTTCTTTGTTCTTTATTTTCCGTCTGCAGGCTTTTGTAATTCACATATACACGAAGAACGTGCCGGCCGGCCGGCCATGTCCTGTAAAGATCCAATCTGCCCGCGCCGCCAACCGCCCGACATGGGTTGTTATGGCGCTACGCTATAACGCGTATTTATGATCATGTAACATGCAGTAGCCGCATGGGCTGGAAAAGCCAGACCGACCGACTGACCGACTGCCCATCTCATATTCTCTTAATTTTAGCCGGCCAGTAAATATGTTTGTCGTGTTCGGAGTATGTACATCCATGATGGGCCCACGTCCCGATCGCACGTCCCGAAACAGCTTAAGAGACGACTGGCCGGCGAGAGAGGAATTGAACGTGAGCCGCATAGCAAGCGGATCGAGAGAGAACTCAGGGTCGAGCTGAAAAACACAGTGGTTTCAGAGAAAAATTAATTTAGTTAGCATACGCATGCAGCGTAGCATTAAATAAACGTAGGTTAATTGTATTGTCTGCGTGGTTTAGCTGATCTCACTGTGCCGACGGCAGCATATCAGATGGGGCGTACGTCATAATTAAATCCCTCCTGCGTACGCTGAGCCCTCCGATTTAGGATTCGCAATGACTGGCCTGGCCCGGCCACCTGCCTGCCTGGCGCCGTATTTGTCGTCTATTAATCAGTCCTGTTTTGAGAGGTAGCGAGCGAGCGTCTTGACTAAAGAAGACAGCTTTGCACCGGCTTTTCTTAACACTCCTTTCGCTAAAAGTCTGCTGCAACCTCTAGCCTCGCCTCGCCCTGGGTAAATGCCCGCCACTTATTCAAATTACTCCCATGCCAGCCGGACGTACACTCAAGATCCTCTCTTTGTTGCAAGAAGACGGCCGGGAAGGTACTTGAGTTTGAATGGCCAGCCAGCCGGCCGGCTGACAGGTGTGAGAGGTGCTGAAAATTTGAGCGTTTATGTGCACGTACATTCACCCTATCGCGTGTTTCGTGCATGGGGCGCCGCCGAGTTGATTAACGCCGGGTCTTTTGGCCCACTGATCCACTTTCCAGCTGGCAAGCTGGTTTTTGTTCATCCGTCCGCCCATCGCAAAAAAGATGGCAGCAGGTATGTTGTGGCAGAGGCCATTTGCAAAATTGAATATTACGAGGTCACTCCTACTAGAGGGGGCGTTGAGAATGAGCCCCATTCCCATATTTTGTGAAATCCGCCCAACCACCCGTCGTACCATGAAACACGACTTCTTCTCCACTATAATCCCGCCCGCATCGCGACGGCGGCGAAAAAATTAGCAACCCGCGCGCGGATCGCATTTTTCGGTCTGCTCGATGCTCGTAAACTAAATTGTAATGGGCCCTAGATTTTTATTGCCTTAATTTCGCAGTCGTAAAGGATCTATGACTTGCTGTATTTTCAAGATTAAATTGATTTCTATACAGCAGGCGCTCTTCTGATGGATTTTTAGCGCCCACGCTGCTGCCGCTGCTTCGGCGCAATTGCTGAATGCAAATTGGAAAATTAGATATTCCATTTTGGGTTGCTTTCAGCGACATGCAATGTTTTTCTCTAGCCTAGCTGATCTTCCTTTCGCCCCAGGCTGAATTGTCGAAGCTCTAGTTGATCAGGCCTTATGCCCTGAGCTTAATTCATTCTCACTATAATTGGTCGGATTTCTTCCCCGATGGGGTTAGTTATATCCAGGCAATCGAGATCAGGTGATCGAGGGAGCTAGGCGGACGTTCGGCACAGATTGGTTTTTAATGTCTTGTTTTTGCGCCTGACAGATGAGAAGGGATCGCGGGGGCTGCTCTTGATTGCCTTGGCCCGTCCGACCGATCCGCCTCCGGTCTCATTAACATTTGGGCGTGAGACGTACGAGAAATGAGCGAGAAAGTCTGCCTCGCATTGTTCTAATTGGCCGCCCAAGACATACGAGCACCAACTCACTCATAATCTCCGCAAGCAAAAAACAGTTGTAATTTAATCTCGAGACCGCATTCCGTCCTACCTGCCTGCCCCATAAAAATGCTACCGACCTGGCAACAGACTCACTTGCTGCAAGAACATTCGCGTATAAAGTTGGCGAAATTTCAAAGCCCTTGTCCCAGATTGATCCACGACGCTGATATTGCGCGTTCGTGTTTCTCCCTCCAGGTCCGACCGATACTTATCTAATGAACATGTTCCGAGCCGAACGCCCGCCCGCCTACGATGAAACGAAAGACAAGGACTGCAAAATTTTCTGCGTGGGGCCGGCCGGCCTCCCACGATTCGCTCATTCTTATTATAACAGTCGAGAAAAGGGGGGAAGCAGGGTATTTCAGAGATATCCATTACGATAAGGCTGTTTTTGCCCCGGGCCGGCTGAACGAATTAGCAGTAATGAACCTGACTATGTACGAGTACCTATTCGTCCATAGCCTCTCGCTACTGCTTTTTAGCCTATATACGTACCGGTACAGTATGTAGTACATAGACTCGTCCTTGGCACGTAAAATTGAATGCGTTGCATAGGCGGGCAGCCGGGGATCGGAATCCGGAAAAGGAGAAGAGTGCTGACGGCACTCTCTATTTCCCTAGCTGCAGACATCATGTGAAGAGCGAGCGAGCGTTTCAAACACACGTGTGCGGTGGGAGCTATAGTAGCGGACGTTCATGCAGCGAAAAGAGTGGTCATAAAAGTCCATTTCCAAAACGATTCCATTCCGAGAGAAAAGAGAGCGGGATATTAAATTGCCCTGGCTCCCTCCTTCAAAGGAAGCCGGTGGTGCCGAACCTACTGGCTGTCTGGCTGGCCAACCGGACCGGATGGTGGCCCCTTTCTTTCTCATTCTGACTCCTCCAGATGTTGCCAGCCAGCTCGAAGTCCGGCCGGCCCGTGATGGACACTAATTCATTTGGGCGAGCCGACTCGCGGAGAATAGTGCTTCAAGAGAGATAATATCTGGACCCATTGTCTCCGCTCTCCAGCTTTGGCTGACCATTTAATTAAACAGGGGCGCGGATAGCCCTTAAATTTAATCCATGGCCGGGTCTTTTTTTCTACGCCGCGCACATCCGCATTCGCGATCGAACGAGTGACGACCAATCTTGACCGTGAACGACGAGTAGGCGAGTTTTTTCTCCTCCTCCTCGATCCTCCCCGACGCCAGTCAGTCCACTGCTATCAGACATCAGCGGCGGGGCAAAAAGTGCGGCTGCGACGCGATTGCGCATTCTCTCCGAGACACCGCGTCGTCGTCGTCGTCGCCGCCGCTTAACCTGCCCGGCCGTCCGGCTAAGAGCAAAGTTCAGGTGAGGGCTAATTCAAACAACAGACGGCGCTGTGGAGATCAGAACGATAACGCTACCGAGGTGACTAGCTGCTGGTATAATTTATGCCCCGATCAGCGCAGGCTTGGATGTGCCGTCTATACATGTAGGTGTCGCCCCGCCCAGGCCGACCCGCAGTCTGAACTGACCGGCGCAGATAGGTGTTACAGCGCTGGCCATTCGTTATCTTCGCACTCTTAGTAGTAGACGTACCTGGCCTTGGCCGGAGCTGAGCTGCGGAGCGAACGCGAGCATATTTTGACTTCTACAACAAGTACCCATTCTCGCCTCGCCTTTCGGACGGTCGGACGGACCTAAGCTGGAGGAAGGAAAATGAAATGGATTGCGGGCACCCATAATTCAAGTCGGCCGAGCTGTCTGACCGCACTCGTAAACTGGTCCAAATTTGTTTTCGTCTCAGATCAAGGTGGGTGCGAGGAGAAGGAGGAACTATGACTCTCGTTTCAGTCTCAGCTAGGCGTCACGGGTTTTTGCGTTTCCGCAAGAGCGACACAAGACCTGCTCTGTTCTCGCTCGAGATCTCCTCTTCTCTCCCCTACCTACCTAACCTACCTCCTTTGCATTTCCCACTCCGTCGCGTCGCCGCAGAGTGTCTTTCCGTGTTAGTCTCTCACTCTCCTCCTCATCTCAACCTGTGCTGTGGCAATCGTCGAGACAAATGCAGCAGTGGACCAAGATCAGTCAGACTCGGAACATTTTTCATTTCTTTATGCATTAGCCGTATCGGAACCTGCCCACTTTGGCACTCCTGCTGCTCCCCAGCTCCACGGTGACGAAAATCATTTATCAGCGTTTGGCCCGTCGCCGACGCCGACTCCGCCGCCTTCCCGTCGAGCGATAGTTAGGTCGCTTTACCTACCTTAGAAAGCAGCGGACAGGGAAGGAGAAGATTGTCCTGCAGGTAGTCCGTCCACTCCTAACTAACTCTCGGCCGGTCGACTCATCAGTCATCATGCAACTGCAGTGACTGTTCGTCATTCACGAATAATAATCTGGAGTCACGGCTCGAACGGACGGACCTTCGACTGGCTAATGATTTTTTGACGGTTGAAAGGACCTTCCTTAGCATTCCAAGACGCAGTTTCGCCTTGGCAAAGACTTATTACAACGGGTAGACTTCTTTTGATCTACCGCCGCCATGCAGCCCGAGTGTTTTGAAAACCAAGCACTGTTTATTTTGCACTCACTTACGAATTTGCCCACCGCCGTTATAGTCGAGCGGCCAATGAAGTAGTCGGAGCCATTTTTTACCTCATTCATGTCGCGTTTTATGCGCAGTTCGCGGAATGGCATCACCTGTTCGAATCGCGTTTTTTCCCTGTCTTCGATTCAATCACGGTCCGACCGACTGCTCGCTCGCTCGTCACCCAGATCTGTCATCGTCCGAACGTTCGTCCCTGAGTCATGAATTTAGCGTGTGCGAGCCGAGCTAGGGCCTCTCTCTCACATTCGCCCGTTCGCTCGCTCGCTCGCGCTATCGCTCCAATGACCTGATATTGAAATGTGAGCGAGCGAGTGGCGGTAAGTAACGGGGCGGGCATGCAGCCGGCCTCGATCGCCGCCGTGTTTGGGGCGCTTTTTTCCGTCCGACCGACCGACCGACCGAGCCAAAGTCTGCTTTGATGGGTGGCGACGGACGCACGGACGGACGGCGGCGGCATTAGCTAACTAACCCTGTAGCCGAGCGAGCTAGCTATAGCTATAGCTAGGCGGCGGCTGCTTATCACGCCCGCTGGAAAAACATTGCAGGGCAGTAAGCTAGGGAGCAACTAGAAACCGCATGCTGCAGCAGTTACCGTTTGCTCGATCGCGTTAGTTTCGTGCAGCATTTTGATTCGAGGGGATCGAGTGTTGTGAGGGAAAGGAAAGGAAAGGCTCGTCGTTCTTGTGTACATGTAGAGGAAGAGAAACATGGCAGCGTCTTCTATTTCGACGGCGCTCAACTCGTGGTAAGTCCGAAGATAGGAGGTTTTCTCTTTCTTCACCCTGGTGACAGCTCGCTAGGCATCGACTGACTTGACTTTCAAAGGCCTCTCGCTCGCTCGCCTGTTCGCTCTGCTAGCACGGCTGTCAACCTGTCATCACATTAGGTCCGCCCGCTTGTTGGCCGATCGACCTGCGTGTCTGGGACAGACGGCCGATCCAACTCTATTTTGGTTGTACGAGGGTGGCAGGCAGGCAGCAAAAAACAATTTCTGCCCGATATAGAACCGCCCTTTAGCTCAGCTGCGAGCCAGCCGTGGGGAAGCGATTCTGCAAATTATACGGTCAGGTCCAACTGCTTGCTCGAGGCTTAAAATCTCAATCTTGCCCTCCATCTCAGCTGTCGGTCGTCCGGTCGCGGTCGGCCGGCCCCAGGTTTAATTAAATTTCGTGGCAGTACATGACATGGAGTGGGAGTGACTGCATGACGTGCCCCATGAGTTTTCGGTAGGTACAGTGCTATTTGGAAGAGGCATTCTCTTCTTTTCTCTATCATTGTCCGCTGGCCGTATGCATCATTGTCAGAATCTCAAGAACAGGGTGCGGCTCAGATATTGCGAATTCTATTGCACGCCGCCCTGTAGCAGCAGCCTGCCCACTCAAACAAGTTCGGCTCTCTCTCCCTCTCTGCATCTCAAACGTCATGATACGTCTTTCTTGATCACTGCGGGATGGGAGGAGCTAGCAGTCGCAAGAGCGACGCGTCGCCAACTGCGGCATCGTTGGGATTCACTATACGCACGTACACAACTATAGTTTTGTTTTGTTCAGCAAATATTCGACGAACGGGCCTGTTGTTAACTAGCCAATTTGCTCATTGAAATAGGCCACCCTTAGCTTATTATCTCTTTGCTCGATGAGAGCTGGGCCTAAAGTGTGCGTCCAGAAGCTGAGAGGAGTCGAGTTGAGGAGGCAACCTTGCATTCCTGCGACATACTTATTTGGAAGCTTATCGCGCGACGTCAAATTGATTTTTCTAACGAGATGTTGGCGATTATGTTCGCTAGATGCCGAGCCGGAGATCCCTTTTCATCTCGATTTTTTTTTGCGTTCGACTTGGCCTAGCTGTAACCGGATGCCCGCTCGTTCGATCGGCGCCCAAAATATCCCGATTTTTTTGGGTCGCGTATGCCGCCGACTTTGCCAGGAAACGGTTAAACGAAAGGATATCCTGCTCCGAAGCTCAGCCCAGAAGCTGATTAAATTCAGCAGGTCCTGGCGGCCTAGCTATCGGCTGTTCACTCATTTTGCAATCCGGAAACTTGATAGCCGGGGCGACGACGCGAATTTGCCTTCTTCGACCCTAGCTCCGGGCAAAAATGCACTTCTCTATCAAATCTTTAATTAGAGAGCGACAGCGCAGACAGCGAGACAGCTAGTCACCAATGTCAACTCGTTTTTCCTTTGCTTCCTCCTCCGGTTACACGCTGAACAAACTTCCCTTGCCGTTATTCAAACTTTGCCCGCTTTTTGCCATACAAGGAATGCCTCTACTGCAAATGGGGAGGGACAGACGGAGGCCGCTCTTATCAATCAGCTTCTGTTTGAACTCTGTTTGCAGCCGCCTACGCGCTCGCTCGATCCATTCGACTCTGAGGTCAAATACGAAGAATGCCGACGAATGGTTTTTCTTAATCGTCCTTCTGTCCACCTTCTCTTTGCGTGTGGGTTAGGAATGGGGTGGAAGGACATTCTTTTTTCTGCGGCCTAAGTAATTCAAGCTCTCCAGAACGTTTTCGCGTCAGTCTGGACAGTTTTATGGCTTTCCGCATGTCGGCCAGACCCTGGTGCAAATCGTCCGAGCGAAGAAATGATCTTAGTCGTATATCAGGCTGGAAATCTTGGCAGCTGCAAAGTATCTGCTCTGCTGCGTCGTTGCATGGCTAGAGCAAAGCTACGAGTTAATAATGGCAACTTGATTCGATACTTAAATGCATTATTTCCTCTTCTGTTTCAGGAGTGAGTACCGTCAGGCCATGATGAGTATGAGCTCGACCCTGGTGGAGACCGTCTCCATCGACTACGAGGACTTCAACGAGACGTACCT
>JAAUYK010059618.1_pt1 | contig 18647 bp, 16 predicted proteins | sample 7278021 | NCBI WGS metagenome assembly JAAUYK01 (sample SAMN14350223, study PRJNA611818) | marine sediment metagenome | isolation source: surface marine sediment (1.8m) | place: French Polynesia: Moorea | collected 2018-08
CGGCGATCTCGGCGTCTTCGACGGCGACGGCTATCTGACGCTGAAGGACCGCTCGAAGGACATGATCATCAGCGGCGGCTCGAACATCTACCCGAGAGAGGTCGAGGAAGTCCTACTCCGGCACGACGGCGTCCTGGAATGCTCGGTGATCGGCCGGCCCCATCCGGAATGGGGCGAGGAAGTGATGGCCTTCGTGGTCGCCGCTCCGGCCGGTCCGGCCGACGCGGCGGCCCTCGACGCCCACTGCCTCGCCCATATTGCCCGCTTCAAGCGGCCCCGGGCCTACCGCTTCCTCGAGGCCCTGCCGAAGAACAACTACGGCAAGGTCCTCAAGACCGAACTGCGGGCCCAGCTCGACCGGGAAGCCGGGGAGCCCTGACCTCTTGAATCAGGAACAGCTTATCGTCTTCGCCATCCTGGCGGTGGTCATGGTGCTGCTCATCTGGGGCCGCTGGCGCTACGACCTCGTGGCCTTCGGGGCCCTCCTGGCGGCGGTCGTGCTGGGCGTGGTGGAGGTCGACCAGGCCTTCCTCGGCTTTGGCCACCCGGCCACGGTGGTGATCGCCATGGTGCTGATCGTCTCGCGCGGACTCTCCAACTCCGGCGCGGTTGATCTGCTGTCGCGCGCGATCGCGGGCGCGGCGACCACGCTGACCCGGCACATCTTCGTCATGTCCTCCCTGGCCGCCGGCCTCTCGGCGGTGATGAACAATGTCGGCGCGCTGGCACTCCTGATGCCGGTCGACATCCAGGCCGCCAAGAAGGCGAAGCGCGCGGTCGGCCTGACCCTGATGCCGCTGTCCTTCGCCTCGATCCTGGGCGGGCTGATCACCCTGATTGGCACCCCGCCCAACATCATCGTCGCCGCCTACCGCTTCGAGACCCTGGGCGCCCCCTTTTCCATGTTCGACTTCACGCCCGTGGGCGGCGCCTGCGCGCTCGCCGGGGTTCTCTTCGTCGCGCTGGTCGGCTGGCGGCTGATCCCGGCCGGGCGCACGGCGCCAACCAGCGCCGAGGGCTTCGACCTGGAGGACTACATCGCCGAGGTGCGGGTGCCCGAGGGCGCCGGGATCGTCGGCCAGAAACTTCGCGAGCTCGACGCCGTCGCCGAGCAGCACGAGATCGAGTTCGTCGGCCTGATCCGCAACCACCAGCGGCTGCCCGGCATGGCGCGCCACGCCGAGGTCCGGCCCGGCGACCTCCTGGTGGTCGAGGGCGGGCCCGAGGACCTCGAGCGCCTGGTCAACACGCTGAAGCTCGAGTACGCCGTGGTCGACGGCAGCAAGACCAGTCTGCTGCGCAGCGAGGACGTCGCGGTGGTCGAGGCCGTGGTGCCGCCGGGCGCGCGGATCGCCGGACGGAGCGCCATGAACCTCCGCCTCAAGACCCGCTTCGGGGTGCATCTGCTGGGCGTCTCGCGCCAGGGCAAGCCGTTCCGCGACCGCCTGCGCCACCTGGTGATCACCCCGGGCGACGTGCTGCTGCTCCAGGGCAACGCCAACGAGCTGCCCGACGTGATCAGCCGCATGGGCTGCCTGCCGCTCGCCGAGCGCGGGCTGCAGACGATCAAGCGCAACCAGGCCTGGCTGGCGGTCGGTCTCTTCGCCGCCGCGATCACCCTCGCCGCGACCGGGGTGCTCTATCTGCCGATCGCGCTGGCCGGCACCGCGCTCGCCATGATCGCCTTCAACATCGTCCCGGTGCGCGAGGTCTACGAGCAGGTCGAATGGCCGGTCATCGTGCTGCTCGGCTCGATGATACCGATCGGCGCGGCGCTCGAGACCAGCGGCGGCACGGCCCTGATCGCCAACGGCATCCTCTGGCTCTCGGCCGGACTCTCCGCCGTCTTTGTCTTGTTCCTGCTGATGGTCATCACCATGACCCTGTCGGACGTGATGAACAACACGGCAACCACGGTGATCGCCGCGCCGATCGCCATGGACTTGGCGAATCGCCTCGGCGCCAATCCGGATCCCTTTCTGATGACCGTGGCGGTCGCCGCCTCCTGTGCTTTCCTGACGCCGATCGGACACAAGAACAACACGCTGATCCTGGGCCCCGGAGGCTACCGCTTCGGCGACTACTGGCGCATGGGCTTGCCGCTGGAGATCCTGATCATCCTGGTTGCGATCCCCATGATCCTCCTGGTCTGGCCGCTCTCGGGATAGGAGTTGCCGCCGCGTCGCCGACCGCGTCTTCGCTGCGTTTCGTAGCGGCGGGCGAGATAGGCCGGTGAGGCGCCGAGGTAGAAGAGCAAGTGGATCTCGATCCAGCCGAGCACGATGCCGAACGGGCGTCGGCCCTCGAAGCGCCGCGACGAGGTGACCAGCGGCGGGTCCTCGATGCAGCAGGTCCGGCCCCTGCGCTCCAGGCGGCGGACGAAATCGTAGTCTTCCATGAGCGCGACCGGTCGGATGCCGCCGAGTTCCCGGTAGACCGCGCGGCGCACGAAGATTCCCGAATCGCCGTAATAGAGGCCGCGGGCCCGTATCCAGGCGTAGAAGCCGGTGAGCCAGCGGCTGAAGCCCGTGTCGCCGTCGAACAGCAGGCGGAAGTTGCCGCCGGGACAGTCGCGCGCCTCGGCCAGGGTTCGCGCGACGCGGGCGAGGCCGCCGGTCGGGAAGCGCGAGTCGGCGTGGAGGAAGAGCAGGATGTCACCCCGGGCGGCCCCGGCCCCGGCGGCCAGCTGCTGGCCGCGGCCCGGCGCCGAGCGGACCAGGCGGGCGCCGGCCGCGCGGGCCAGCCGACGGGTCCCGTCCCGGCTGCCGCCGTCCGCGACGACGATCTCGTGGGGCTCGGTCTCCCGCTGCAGGGCCCGCAGCAGTCGCGGCAAGTTGCGGGCCTCGTTCAGCGTCGGGATGACCACCGAGATCATCGGCCGCTCACGCCGGGGCGATGCCGAGGCGGCCCAGCGCGATCTCGTGGCGGCGCCACGAGCCCCCGAGCCAGCGCACCACGAACCACTGGATGATCGGGCCCCGGCCGGCGCCGCCGGCCAGCGTCGCCTGGGCGCAGTCGTCCCAGATCCGCCGCGCCCAGTGATAGAGCTCGGCCCGCCGCTCGGCCGAGAGGTCGGCGACCCGCGCCTCGAGGAAGAGGCGCCCGAACGCGACGTGCCTGGCCTCGTCGCGGGCGACGCGGCGCGAGACCTGGCGCAATAGGGGGCAGGGGAAGAAGCCGGCCAGGCGTTCCTGGAGCCGCAGCACCTCGCCCTCGGCGACGATGTGGAAGGCCATCACGGTACCCGGCGTGCCGAGCGTTCCGCGGCCCGCCAGATCGAGGGCGCGGGCCAGCGCCGGCTCGATCGGCATGACCCCGCCGAGTCGTTCGAGGTAGCGCCGGTAGGCCTCCGCGTGGCGGGTCTCGTCGCCCATCTGCAGGGTGAGGCAGCGGCGCAGCAGCGGCTCCTCAACCTCGCCGAGCAGGCGATGGCACAGGCGGGCTGTCGCCATCTCGCCGTGATAGAGCTGGCTGATCGCGATCGCGGCGTGGCGCCGGCTGATCCAGAGCGGCAGGCGTTCGCGGCGCGACCAATCGATGTCCCGGTCGACGCACCACTGATCGGCCGAGCCGTTCTCCGCGAGGCGGCGTAGCCGCTCGGCAACTTTCGGCGGCAGCGCGCTCTGGCCGACGGCGCCCACGTCTCAGGGCCCGAAAGTCAGATTGTTCACGAAGGCCCGGGCGCGGCTGCTGGTGTCGTCGCTGTCGGCCGAGATCGCCACGTAGGCCGGCGGCGGAGGGCTATAGCCGAAGACCCGCTCGAAGTCGGCGACGAAGTCGACCTCTTCCATCATCCAGCGCCCGCGCTGGTCGACGTCGGAGCGCAGCACGATAATGGTCCCGCGCGCCTCGCCCTCCGTGTCCATGTGGGGGTTGGCGAAACTGCTCCCCGGTTCGCGAATGCCGCCCCAGACGTAGGTCAGAACGTGCCCCGACAGGGGCGAGCCGAGAACGCTTTTCAATGAGTGGCCGAAGCGCTCCCAGAACGACATGCGGTCCTCGTCGGCCGGAAAGCAGATATGGAGCGCGAGCGAGCGGTCGTCCCGGCTTGTCACCGCGAGGTCGGTGCTCGGCACGAACTCGTCGACCCGCCAGTCCCAGGTCAGGCGGCGTGCGTCGCGCTGAGTCTCGGAAACCGGTCGGTAGAGAAAGGCGACCGCGTCCTCCGCCACGACCTGAACGGCGCCGTCCTCGGCCAGGGCGAAACGCGCCGGCCGCCGTCCGGGCAGGGTCAGGAGCTCCCAGCCCAGCGCCTTGAGAGAGTCCGGCAGCACGCCCTTCATACCCGGTTCCCCGGTTTCGCCGACGAAGGCCGCGGCGGGTGCGGCGAGGGCCAGGATGACCAGCGTGGCGGCGAGGATGCGGGGGTGCGGCAAGGGGCGGTTTCCCGGTAGGGTTGGCCAGGCCAAGAGGTAGCGTCGGGGATCCAAGCCTGAAAGGCCCGGCCCGCTCACGGCGGCTTCAAAGTGTCGTGAAACCCTACGCGAAAGCGGCTAATTATTTACGTCGCGGCCGCGAGGGCAGATGTTCCAGAAGCGCGCGAAGGTCGCGCGCCGCGTCGACCAACCGGCCGGGGGCGCCCTCGGAGAAATCGAGCAGGTAGTAGATTCCCTGATCCCGGCTGAAGTGGTGCAGCGGCGGTCCGCCGGGGCGGTCGAGAATGGCCGCCCAGCGCGCACCCGAGGCGCCGACGCCCTGCACCACAGTGCCCGGCAGGCCCCGTCCGCGGCGCCGCGCGCCTTCTTGCTCTAGCGCCTCGCAGTCCTTCTTCGTGAGACCCGAGGTTGGAAATTCGACGACGCTCAAGTCCACTCACTCTTCGCTACTGCTTTTCTTTCTTGATAAGAGTGTAGGTGGCGATGGCTTCGCGGACAAGTGTTAATTTTTTCAACGTGTTATAGGAAAAAACTCAAATCTGGGTCAACCTTGGCCCGAGTCGCCCGCCATGGTGAAGAGCTCCTTAACCCTGGCGACGGCCCGGGACAGCCCGTCGAGGCTGAGCGCCGAGCGTTCCGCCGGGAAGGGGTCCCCCAGCCAGACGGCGGCGCCGGCCTCGATGAATTGGCGGTGGATCCAGCCGATCTCGCGGATCATGCGCGTGGGCCCGAGCCGGATCGCCAGGCGGTTGACGTGGGCCTTGAGGTGGGCCCGGTCCCAACGCCGGGGCAGCAGGCGCAGCCGACCCCCGCCGCCGACCCGCATGGCGTCGGCGCCCTCGCCGAGGTCGAAGATGTGGACCGGCTTCCCGGTAAAGCAGGCCTCGGTCAGCATCGACATGCTGTCGCCGGTCACGATGAGCTGGTCGGCCAGGGCGAGATAGGCGAAGTAGGGATTGTCCTCGGCCTCGGCGGTCCACCGATAGAGGCTGTGCGGGCAGGTCAGCCCCGCGGCGAGGATCTCCGGGGTCGCCGCCGGCGTGCGCGCCGAGGTGCTGACCAGCAGCGAGCCGCCGAGCCCGCCGACCAGGTCCTGGGCCTGCGCCGCGAGGCGCTGCGCCGCCGCTTTGTCGAACACGTAGGCGCCGCTGCTGCCGCCGATGAAGAGCGCGACCAGTGGCCTCGGCAGCTGCGCGAGGCGGTCCCGCCATCGCGCGCCCTCCTGTTCCAGGCGCTGCCGGTTGATCCGGAAAAGCGGGGTCTCGTTGTGCAGGATGTTGGGCCGCTGGGGCAGCTTGTACTGGGGCGTGGTCACGATCAGGTCGAAGCGGTCGAGCGGCGCCCAGGGCCGCCCCAGGTGGACGATACGGACCCGCTGATCGCCGGCCCTTCCTTCCTCCGCCGCTCGCGCCTGGATCCAGCGTGCCACCGGTTCGTTGCGCCGGCCTGCGGTGATGATCAGGTCCGGCCAGGGCGGGCCGAGGGCGCTGGAGCGCGCCGCGACGATTCCGGCGAGTGTCGGGCCGCAGAGGAGATTGGTGATCAGCTCGGTGCGGCGATAGGCGAAGCTCTTGACCTCGAAGGGCCAGCCCAGGGCTTCGGCGAGAGCCAGCACCTGCCCCTTGTCCCCGAGCTTGTGTCCGGTCAGCGCCCAGACTCTTGGAAGCGTGCCTTGGTCGGCCATGAAGTAACCCGATCCCTCGTATCATGTCTGGAGCAGATCCGGGCGAGCAGATCCGGGTCGCACGCGACCGCCCGAGGTGAGGCCCGCGGTGGCAGGAAGCCTTTCAATGCCTTATGCCGCTTTACGCCTCAAGACATTCCGGGCGCGGCGAGGCGCTCGGCTCCGGGCTTGCCCCTCCGCGACCCGGTTTGGTAAAGCATGCCGCGCCCCGTGGAAGATGCGAGAGTGTAACGCCAGTGGCCTTTAGTGGGTTCGACCACACCGAGCAACGCCGTATGATCATGACCGATCACCAGCCGTCCCTGGCGGCGTGACGGCGGCCGGGCAGGCAAGGCGCGGTCCAGGCAGAACATGAAGACGCTCGACCTCTATCTCCTCCGCGCCGTCTGGCGCCCCCTGGCGACGACGCTGGCACTCGCCGTCTTCATCCTGCTGCTCGAACGCATGGTGCGCGTCCTCGACCTGGTGCTCGGGTCGCACGGGACGTTGAACATGGTCCTGCGCATCCTCGCGTCGCTCATGCCCCAGTACGCCGGCGTGGCGCTGCCGCTGGCGCTCTTTCTCGGCATACTGCTCGGCCTGCGAAGACTGAGCCGCGACAGCGAGCTGGTCAGCCTGGAAGCGGCCGGGGTCGGGCTACACCAGATGCTGCGGCCAGTCATGGTGATGAGCCTGGTGGTGCTGGCGCTGACCACCGCGACCCTGTCCTATCTGCAGCCGATGGGCCGCTACGCCTATCGGGCCATGCTGTTCTCGCTCAAGAACACCTTCTTCGAGGTCGGTCTGGAACCGGGCGTGTTCATGAGCCTCGGCGAAACCAGCTTCATGACCGAGGTCCTCTCGAAGGATAAGCAGCGCGCCGAGCGGATATTCATCTACAACCGGGCGATGAACGGCGATTGGTCGGCGGTGACCGCCCAGGACGGCGCTCTGCTGAACGAGGGCTTCGGCAGCCCGCGGTCGATTCTCCTGCGCGACGGCCTGCGGCTATCCGGGCTGGGCGGCGCGTCTGAGGCCGACGGCGCCGTCCCGCCCCAGCCGCGCGCCAGTCCCGAGGCCATGCCACTGGACAGTGGGTTCGAGAGCCGTTCGGGAGTCCTGGTGTTCACTGCGATCCGTTCCGTTCTCGACCAGGAACAGCTCAGCCTGTCCCAGCCCCGGGGGCAGGACGAACGGGAACTCACGCTGCTCGAGCTGTGGCACAGCCGCGACGACCCGCCGCCCGAGGTCGATGCCGAGGACGTCGTCGCCGAGTTCCACGGCCGCCTGGTACGCATGCTCTCCGTCCTGGTCCTGCCGATGCTCGCCATGGCGTTGGCGCACGGCCGCACCTTCCGGGGGCGCTCCATGGCGACGCCGGCCGGTGTCGTTCTGCTGATCGTCTACAACGAGGTCCTGGATTTCGGCGAGAACTTCGCCGAGTCCGGCGCCAATCCGCTGATCAGCCTCTGGCTGCCCTTCCTGGTCTTCAGCCTGGGCAGTCTGGCCTACTTCCGCAACGAGGTGGTCCGGGTCGGGCCTGGACCGCTGCTGCCGCTGCGCCTGCCGAGGTGGCGCAGCGGCGGTTCGACGTAACCGGCGGCAGGCCGACTGGCGATGTCCATACTCGCGCGCTATATGAACCGGCTCCTGGTGATGCGCTTCATCATGGTGCTGGGCGGACTCGTCCTGGTGGTCCTCAGTCTCGATCTGATGGAGACATCGGACAACGTCGTCCGCTCGTCTCCGGGCGAGCTGATGGCGCCGCTTCTGCGCTACGCCCTTTTGCGGCTGCCGGACCTCACCGCCAAGCTGCTACCTGTGGCCGCGCTGCTGGCCGCCATCCTGACCCTGGTCGAGTTGTCGCGCAATCGGGAGACCTCGGCGATCTGGAGCACGGGGCTCTCGCCGCTGCGCCTGATCCTGGCGGTCCTGCCGAGCGGCCTGCTGTTCGGGACGCTGCAGATGGGGCTCGACAACTGGGCGGCGCCCAAGGGCCTCCAGGAGCTCTATGCCTGGGGCGTCGGGCCCTATACGCGCGAGTCCTCGACCGCGGATACCCAGGCGGTCTGGCTGCGCATCGACGGCGACATCCTGCGCATTCCCTCGGGGGCGGCGCAGAGCGGCGACCTGGAGAACGTGATCATCTTCCGGCGCGACGAGCGCGGCATGCTGGTCGACAAGCTCCTGGCGGCGGAGATGATCGAGCAGGGCGACGACTGGCTGCTGCGGGACGTGACCCGCTGGACCACGGACGGCAAGGAGCCGGTCCAGCTCGGCTCGATGACCTGGCAGGGCGAGCTCAACCTCGAGGGCCTGGCGCTGCTCGCCGGCGAGCCTCGGGAACTGACGTTCCAGCAGCTCAAGGACCTGATCGCTCGCGACGCCTACGGCCAGCGGTCGGTCGACCTCTACCAGACCTGGCTCCACTTCCGTTTCGTCTCCGCGACGGCGCCGACCTTCATGGTGGTGCTGTCTCTGGCCATCGCGTACTGGTTGGGCGCGGCGGCCAGCATCCCGCGCCTCTTCATCTCCACCCTGGCGCTGGGCTTCGCCTTCTTCATCTTCTCGCAGACGGCGCTCGCCATGGGCAAGGTCGGCCTGTTGCCGCCCTGGCTCGCGGCCTGGGCGCCGGTCTTCTGCCTGACCTGCCTGATCGTGGTGCTCCTGCTGCGGCGCGAGCCGACGCACCAGAGCGCGCGACCCCGCGCGAGCCCCGCCGGCTAGAGCGCACCATGTTTTGATGGATCGCCTCTGGCGATTCAGTCGAATCCGGATCTGCTCTAGAGACGCGCAAGAGCCTCTGGGGCTCAGGTCTTGTAGGACGGATCCTTGCGGTCGAGCATGCGGATCAGCGCGGGCCATTCCAGCTCGCCCCAGGCCCGGTCGGCCAGGGCAACTTCCCGGTTGAGCGCCTTGACCGACTCCGCCGACATCTCGATCGGCTCGACGCCGGAGCGCAGGATGTCGACCTGGGCCTTGCAAGCCATTTCCAGGTAGTAGTGGTAAACCAGCGCCTCGCCCGGCGTGCGGCCGCAGGCCAGGAGGCCGTGGTTCTCCAGGATCATGAGGGACTTGTCGCCAAGGTCGGCGGCCAGACGGTCGCATTCGTCCTGGTCCTCGGTCACCACGCCGTAGGGGTGGCTCGCCAGGATGCCGAGCACGATACCGGCGTGCTGGGTGAGCGGCCTGAGGCCTCCGGGCATGGCCGAGACCGCCATGCCGGCGCGGGTATGGCTGTGCAGGACGTAGTTGATCTCCGGCCGCGCCTTGAGCACGGCGGTATGGATCAGATGGCCGGCGTCGTTGTAGGGGTGGTCGCCCTCCAGGACGTTGCCCTCCCAGTCGACCTTGAGCAGGGTGGAGGCGGTGATCTCGTCGAACAGCAGGCCGTAGGGATTGATGAAGTAGTGCTCCGGCTCGCCCGGCACCCGCGCGGTGATGTGGGTGTAGATCATGTCGGTCCAGCCGTAGTGCACGAAGATCCGGTAGAGCGCCGCGAGGTCGACCCGCGCCTGCCACTGGTCGGAAACCGACTCCTTGATCGCCGTGACCTTCGAGCTCATGACCGCTCTCCTTTCTGGCGTGCCGGCGCCACGCCGGACGCCCGGAGTTTACAAAGCGGGGGGCCGGAATCCTAGAGCGGATCATGCTTGGTCGGAACCAGCACATGGTTCCGACCAAGCATGTGAATCCGCTCTATACCCTTGAGATAGAGCAGATTCACCGGGTCGATGGATCGCCCGCAGCGATTCCATTCGATCCGGACCTGCTACAGCCGCTTGCCGTCACCGGCGCGGTGCTTTCTTGCCTCGGCCGGTCCTCGTCCGGCGCGCCCACGGCGCGGGCGGCCCTGTGTCCGCTATAGATCGCCGCCGCGATGATGCCGGGGGCATCGCAGTCGCCGATCCGCCGCAGGCTCTCCATCCCGGCGGCCTGCAGCGCCCCCGGATCCGCCGCGAGCGCGCGGAAGAGGCCGTCGTCGGGGGTGCGCGCGGTGACCGGAACGACCGAGGCCGCCGGCCGGACCGTCTCGCGGCCGGTGAAGACGCAGGCGAGCCGGGCTTCGGCGCCGTCGAAGCTTTCGAGAAAGTGGTTGGTCACGATCTCGACGCTGGCCTCGAGCAGCCGGGCGTTGGCGAAGTGGAGCTCCTCGGTGTACTGGCTCCACTGGCCGACCCGTCCCTCGGGGGTGACCAGGACGACCGGGTAGCCGGCCTGGCGCAGCCCGAGCGCGAGCGCCGAGCCCAGGTAGTAGCGGTCGTCGTCGTAGAGCAGCACCGGCCCGTCCGGCAGGCTGACGTCCGGCCAGCGCGCCAGGAGCGCGTCGGGCGCGAGAGACATTTCGGCGCCCGCGAAGGGCCGCTTCAGCCAACGGCCCGTGCCGTCGCCGTGCCAGCGCGCACCGGTCGCGACCAGCACGTGGCTGGCCTCGAACCCGAGGACGTCCTCGGCGCTGAGCCGGCTGTCGAGGTAGGTCGCGACGTTCGCCATCTGCCGGATCTGGCCGAGACGCCAGTCGCGCACCCGGGCCCAGGCGGCGAGACCGGGCAGGCGGCTCTCCTGGGTGACACGGCCGCCGAGTTCGGTCCCGGCTTCGGCCAGCGTGACCTGGCAGCCGCGCTGGCCGAGCGCCCGGGCGGCCTCGAGACCGGCCGGGCCGCCGCCGATCACCAGCACGGAGTCTCTCGAGGCCTTGGCCGGGATCGTCTCGGGGTGCCAGCCGCGGCGCCACTCCTCGCCCATGGTCGGGTTCTGGGTGCAGCGGATCGGCGCGCCCAGCGAATTGTGCGCGTAGCAGATGTTGCAGCCGATGCACTCGCGGATGTCCTCGAGCCGCCCCTCCTCGATCTTCTTGGGCAGGAAGGGATCAGCGATCGAGGGCCGGGCCGCACCGATCAGGTCGAGCACGCCGCGCGTGACCTGGCGCAGCATGGTGTCGGGCGAGGTGAAGCGGCCGACGCCGACCACGGGCTTCGTCGTCAGGGTCTTGGCGGCGGCGATGGTCTCTTCCTGCGCCGCCTCCTCGACGAAGCGGGCGCTGCCCATCTCGATGCTGTAGTCGTCGACCGTGAGGTCCCAGAGATCGGGCAGCTCCGCCAGCAACGCGAGAAGGTCGCGGGACTCCGCGGGTTCCAGGATCGCGCCGCCGCTCTCCGCGGCGAGCGAGAAGCGGCAGGCGACCGCGCAGGCGTCACCGACCGCCTCGCGCGTCTCCTCCAGCAGTTCGCGCACCAGGCGGGCGCGGTTTTCCAGGGAGCCGCCGTACTCGTCACACCGCGTGTTGCTGCGGGACGAGAGGAACTCGCTGAGGAGATAGCCGTGCGCGGCGTAGACGTAGACGATGTCGAAGCCGGCCCGGCGGGCGCGGCGGGCCGCCGCGCCCTGCCAGCTGCGCAGGTCGGCGAGGTCGCTCTTGTCCATCGGCCGGCTCTGGACCGGCATGTGGGGCGCCGGCCCGCTGCGCACGCCGAATCCCGGCTCCCGGGTGGTCAGGTTGGCGGCGCGGCTGCCGCCGTGCCACAGCTCGACGCCGGCCAGCGCGCCCTGCTTGTGCACCGCCTCGACCATCAGCGCCTGGGCGGCCAGGTCCTCGTCGCTCCACAAGCGGGCGTAGGGATAGCCGTCGTCGTCGGACGAGGGGTGGATCGAGCAGTACTCGGTGCAGACCACGCCCCAGCCGCCCTCGGCCTTGACGCCGCGCATGGCCGCCAGCATCTCCGGCCGGCGGTAGCCCATGCCCGAGCAGTGGGGCACCTGGTAGAAGCGGTTGGGCGCGGTGACCGGCCCGATCTTCACCGGCTCGAAGAGGACGTCGTAGCGCGGATCACGCACGGCCGTTGCCGGCCGAGGCCATCTCCTGGTTGCGCGCGGCCATCGTGCCGGGCGCCGGCGCCTGCCGCAGGTTGAGCACGGGCAGCTCCTGGCGCAGCCGGTCGTGGCAGGCCCTGACGGCGACCTCCAGGTCGGACAGAACGATGTCCTCGAAGGCGCTCGAGCGGTAGCCCTCCCAGGCCCACTTGATCAGCTGGACGTCTTCGTCGGTGGTCATGCGGTTGATCCGCAGGCTGAGATAGCGCGCCGCCCGGATTTCGCGCCGCTCATCGGGCAGACCGTAGTAGCAGCCGGTCAGAGTGCAGCGGCGGCTGTTGACCGGGAACATCTGGTAGAAGTCGACCATCTCCGGATAGAGCGAGATCACCAGGTTGGGGAAGACGCCGTAGTAGATCCAGGCCCGGCGATGGTGCGCCGGCAGTTCCTCCATCTCCGGCAGGATCTTCATGTAGTGGCGCACGCTCCACAGCTTGGCCGGCTTGTCGCCGAAGGTGCCGATGGAGCGGACCAGGCCGCTGGGCAGCACCTCGTCCTTGTAGGTGTGGCCGTAGAGGTCGTTCAGGCTGGGGTGGGCGATGGGCACGTGATAGCCCTCGTTGTCGACGTCGAGCGCCGCCTTCCAGTCCAGGTCGAGACCGTCGTACCAGCGCGGGACCAGCGGCTTCATCTCGGCGACCCGGCGCGCCGCCATTTCGTCGTCGATCGGCGCCAGCGTCTCGGCGATCGAGGGGCCCTCGCCCTTGAAGCGGACGAAGACCAGGCCGTGCCAGATCTCCTGCTCGAGCGGCTTGAGGCCGTGGCGCGACTTGTCGAGGTCGCCGAAGGTGTCCGCCATGGGCAGGCCGCGCAGCTTGCCGTCGAGGTCGTAGGTCCAGCCGTGGAATGGGCAGGTGATGACCCGGCCGCAGTGGCCGCTGGACTCGGCCACGACCCGCGACCCGCGGTGCCGGCAGAGGTTGTGGAAGGCGCGTACCGCGCCGTCGCGCCCGCGCACCACCAGCGCCCGCTCGTCCGCCACGTCGAGCGTCATGAAGTCGCCCGGCTCCGGGACCTCGTTCACGTGGCCGACGAAGAGCCAGTTGCGCCGGAAGATCACCTCCTTCTCCAGCTCGGTCAGCTCCTCGCTGTCGTAGGCCCAGGGCGGCAGACCGCCGCGTTCCTGGAGCCGAGCGTTGGGGGGCGCCAAGTCGTCCATGGCCGAAATCCTCTCGTGACTTAGAACGGCGTTATCTTGCACGAATTCTGTGTCGTCGTCCAGAAAATTGATTGAACGTTTAGTCAATTTTCTGGTATACAGCCTTTACGTACATGGAAAAACAATGTCTCTAGAGCAATTTCCAGAACAAGGCAGCGGGCTGAGCGAGAAGCGCGTGCGCTCGCGTGCCCGGCGCCGCGGCCAGCTGATCGCCGCGACCATCGATTCGATCAACCGGATTGGCTTCGCGGAGACCACCCTCGCCTCGGTCGCCAGGATCGCCGGGGTCTCCCAGGCGAGCGTGCTGTTTCACTTCAAGACCAAGGACGCGCTACTGGTGGCCACCCTGCGGCACCTCGCCGAGGAGTACCAGGCGGCCTGGAAAACGGCCCTGGCGAAGGCGCCGGCCGACTCGATCGAACGGATCTGCACGCTTGCCGCGGCCGACTTCGAGCCGGCCCTGGTGGAGCGCAAGAAGATTGCGGTCTGGCAGGCGCTCTGGGCCGAGGCCAAGTCGCGCCCGACCTATATGCGGATCTGCGGCGAGCGTGACGCGGAACGCTCCGCCGTCATGGTCGCGGCCTGCGCCGACGCGCTCCGCGCCGTCGGCCGGGGCGGCGAATCGGCCGAGGACTGCGCGGCCGCGATCGACAGCCTGAGCGACGGCCTCTGGCAGCGGCTCCTGGCGGACTACCGCAGCTTCACCCGACGCGACGCCCTGCGCATCGTCTTCAGCCAGCTGAAGGCGAACTTCCCTGAGTACGCCGACCAGATCGACGCCGCGGCCCGCCCGCGGCGGACCCGCGTCACGAAAGGGTCAAAAAGCGGGTGAGATTTCCCGGCCCTAGGCTTACGATAAGGCCGGGCGCAACGAGATCAGGCCGCCAAGGCCTGGCGGGAGGGAGAGACGCCCGAACAGGGAGAAGGAAATCCATGAGCATGCAGGCACGCTTTTTCAGATCCGTTCTCGCCGGGGCTGCTGCCCTCGCCTTGGCCGCTTCGACCGCCGCGGCCGAGGACAAGGTCCTCCACGTCTACAACTGGGTGGACTACATCGGCGAGACGACGATCGCGGACTTCGAGAAGGAGACCGGGATCAAGGTGGTCTACGACACCTACGACTCCTCCGAGACGGTCGACGCCAAGCTGATGGCCGGGCGCTCGGGCTACGACGTGGTGATCCACGCCGCGTCCTTCATCCCGCGGCTGATCAAGGCAGGCGCCTTCGAGGAACTCGACCGCGGCAGGCTGTCCAACTACAAGAACATGGATCCCGCGATCCTCGAGGTGCTCGCGGGCTACGACGAGGGCAACGCGGTTGCCGTGCCCTACATGTGGGGCACGACGGGGATCTCCTACAACGTCGACCTGGTGAAGAAGCACCTGCCCGACGCACCGATCGGCTCCGGCGACATGATCTTCAAGCCCGAGAACATGGCCAAGCTGGCCGAGTGCGGCGTCACCTTCCTGGACGACCCCTCTTCGGTCATTCCCATGGCGTTGGCCTATCTGGGGCTCGATCCGAACTCTACGAACAAGGGCGATTACAAGAAGGTCGCCGAGCTGCTGAGCCCCGTCCGCCCCTACATCCGCACCTTCGATTCGTCGAACTACCTGAACGCCCTGCCCAACGAGGAGATCTGCGTCGCCATGACCTGGTCGGGCGACTACGCGGTCGCCGCGGGCCGTGCGGAGGAAGCCGGCAAGTCGGTCAACCTGGCGTACTTCATGCCCGAGGAGGGCTCTGTCGTCTGGTTCGATGTCTGGGTCGTGCCCAAGGACGCGCCGCACAAGGAGGCCGCCTACAAGTGGCTCGACTACATGATGCGGCCCGAGGTGATCGCGGGCGCGACCAACTACACTTGGTACGCCAACGCCAACACGGCGGCGAAGGAGTTCGTCGAGCCGGATATCCTGGCCGATCCGGCAGTCTATCCGCCGGAGGAAGCGAAGAAGAGCATGTTCTCCAACAGGCCTCTGCCGCAGAAGGCCAACCGCACCCGGACCCGGACCTGGAGCCGGATCAAGACCGGGCAGTGAGCGATAGCGGGAGGCCGCCGGCGGATGTTGGCGGCCTCCCGGCAAGGAGAGCCCAGGCGGGCACCCAAGATCCGCCGGGCCTAACAGGGACGAGGGGGTGGCATGGAGCAACAGCGGACGGCTGACCTCGCCGAACGGCCCTGGCTAGACCCCAGGGCGGAGCCCTTCATTCACGTGCAGGGGGTCCTCAAGCGCTTCGGCGAGTTCACCGCGGTCGACAACGTCGACGTCAAGATCTATCGGGGCGAGCTGTTCTGCCTGCTGGGCGGCTCCGGCTGCGGCAAGACCACCCTGCTGCGCATGCTGGCCGGCTTCGAGACGCCGACCGCGGGGCGCATCTTCATCGATGGCGAGGATATGAGCGGCCTGCCGCCCTATGAGCGGCCGGTCAACATGATGTTCCAGTCCTACGCGCTCTTCCCCCACATGACCGTGGAGAAGAACGTCGCCTACGGCTTGAAGCGGGATGGTTTTCCCCAGGCCGAGATCGCCGACCGGGTCGCCGCCATGCTCGACCTGGTGCAGCTCTCGCCCTTCGCCAAGCGTCGGCCGCACCAGCTCTCCGGCGGGCAGCGCCAGCGGGTTGCCCTGGCCCGCGCGCTGGTCAAGCAGCCCAAGGTGCTGCTGCTCGACGAGCCGCTCGGCGCGCTCGACAAGAAGCTGCGCGAGCAGACCCAGTTCGAGCTGATGGCGATCCAGGAGCGGCTCGGCGTCACCTTCGTGGTGGTGACCCACGACCAGGAAGAGGCCATGACCCTCTCGACCCGGATCGCCGTCATGGACCGGGGCAAGATCGTGCAGATCGGGACACCGACCGACGTCTACGAGTTCCCCGCGACCCGCTTCACCGCCGACTTCATCGGCTCGATCAACCTCTTCGAAGGCGTCGTGACCGAGGCCGACGAGCGGCATCTGGTGGTGAAGAGCGACGATCTCGGCTGCGAGTTCATGATCGACCGCAACGAGGGTTACCGCGAGAACGAGCCGGTCTCGGTCGCCGTGCGCCCGGAGAAGATCCGGATCGAGAACGGCGGCGAGGCCGAGGCGGGCCGCAACGCGGTCAAGGGCGTGGTCCACGACATGGGCTACCTGGGCAACCAGTCGATCTTCCGGGTGCGCACGGCGAGCGGCCACTTCATCAAGGTCATGCACCAGAACACGGTGCGCGCCGCCGAGGACGACCGCAGCGTCGACTGGGACGACGAGGTCGTCCTGTCCTGGCAGCCCTCGAGCCTGGTGGTGCTGACCGAATGACGGCGCTGCAGGAAGAAGTCCCGGCCGCCGGGGAAGGGGCGGCCCCCGACACCGGCCAGCGGTTGCTGCGCTGGCTCGACCGCCGGCTTCAGGCCGGCTGGCAGCGCCTGGTCATCCTGGTCCCCTATCTCTGGCTGCTGCTGTTCTTCCTCATTCCCTTCGCAATCGTCCTGAAGATCAGCCTGGCCGGCTACGCCGAGGCCATGCCGCCCTTCACGCCGCTCCTCACCTGGGCCGACGACGGCGTGCTGCAGCTCCAGCTGGTGTTCGAGAACTTCGCCTACCTCTTCGAGGACGACCTCTACTGGAAGACCTACCTGAACTCGATCAAGCTGGCCGGGATCTCCACCCTGCTCTGCCTGCTGGTCGGCTATCCCATGGCCTACTACATCGCCAAGCAGGAGGGCGCCTATCGCAACGTTCTGCTCCTCTTGATCATCCTGCCGTTCTGGACCTCGTTCCTGCTCAGGATCTATGCCTGGATCGGTATCCTCAACAACCGCGGCTATGTGAACGAGCTGCTGATCTGGCTCGGCGTCATCGACCAGCCGATCATCATGATGCAGACCGAGTTCGCGATCTACATCGGCATCGTTTACTCCTACCTGCCCTTCATGATCCTGCCGCTCTACGCCAACCTCGAGAAGCTCGACCATAGCCTGCTCGAGGCGGCCGCCGACCTGGGCGCCCGGCCGATCACCACCTTCGTGACCGTCACCCTGCCGCTCTCCATGCCCGGGATCATCGCCGGCTGCATGCTGGTCTTCATTCCGGCCACCGGGGAATACGTGATCCCGCAGCTGCTCGGCGGGCCGGACTCCCTGATGATCGGACGGGTCATGTTCGACGAGTTCTTCATCAACCGCGACTGGCCGGTCGCCGCGGCCGTGGCCACGGCCCTTCTGATCGTACTGGTGCTGCCGATCATGGTCTATCAGCACTACCAGGTGAAGGAGGCCGGGAAGTGAAGCGGAACCGCAGCGAGACCTTCCTGTTGACGGTGACCTGCTTCGCCTTCGCCTTCCTCTACGTGCCGATCCTGCTGCTGATCTTCTATTCCTTCAACGACTCCCGCCTGGTGACGGTATGGGGCGGCTTCTCCACCAAGTGGTACTTCTCGCTCTGGGAGAACGACCTGATCATCACGGCGATCCTGCTCAGCCTCCGGATCGCCGTCGTCTCGGCGAGCGTCGCGGTCATCATGGGCACGCTGGCCGGGATCGCGCTCAGCCGCTTCGGGCGCTTCCGCGGCCGCCTGATGATGACCGGCATGGTGACCGCGCCCCTGGTCATGCCCGAGGTGATCACCGGTCTCTCCCTGTTGCTGCTGTTCATCTCACTGGAGGCCTTCATCGGCTGGCCCGAGGGCCGCGGCGTCACCACGATCACCATCGCCCACATCACCTTCTCCATGGCCTATGTCGCGGTCATCGTGCAGTCGCGCCTTTCGGGCATGGACGAATCGCTCGAGGAGGCGGCCATGGACCTGGGCGCCAAGCCGCCGCGGCTCATGTTCGACATCACCATCCCGCTGCTGGCGCCGGCCATGGTCTCCGGCTGGCTGCTCGCCTTCACCCTCTCGCTCGACGACCTCGTGATCGCCAGTTTCGTCTCGGGCCCCGGCTCCAGCACCCTGCCCATGGTGATCTACTCCAAGGTCAAGCTGGGCGTCACGCCCGACATCAACGCGCTGGCGACGATCATCATCGTCACCGTGACCCTCGGCGTGGTCGCTGCCGGCCTGCTGATCAATCGCCAGGACAAGCGGCGCCGGCGCGAGGAGCAGATGGCCTACGCCTCGGCCCTCGAAGAGGGAACCTGAGCCGATAGGGGCCTGAAACCCGATTTATGTCGTAACGATACCAATGACATAAGACGCGGCTCGTCGCGTGCCTTAGGGATCGGTTGAGACTTTCTTCTGTAATGGATGCGAGACAGTAGGGCGGCGCGGTGCCTTTGCCGTCACATTTGGGCCGTCACATCTGGAGGGATTCCCGGGATGCCTTTCGACAGGCGCAGGTTGGTTTCATGGGCGGCGGGCGTGGTCCTGGCTGCGGGCCTCGCGGTCGCCGGGCCGGCACCGAGCCAAGCGACCCAGCTGGGCGCGGAAATCGAGGTGGCCGTCGATCAGATCGCCGTCTACGCGGACACGGTGGTGAACTTCGACTCCATGGACGTGCGCATTTCCGACCCGGACGGCAACCTGGTCGTCGAGATCCGCTCGCTGGGCGACCCGGTCACCTGGGGGCCCTCGGCCGAGGACCCCGACGGGCTCTATCGCTAC
>JAAUYK010008545.1_pt1 | contig 18642 bp, 14 predicted proteins | sample 7278021 | NCBI WGS metagenome assembly JAAUYK01 (sample SAMN14350223, study PRJNA611818) | marine sediment metagenome | isolation source: surface marine sediment (1.8m) | place: French Polynesia: Moorea | collected 2018-08
CTGCAAAAAAAGCATGAAACGTGGACGCTGCGCGCTGGTTGAATTAGGTTAATCGATGAGGTCGAACCTGTCCACTCTGGAAATGAGAATCTTCCTGGCCGTGTCCACCTCTTCCGGCGACAGCAGGGTCTTCTTGTCTCTGACATTAAGGTACTGCGCGAAACTCTCCTTGATGCTTTTCCCGTCGTCGCCGTCGTCTAGGTTGAACCCGGGCGGAAGAGCGAACGAGGAATGCGAACTGCAAGAAATATTAATTGTTAAGTGCTTCGTTCATTGTGACCTGAAAACTACTCCTCACAACTCTGACTCGGCGGACCCGCTGAGATCACCCCCGAAGTTCAGGTCTAGGTCGTCTACGTCGTCCTTCGTGGAGGACGTGATCGACCTGGCATCCGGACTCTTGGACTTCCTGCTCGCGTTCGAGGAGCTCTTCTTCCCCTTCTTCGCCTTGCCGCCGCCCTCGCCGGACCCGATGGATAGGACGAAGGTTACGCAGCGCATGACGTATTTCCAGCAGTCCTGTGACTGTGAGCCGTACTCGGCCGCGTACTGCAAGATGTCCTCCATGACCATCAGGTTGACAAGGTTTATCCTGGCGTGAGCGGTGCCTGCCGACGACGCCGAAGTCGAGGAGGTTCCCGACGAGCCCTTCGAGGCCGGCTTCTTTTTCTCCCTGAGCGCCTCGAACTGGTCCGGGCAGATCAGGGCTGTGAGCGGCTCTAGCACCTGGCTGCACCGGTTGTGCAACTCGAGCCGACTGCACAGGGATGTTGACACCTATAATTGCAACGATCAATTAAATGTTTAATATAGCTTCGTGAATGCGTACGACTGCAGGTGCTCACCTGTAGACAGTCAATACCCGCGGTGAGTCTTTCGTCCGGGTTCTTTCCTATTCTTGAACTTTTACCACATGAAGAGGATCCGAGAAATCCGGCAAGGGAGGACGAGCCTACGAGCGGCTGGAGGAAAGGGGCCAAAGTCGTCAGCATTTGGGAGACCAGCGAGCTCCAGCATGTGGTCAGTATGCGCCTCGCGATGCGTCTGCCGGCCTCCTCTTGGTCCTCCTTGGCCTCTGAGGAGCCAGAATTGTCCAAATTATGTTACTGTTCGAATTTGATTAGTTCAGGTAACACTCACTGTCTTCGTTTCTGTTCATGCTCCTGTTCAGGTCCGTGTTGAACCTCCTGTATTCGCAAAGCAGTTGAGCGCCTCTGTGGGTCCTTCCCAGGCCGTCGAGATCCACCAGCAAGTTTCTCAGTGTGCTCATCTTTCCCTCCGTCTGTCGGAGGCCAAACTCGAAGACGTCGACGTCGGTTATGAGGTCGTACACTTCGGACAGCCACACGGGAGACAGATAGACGAGGAGGCCGCTCCCAAGAACGCCGTCGAGAAATTCCTGAGAAAGTACGGACAATCATATGCAGTTTCTCTACGTTACATTATACGTATGTTACGAACTCGACGAGGTATCGGTATAAAGTCCGAGTTCTTGTTGGAATAGTGACCGCTCGTGGAGAGCAAAAGGTTCAGGTGGAGGGCGGAGTAGCTGGATAAGTAGACACCGTCAGCGTTCAAAATCAGACGCTGCGAATCTCCTCCCTTCGACGATTGCGATGAAAAGTCTGCAACGACAAAGCTCGTCTCCTTGTCTACCGCATTAAGTGGATGTAGCTAGCTCAGTAGTACCTTCGCAAAATTTGGAGGCAAATTCCTGCAGCTTGTAATCCACCTCCACGGATCCCCTCGCATTGATCAGGGTGTCCATGTACGCTTTGAGGCGGTCCACGAAGCTCCTAGCGTTCTCTCTCTCCATCTCGTTGCGCGCGGCCTCTGCCGCGTCCTCGTCCTCGTCGTCCGCCCCCATGGAGGCGGGCCCGTTGCACAGCTCCTCCCCGCAAACAAGCGACTTGGGGATCCGGCTGTTGTGGAACAGGGCCGCCTCTCGCTCCAGGTCCTCGGCCTCAGCGATGTACGTGTCCAACTTAGCGTTGGCGGGATCCTCGTCGAAGCCCTCCTCTGGACCCTCGGTGTCTTCCGAGTCGGAAGCATCTTTCGACGGATCGTTTTCCATCTCGCTACCCTCGTCATTCTTCTCCTCCGGCACGTTCTTGGGCACGTCAATCTTTTCTTCTAACTTCGGGAGGGGATTCACTTTTTCTTCGGGGTTATCTTCTGGGGCCGCTGTTGGACTTTCACGAGCGGGTTTGTCTTCCTCGACAGGAAATTGGTTTCCAGGCTCTTCTATAGGGCTCGCATCGTCGTCGGCTGGCGGCTCCGAAGGTTTGCTATCCGTACCCTGCTCTCCATTTTCTTCCTCGTTTACGGCTTCCTCCCTCTCGTCGCTTTTCAACTCGCTCTCTGCACTCTGAACTCCAATGGCTTTATCATCTTCTTCACTTTCTTGCGGCTCCTCTTTAATCGCATTATCAGCGTCTTTGAGGTCAGGCTCGACTTTCTCGTCGTCATCCGCTTTCGCTGAACTTGACGAACTGAGCTGGCGGGAGAGGATTTCTTGGTACTCTTTTGGGAGCTTCGAAGTCCCGTCATAAGACGTAGGCCCTACAATCAATAACGGTGTTCTATGTAGATCGAAGACCTCTAATACGAACGTTAGGGCCAATATTTCACCTTTGTAGTCGGCTTCCGACAATGAGGGAAATTTCTTTCTAATCCTTTCGGATAGCTCCTCGTTGATTCCGGTGCCGTTGCTGATGCTGTCCAGTGTGAAAATGAGTTGACGGGCGCACCTAAGAGACTCCAGCTGCAGTTTGGGATGCTCAGTCTTCCGAGAGCTCTCCTCCAGGCAATCGCCGAGCCTGAAATTACACAATCGTCTTTACCCATAGCTAGAAATAACCTCTTTTGTGCAATTACAGTTTGAATAGCGACATGGCGTCAAAGTCCTCCTCCATCTTCTCTCCAATCTCGTCTGCCTCCGGCGCGTAGACGGCGATCTGCAGCAGTCGCTCCGCGTCGGCGAACAGCTCAGTGAGGTAGTGTAGCGGCAGCGCGCGGTTCTTCGGCTGCGAACAGACCACGGCGCGGTGGAAGAGGCTCTCCAGTAGGGGCCTCATCTCTGCGCTGGGGCCGAGCAGCCGCGCCATCTCCACCGTGATTGAGAGCAGCGTGCGCACGTTGGCCTCCGTCAGACGGAGCTCCTTCTCCCGTCGGCGCCAGAACGACGCTTTCGACGAAGACGACGCGTTGGTCGATCCGGGCGACGAGGAGGAGGCTGCGGCCGACGCCGTGGGCTTTATCGCCGCATTGTGGTCGGCAATGTCCAGAAAAGAGATGAGGTTCGGACTGAGCTTGATGCAGACGAATCGCTTGAAGTGCGAGTTGCATATGATGTCGGGCGGCACGTGGCAGACGTAGGAGTGGAGGCACTGAAGCAGGAGCGGAAGCTCCGAGCCAGTCTCGTTGGCGTGTCTATTAATGATAGAGTTATTCGTGTAAGGAGGTTATCGCTCGCTCGCTCGCAATGGTCGTTTGATTGGTTCTTACGTACTTTAACACTTCTTCCATTCGCGACAGAATGAACTGAAAGACAGGTATGGCGTCGTTGTACTTGTTCCCGTGTTGCCCGTCGGCGGCGGCGCTGGCTCCCTCGTTGTTGGTCTCCAGCTGCTTCGCCCTGCTGCCCAGGTCGCGACAGAACTCCGCGATGGTCTGGGTGCAGGTGGCCTGCGCGGCGGCCCGGGTGCCGGTCGAGCCGGCAGAGCAGTAGAGGCCGAGACAGAGCGTGAGCGCCTGCACCACGAGGCGGCCGTTCAGGATCCAACCCACGTGGCAGGACAGCGACAGAATCACCTATTGCAGCGAAATAGATTCAAGGTACTTACACAACTGTAATACGTACATACGTACAAGAATTATTGATTATATCACCTTTAGTACTTCCTGCTTTTGGTCCTCGCTTAGATTTTCCATTCCGTGGACGGCCGCCATCACCTGACATGACATCCATTTCTCCTCGTCTTCCTCCGCCTCCTTCGAGTGGAACCTGTCGTCCCTGACCAGCTTCTGGAGCACGACGATGGCAGACGAAATCAGTTTCGGACCGCCGAGATCGAGCGCGTGGCGGACGGCGTCGAGAGTGAGCGAACGATACTCGTGAGGCTTAGCAAGCGTGTAGGCCTCCAAGCAGTCTGAAAAGTTAACATATTGTGAGTTGTTTTCACAGACTTGTTCGATCAAGCATATGACACTTGATATTATAGCATGTATTTGTGCTGCATTATACGTGTATACCGAGCGCCTTGTGTGATGCGGTGGCCACGCTGGCGTATTTGGTGCTGCCGGACTCCTTCATTAGCTTCTGCAGCGCGTCCTCCATCTTGTCGGTCGGGATCTACGTATATTGTTAAGCTATATGTCAATCATTTTAAGAGTCTCCGATTCTGCGTATATAACACATGCTGGAGTCTAACAGCTGCTGCCGCTATTCTTATACATAGAGTACACTATGCTACATGGTCGTCTCTCGAGCAACGACCGATTACTGACGTTTTGATGCTAGCTAGCTAGCAGTCCTCTCTCGCTCGCTCGCTCGTTTCCTAACAGCTGTCTGGCTTTCACTTGTGGAGTCCCCACGCACGCTACAGTACAGAGCGGCTACACTCGATCCCTCGCTCGCTTGCTTTTCTTCGCCGCACTGCGGCGGCAGCGGCCTTGCTGCGGCTAGCTAGCTCTCTCTCGCTCTCACTTACTCGAGGCTCCAACCATGAGTCCGGCGGCCGAACGGAATCAATGCCGCCGGCGCGTCTGTTCGAAGCTGCCGCGCCGCAAAGCTTCGAGGCGGCGCTCGCGAAACCTGGAAAAGGCGGACGTCTCGCGAGCGAGCGATCGCAATGTCACAAGCAATTTTCCGTGCGGAATGCGAGATGGACGTAGCTAGGGGCGGAGACGGTGCCGCGCCGCGCCGCGCCGGCCGACGGTGTCATGACTGGCGTTGAACAGAGAGCGGTCAATCGGCCTGCCCGAAGCGACGGAGGGTAAAAGAAGGAGGCGAGGAGGGAAATTTGCCTGCTCGCGCTTCCCTATCGTGTGAAGCGGAATCACCATAGCAAATTAGCCGCGGAGACTATGCAACTATGTGTTTGCTAGGATTGGGCATCGAAGACTGTGTCTTGGTAGAGTAGAGACTGCGTGATATGCTGACCCGATTTGCAACTATGCACGCTAATGACCCGCCGGCCTAATGACGCCGGATTTACATAAGTGTGCCGGCTTGCTGTCCGGCCTTTTTCACTGTCTGCTGACCTCATTGCAGATAAACTAGGGTTAATTTTCAAAGTGCTTTCAACGCACATTCTTCCACGCGCTTCCATTCTCCACTCTATTACTCTATTCGGATGGACACGCCGCCGCTCGGACGACTGACTTTCAAGTTCATCAATTTCTGCTCCATAGAGCAATGACATTTTCCCCCAAGCTCAGTTCGAGCGTTGGCTAAATAGCCCAGTCCGTCCTCTTACTTAGTATAGTGAGTCACACACAAATGCCGTCCGTTGGATGGAACGACGTCGACTCTCGGCTCTCTTTATACTTCTCGGTTCCGTTCTTGTTTGAAGGACTTGAAGAAGAGCATTCTGGTAGGGATGTTCTTTTGGGATGAATCATGATTCTCTTTGTACACATTAATCGGTGACAGTTGGCAGCTGCGAATGAACGACAATTTGTTCCTCCCATAATCGCATTCTAGCGCTTAATTGTTTCGCAGCTAGGCGCCGTCCTCGTGTGGGTGATGCAGCGTAGCGGCGGCCTATCTCGGACCTCGTCTTTTACACTGCCTGCCCAGGCTGGCCGGCCGGCCGGCTCGCTTTCTCAGATGGAGGACGTACGTCTGCCAATCGAGCTGCTGCAGCCAGGAGCGCTCAACCCGAAAGAAAAGGGGATAATATTGTTTCAGCGAGATATGGAAAAGAGAACAAGTCATTAGGTAGCATAGATAGCAGAATGGAGTTTATTACACGTATATAGAGAATAATGATGAGAAAGCCAAATCAAAATTTGGGCAGGCATTCTTTCGGTCTGATGATAAAGTAGTTTGTGTTGGATTGTTCTAGCGCCGCTTGCGCCAACAATCTGCTAGCTCTCTTGGTGGAGGCGCTGTAGTAATACATTATCTACTACTTACTATTCAGTCTCGTCGGCGACGGATGCGGTCGGTCGGTCGGTCGGTCGAGGCTGTACCGTCGTCATTCGCCTACGCTAACGCTAAAAGTATCTAAAATAAGCAGGCGCTAAAGAGGCGGCCCGGACGTGCCTCCCTCCCTCCCTCCTACTCTAGCTACCGGCGGCCTCCATCTACATAGCTCCTCCAGTACTTGTCCCTACTGTAGGTAGCTCCGTCCGACCGTGTGCCAAGAATTTCCCGGCCGGTACCGCCTTTTCCCTATGCCTAGCTGACGTCGAAAGTACGTGAAACTACTACGTTCAGGCGCGGCGGCGGAGGCGTTGCCTATGTGGCGCCGGGAGTGTCAGTGGTCAGTGGGTTGGGTGTGGAATCCGAAATAGACGACGTGGGCCTCGCTCGCACTACAAAACCTAGTCGGAGATGGGCTTATATTCTGTTCCAGTACATTCACAATTGCGGCTAACTCTGAATACAGCAGATTACAGCTTGCTACTTTTAAGGCGGCTCATTAAATTGCCCTGCCTTATAACAGGGGGTTCGCTATGCGAACAGAATTGGAACCCAACAGTTCCTTGCGTAAGGCAGATGTACGAGGTCTGTAGTATGGTTGCAAGGTACTGATTTGAGCAAGTCTGTAGGTGTAATACTGTTGTCTTCATATGTCGGGACGCGAGCATTGAGTTTCGTTAGCATAGCTGAGTATGTCTGTCGGCGGCGGCAGCGGAGATAGGCATGCGATCACCCATAGCTCTGAAAAGGGGAAGCCAGATTCATAATCAGTAAACGTTCTTCGGAGTATGGCGACGGATAATTTGCACTTCGAAAAAGGTTATAATTGTGCTTTAATTACGGACATAGGCAATGCTAGCCTGAGTATAGGTCGTGCGGCTGCGCCCAGTTCGCCATGCTGCGATAGCGCAACGTATGTACATATGTAGTAGTATTCGGCGGGCGGATGGACGGATTCCCGGAGTAGTCATGCAGTGACATTTGAAATGTCGGCCCCTGCCTGCCGCCCGTCCGCGTCCGTCCGCCGGAGAGGAAGGCGGACAGAAGATTCCCCTGCCTGGCCACCTATCTGGCCTGCCTGCCACCGCGCCGCCACTTGCTTTCCCCCTGGAATGCGGAGGCAGGAATATGTCCTACACCAACGGAATGAGTGCTTCAAACGACTCTATCGAAAACTCTATCGCAATTAATAAAGCTCATTTTCTTTGTTGCTTTCGAAGGTTCATGCAATTAAGTCGCAACAATGCAACCAGCATTGGTGAAGTATCGCCTCTGATATGCTGCGCGTGCTCGTCATGTCACCTACAGCTAGCTTTTGAGTCCTTAACCGTTCCGTAGTCCGCCCTTTCTTTAGCGGACTTGTCCCGGGTCGTCCGGGCGGACGCGAACGGTCTCCACACGAGGCAGTTCGGTTACGTTAGCAGCAAGTGGAGGTAGGCGGGTGCAGGACTCTCGCTCGCTCGCCCGCTTGCTTTTCCCCCCTCCGGCCGCGGCCGTCTGGTCATCAGGTGAGGACGGGCGGGCGGGCGCAACAACGAATTCGAAGTCGAACGGGGATCGGCCGCGAGGGAGGCGGAGTGAAGGAGCGAGCGAGTGTGCGTGCAGCTTGCGGCGAGCGAGGCTGATCTGGGAGGGAAGGTCGAGCGAGTGGCTGGCTGCCGACCGACCGAGAGAGCGATCGAGCGAGAGAGTGTGGTCGCGCGGTCGGTGCGGGAGTGGGAGAACGCGAGGGAGAACACCACCGAGGAGGAGGAGGTGGCCGGAGGAGGGGGCGGAAGGAGCGGTCGTACTAAGTGCCCTTCCATCGATCGATCCACTCATCCGAGGCCCGCTCGGCAGCACGAGAAGGAGATCGGTAAGGATGGGGATCAAGGATGTGCGTGCGTTTCTTGGCCAGCTCACTCGATCAGGCGTAGAGAGAAAGCAGCAGCAGAGGCATTGCATAGGTGGGTGCAGTCTTCTTTCTGTAGGAGGGAAGCACAACAAGCGTCAAGGCTAAATATAACCGTTACGGCCATCTTAGGATAATGAGCAGGAACGAATGTTTGTAGGCCTAGCTAGATCTTTGGCGAATCTGCACGGTGATGCATCTGAGCATTGGCCGCCGCGCTGACCGAGCTGGTTGTAAGTCAGTTGAGTTTTCTGCAACTTTCTAGCCACTTCCGCCGCCGCTCCAGAATTTTCATACGGGCTAGACATTACTCAGTCTTCGAAAAGAGAGGAGAATGTTAAGGTGTGTCCAACGGGGACAGAGATCGTGCTTCTGATTGTGCGAATTAATCGCCGCGTTTTCCACACGGGTCTTAAGCGCCGCTACGAAGTAAGTTGGGCGTTAACAAGCTCGTGGACAGACGGACGGTGCAGTTTTTCTCAATGGTCTGCTAGCCGTCTTTTCTTCCTTCCTTCCCTCCGTGGCACTGTACAGTAGTATAGTAGTCGCAATTTCGTGCATCCGTAGTCACTGCCCCGTGACCTTTTTCGTGCTCGCCCGGCCGCCCGCCCAGCCGCCCGGCCGCCTGTCCGCCCGCCTAAAGCAGCCACTATATATGTACGTATGTACTGAGAAAGTGGGCTACCTACCTAGACTTTTCTTCGCGTGGAGCATGGCCGGCGGTCGGTCGGCCGGTCGGTCGGCCGGACTGCTCCCATTATCCCTTTTGTTCCTACATTTAGTGAAATGAGGACTGCTCCTGGGGCGGCAGGAAGCCAGCTCTCTATCTAGCATTTAACTATTCAGGTTACGTACAGTTCTTCAGAGCTTTGAGACTTTAAGTAGGCCGGCATAATGAACATGGTTGCGTTTGCAGAGTGCTGTGACTGATCGAGACCGAGCCGCCACACCTGAGCCACGATGGCCTCCCGCGCAATGATGGCCTCCCGGTCGGCTGCTGCCGCCGGCGCCGAGTCCTCCACTCAGATCGCCTCCCGCAAGACGACCAAGACGACGGTGATCACCGCCGACGGCTCGGGCAACGTGTCGCGGGAGACGCACACGAAGGTGGAGGGCAGCAGCTCGGCCGACGTGCACGTGGCCGCCATGAGGCGCATGGAGGAGAAGATCCGCGTCCTCATGGACGACCTCGAGTCGGAGCAGCAGCTCAGGAGGAGGGTCGAGAGGGAAAAGCAGGATCTGCAAATGCAGGTAGGAGAGAGAATTAAACGATTGCTCGATCATCCAACCCATGCGGACGTATTACGTGGCATACATTATTAGATCATCAGCCTGAGCGAGAGGCTGACTGAGGCCGAGGGCGGCGCCGAGAACCAGCTGGACATCAACCGGCGCCGCGAGGCCGAAATGGCCAAGCTGCGCAAGATGCTGGAGGACGTGCACATGGAGTCTGAGCAGCAGATCCACATCCTGAAGAAGAAGCACCAGGAGGCGCTCGTCGAGATGCAGGAGCACGTGAACAGCGTGACGCGCAGCAAGGAGGTCGTCGTCAAGGAGAAGTCCAAGATGTCCATCGAGATCCAGGAGCTGATGGCGCGGCTCGAGGTCCTCCAGCAGGAGAAGGTCTCCATGAGGAAGGTGGTGGAGAAGCTGGAGATCCAGGTGCACGAGTACAACGTCAAGATGGAGGACCTGCAGAGGGTCGTCGTCGAGGTTGAGGGCCAGAAGTCGAGGATGGCGCACGAGAACACGGAGGCGGTGCGCAAGCTGAACGAGTTCAAGTCGGCGATCGACATGGCCGGCCTGGACAAGAACAAGATCGCCAGCCAGCTGAAGGACCTGCAGACCAACTTGGACGACATGACGCGCCAGAAGCACCAGGCCGACTCCCGCGTCCAGTCCGTCGAGCAGTCGATGAAGACCATCAGCATCCAGGTGGAGGAGCTGAAGGAGGTGAGGAGGGACCTCGAGAGGCAGATCATCAGGTGGAAGGACGAGGCCATCGACTGGAAGAAGAGGTACGAGAACGAGGCCCGCCTCCGCATCGAGGACGTCGACGCGCTGAAGAAGAAGTTCACCGTGCAGGTCGCGGACATGCAGGACCAGATCGACCAGCTGGTGAACAAGCTGAAGCAGATGGAGCAGGTGAAGACCAGGCTGCAGCAGGAGGTCAGCGTCCTCGTCAAGGACATGGAGACGGCGAACGTGACCATCAAGGAGTACCAGGCCAAGCTGACGATGAGCGAGAGGCGCGGCGACGACCTGGCCGCCAAGCTGAGGGAGATGACCAACCTGTACGAGAAGGCCGACAAGGAGAACAAGGCCCGCCACAATGAGATCGTCCGGCTGAACAACGACCTGGACAGGTTCAAGATGGACAACGAGGGGCTGAGGAGGGACAACGGCAAGCTCAGCGACGAGGTGCGCGCGCTCAAGATGGAGCTTGACGCGCTGAAGAAACGCTTCCACGAGCTCGACATGGAGAACAGGAAGCTTGCGCACGACCGCGAGGAGCTCGCGCGGGCCTACAAGGACGCCGACGCCAACCGCAACAAGGCCGAGGTGAGGGTGGGCGAGCTGGAGGCCGAGCTGAAGAGGCTTCGCTCCGACGCCGAGAGGAGGATCATGGCCAAGGAGGAGGAGCTCGTCGTGGTGAAGAAGAAGCTCACCACAGAGATCGAGAGCCTGACCATCAGGCTGCAGGAGGCAGAGTCCAGGCTGAAGAACGAGGTGGAGAAGATGAAGCAGAAGATGGCCGTCACCATCACCGAGCTGGAGATGTCCCTGGACGCGGCGAACAAGGGCAACGCCCAGCTGCAGGGCACCTGCAAGACCCAGGCCACCAAGATCCAGGAGCTGAGTTCGGCCTACGAGGACGTGAGCAGGAAGCTTCAGCAGTCGGTGGAGCAGTACCAGGTCACCATCCAGAAGCTGCAGATTGTCGAGCAGGAGCTGAACACCATGAAGGTGAACGTGGGCAACGCGCAGAGGGACAAGATGGCGCTGGAGAACAAGGTGAAGGAGACGACGGCGAGGATCACCGACATCACCAACATCAACAACCAGTTGACGAGCGTGAAGACGAAGCTGGAGAGCGAGCTGAAGTCCGTCTCCGCCGACTACGACGACATCGCGAGGGAGCTGAAGCTGGCTGACGAGCGCGCCAACAAGGCCGGCTCGGACGCGCAGCACTTCGAGTCTCTGCTGAGGGAGGAGCACACAAAGCTGGTGCAGATCGACCAGGCGAAGAAGGCCCTGGAAACGGAGATGCGCACTCTGACCGTCAAGATGGAGGAGATCGAGTCGACGGCGGTGCAGACGACGCGCGTCACCATCAAGAAGATGGAGTCGAGGATCGAGGAGCTGGAGATGATGTACGACCGCGAGAAGAAGATGCACGTGGAGACGATGAGCGCGCTGCACAAGAAGGACAGGTCGGTGAAGGAGCTGCTCCTGCAGTCCGAGGAGGACAGGAAGAACATCATCATCCTGCAGGAATCCCTAGAGAAGCTAAACGAGAAGATCAAGATGTACAAGAGGCAGCTGGAGGAGCAGGAGTGCATCTCCAACTCGAACATCATGAGGGTGAAGAAGTTCCAGAGGGAGCTGGAGGCCGCAGAGAGCAGGGCCGTCGACGCCGAGAGCACTCTAGACGCTTTCAGGTAATAAAATTAGAAGATGCAGTAATAGGTAAATCCTTAATTAAAATGTACGGAAAAACGCAGGTCTCGCCAGAGGGTGTTCGCCACTGCCGAGAGCAGAAAGGAGAGCGTCTCCGACGAGGTTGAGAAGCAGATCACGGTGAAGAAGGTGGTGCACAATGTCAACATGACCAACGTCGGCGACACCGCCATCAGCTCCAGCATCATGGAGACCGGGGGCAGCGCGAGCGCGGCCTCCGCCAGCCGCGGTTACAGGGCCGGCTCGACCATGGCCGAGTACCGCGCCGGATCTTCCGCCCGCGACTACTCCGCCTCCTCCGCCGTCGGCATGTCCTCGTACAGCCGGGCCGGCAGCATGGCCAGGTCGTCCATGGCCAGGGCCACCTCCGTCGGCAGGGCCGGATCCATGATGAGATACTAAGGAATACGACAAAGGTACGCATGCATGTGAAATATTCACCAATTACCTAAACATTGTGTATATTTTAGGAATAAGGAACTGACGGACCGGACATCTGAAACAGCACGGAAAAGGAAGCAAGGATGCCAAAAGCAATCTTTACAAATAAGAGCAGTGTCAAGCCATCGGACCTGCTTCGTACTGCCAACGACCGAACACACCCACCTCCAATACTGTAAATTTTTAGGCAACCGGCGTCGAAACCAACAAAAGGGCGTCCGATTGTAGCAAGCACGTAACTTTTTGTCGCAAAGAAGGTCCAGTCATAGCTAGCGTCTTAGGCAACTCCTTACTGTAGTCACTCTGACCCCCTAATGGGCTGGCGGGGAAGACGAAGGCAGACAGAAGGAATATCTTTGACTACGAACTATCATGCGGCCGGATTTGAATCGAAATTGAGCAGTCGAAAGTAAACGTTTTGTACAAAAAAGTCCATAAAAGTAACGCAACCCATATAGAAATGACTTTTGCGCCACATTGAACATCCCCGACTCCTCCTCCCTCTACCGAAGGCTGGGACGGTAGAGGAGAGACAGACAGAGTCTATCTCGAGCCCTCTTCAAGTTAAGATCAAAACATGACCAGACTTGGACAAGCAGCTAGCATGGACGACCCGAAGCGGAAACAGAATGATGCTCGATCGACCCAAGAGCGAATTAATCGAATGATGATCGAAATGAGCGAGTACGTATGATCGAATGAATGGCTGGAAGAATCGACCGGCTGCTCTTGCTTTTACGGCCAGATGCGCTGGTCTGATTGGCATGATTTTTTCTTTTTCCGATAGCGTGATTTATATATAATACATAAACGCTTGCGTGACCCCCGCGTTCGTTAGAGTCTCTGGTTTCATTTCTATACTGCATTCAGTCAGTGAATATTTGGAACTCCACCGAGTTCCATGCTTGGCGTCATGAATGAAGTAGGAAATTAGGAATTAATATGTAACTCCTCGAAAGCATGTACATATTGTTTTTTAAATTCTACTACTTTAAGACGGTAGGATGATAGATCAAGGTAAAAACTTTACTGCAACATAGTACTACTTACGGTAATTCTTATACGCATTTGTGTGACAAGACGGGCCATAAGTCTTGTCCACAAATTTGTTCCTTTTACCTACTTACGTGATTGTCTCTGCCGGCACTTTGTGCGTGCCCCGCGTCTCCCCGCTGCTCATAGCCATCCCGGCAGGGTCGGTGGGTGGGACCCAACAACCGACAATTGTTCCTGCAGACAACAAAATTCGATGGATTCCGTTTCGTATTCCGTACATTTGCGTTAACCATCACAGACGGCCCTCCAGTTGTCGGCGCAGTTCCTCTCGGTGGTCGAGTAGTCCGAGTTGAAGGATAAACACTGGCCGCTGGGACGGGCTCTCACAGGGATCCTGGTAGCACTGCATAGTTTAGAGACACTTAACGCTCGTCCTATACCTGTCCACGTGAGTGAAGGCTGAATCCGAGTTGGTGATGGAGTCTCGCCACATCTTAAGTGAAAAGAGAGCAGTTGGTTATTTGTACGTACATAGATTTTAGGTGTTACCAACTGTCCGCTGCAGGCTGCGTCGTCGCAGTTGGAGCTGGCCGGATTGTGGAGCGCGGTCCACCCGAGCAAGTTTTGCTCCACTGAAAGAACGTACACCCGAACTCGATCTTGTCATGCCTTCCTTCTTCAACTGCTAAACATGCTACGTACTTAAAGCGTGTCCCACGTCGAGAAAGACCTCCCGAGTCTTCCAGACGACTATCCTGAGGTTATTGTCCCTGCAGTAGTTGACGGCGTCGGTCCAGCTCATGCCGGCCGCAGACACGCTGTAGTTCCGGCTTGAAGCAGCCCCGAAAGTGCAGTTGTAGATGATCGATCCCGATGTGGGAGCCACGCATCGAGCCGAAAACGCTGTCAATCATATAAAAGCCAGATGAAATAGTCCTTTACTGCGGCTCTCCGGGCCGGCCATACCGCCGGTGCACATGGCGTTCTTGCCGACGTTGCAGTTCTCAGTGTAGGCCTCGCCCCAGTAGGTGACGCCGACGCATGAGTGCGCCGAGGTGGTGCCCACAGGAACCCTAAAGCACCCAAAGTTGTCGCGTACGGGTACGGACAGGTCTTTAAAGTTTTTACCCCGAGGGATTCTGAAACGGAGTCGTCGGCCCTCCTCCAATCACTCTCCATGACTGTCAGAAAGAGAGTTAAAATTGTTTACCTGAGTGTGCTCTCAATAACGCAATACTCTATCAGATCACACCAACACGTTGTTGCATGAGGCATGGGAGCAGGCGGCCGAGGTCGGATTGACGAGCGCCGTGAACACAGTCAAGTCCATTTCAGCTGTAAGAAAACTTTAATCTAGCTAGTCATATAGTATGTCGCAATGGTGGCGTACGTACCCTGCTGCGTGATGTACACCATGTCCTTGTGCTTCTGCGTGGTGTCCCACTTGATCAGCTCCTCGCCGTGGGACTCGCAGAAAAATCCGGCAGCCGACTGCTTCAGCAGAGAAGAAGATATGGTGTAAGGCCTGTACGAGTAATGTGTACTTAATGTGCAGTCAAGTAAAGGCGATCGAACCGAACCTCTGAGCTGCAGCCAAGCCTCCACACCTGTATATTGTGTATGGCGAGTCAAATGTGGTGTCCTTGGCACAGCTATGAGGGGCCAAGTCGCTCGCTGTGGAATTCGTACAGGGTACAGTACAGTGAGAATCAAGTTGGATGTATGGCAATCATTTTACCTCTTCCGTCGCATAACACCCGCTTTTTATGGGAGCAAGGCCTTCCCATGACAGCCGCTGTTTTCTTGATGCCCATGCAGTAGACGTCATAAGGATTGTTAATGCCCTGCATTCTGGGGTCATCAGTACGTCATATTTACTTGGACTATTCAAGGACTCGTTAGTGGAGGTTAGTTACCCGCTGATGTAGGTGAAGGATATGTCAGGCCCCTGGTACGTAGAGGCCCAGGTCTAGGTAGAATTAAGGCACCAACGAAGCAATCAATTTTGTTATCCGACGTACTCCCTATCTTAATTAACTTACAAGGACGTTGGTGCAGGCATGGTTTTGGCAATGAGTGCGCGTCGGATTTCGCAGTGCCGTCCACATTTCGATGTCTTCCTCTATAAATACGGAATTATAGGTTTCGATCAATTCGTGGCTTGTCATACACTTACTTGGCCCCGAGATGTGCTCTACGTCGTAGAACTCGGTCGTGGTGTCCCACAGGGTGCAGTTCGTGCCGAGTAGGTAGCATTGCAGCATGCAGTTCACGTGGGTGTATGTCGGACGGGGAACAACGTAATATCTACGAAAATCCGGAAGAATTAAGTACCACGTACGAGTACTCCGGATTGCATGAAGCACCATTCTCCGTACCTCGATCCTTCGCAGAGATATTCCTTCCATTCAGCTGTACTCGCAGTTTGCGAGCATCGTGAATTCACTGCAGAAGTAAACACACTAATTATTATCAGGAGGCGTCTCATTAATACCTCTACCATTTTGGCACGATAGGAGCACCACCACTGGTAGGACCAGCAGCTTCCGGGGCGTTCGAGACATCCCTAGCAGAGGAAACATACGTTAAAGATGTCTATATTGCCGGCTTGACGTAGGCTTCCAGGCACGACTGGCAAAAGCCATCATTTTACTCTGTGCAATCTTTCACCTCTGTTTGCGCTCTCCAATTGCCAACTGCGGCTCTGAAGAGATAATACCCCACGTCGCGCTGCTCAAACTACGAACACGAATCTGTTTTGACAAGATCACTTGCCCCGGCCACAATTTCGCAACTACGTAGGTCCGAAATAGTTACTCACCTGGCTTGGCTATTTATGGCAAGAAATATGGTCACGAGGGAGACCTTGTATTATCACTCATCAGTAAGGTACAAGTGCGAGTAAGCGTTCAGACGAATGTATTTAAGACTAATTAGGATGCCTAGTGCCTACTCGTATTTCCGAGGCATTTTTCTGTCAGATATCGGCTGCGAAATGTCACAATTGTCGCGTCACGGCCCCCATTGTGCGATCTCGCAGTCCATCCGACAACCGGGCAGAGAGTCTGGCGGCACGGCACGGCACGGGACGGAACGGGACGGGACGGGACGGAACCAACACGGACGGACGGGCGCGCATGACCAAAATGTCATGCAGCGAGCACCAAATTTATAAAAACGAGGCTAGTTGCCCGGGCCAGGTTATAATTATAGAGGAGGCCCAAATATAGTCGCAAGTTTGCTCCACTCATTAGCATGCCCAAGAATACATACTTTGTAGCCAGACTGCGTAGCCGTGACACAGTTCGATAACTTTGGAAATCAGAGTCTGACGTTGCTATTTTTTACTAGGCAGCTAAAGGACGTTTTACATTAGTCCAGCTTGACGGTTGGCTGTATGCCAGCTTTCATTTTTGCACATCTGTAAAATGCACTTTTGCAGATGCATATCACCCAGTAGTTCGATCCGACACACTTCATTAGCACGGAAAATTATTAAATGCTTAAAGCCCTTTCTGTCACACGACGCACGCATTCATTGCATGAGCAAAATACGCATGCATACGGCATCTGTGAAATTACACCTTTGCTTTCGCCACTTACAAAATTGCTAAGCTATTGATATTTGTGTCAAGCACGGAGGCGTTGAAATATGGCAGGCAGGGGGTTAATTGGCGCAACTAGCGATGGCTCCGAGTTGAAGTTTTGGGTTCGACTCTTTGCGAAAAATTATCCTGTTCATAGAGTATGTATCATTAGCTCTAGAATTTACCTGTTGCAACTATCAGAACTATCAAAGGGGAAAGTCCATGACTTTGCATTGTGCAAATTTACCTACATCTGGAGGAACTAGGAAACCCGTGAAAATGAAAATGAAAATTAAGACCTAGCTACCAATCAGCGGGGCTAAAGCGGTATCATAAGGTCACTATTCTAAAAGTACCTTTAGTCAACTATTGGGCTTCAGGGGTGGCTACGCAATATCTGGAGCTCTTACAGTACAAAGGTGTCGATAGGAAAAAGTGCAACAACTGTTTCCTACTTCTAGAGTCCGGCCGGTCGCAAGTACGTACAAAGCTCTGTCTAGCGACGGCGTTCGTGGTGCGCGCACGTCTGATCGAAAATCGCCCCCTGACTACTACGTACCTTATAACACCTGATAAAATCCCCACCGTGAGGATCGTCGGATCGAACGTACCCGGGGGATCGTTAATCTATGCCTTGGTGGATGGAAAAAAAACTGTCGTCATAGTCATCATGATGGATTGCCTGCCGCCGGTGATGTGACAGAATATAGCTGTCGGCTGTGAGTGAACTCTGCGCATGTGAAAAGAGCGATCGGACGTGGGAGGGATCGAGAATTAGATTACCTATCATGGGGAGGTCTTCGATCGGCGAGGCGCCGCAGCAGCAGAGGCCGGACGGGAGCGGGGAGCCGGGAGAGGGCGGATTCCTCAGCCTAGACGAGGTAGAGGGAAAGAAACTGCCGCAGGTCCTCGCAGCTTGCATCGGTAAGGGGATAGGAAAGTTTGACTCACTTTACATATTAGAATGCCTTTTGCTATGTGGCATTCCCGAATATCTACCCACCCAAAACTACCACCACCCTTCAACTATCCGGAACCCAATCTCACCAGCGGATATTTTCCCTTACTGCTGGCCCAAAATATGGCTCCATTGATCGGCTTATACATGTATTAAGTAACCAGACCCTTAGGCTGATGACAACTTAATTTTTCAGCTGGCTAATGATTACTGGAAATAATATGAGCATACTCGAGTACTATAAGGAACGTAATGTATCCTACTTGTACGCATAGCCGCCCTCGGCTCTTTCGGCTGCGGCACCGTCTACGGCTGGAGCTCGGCCGTCCTTCCCAACGTGAACTCGCATTTGTGCGGCGACCACTGCGACATCGAAAACGTCAGTCTCGAGGACGCAGCATGGATTGGATCGCTGGGGCCGCTAGGATTCACATTCGCTGCGCCGTTCGTAGGTTCGTTAGCAGAAGCTTTAATTGTGTTGAGACGTAAGGTTGAACGAGTTAGGATGACTATCAAAGTGCCTCGTATGACTTAAGAACTGCTTGAAAAGCAAACCTAATGCCTACGCAGTTCTCTCCCTTCCTCCAGCGCCTCTCCTAAAGTTCGCCGGCCCGAAAAAGTCCATGATGTTGGCCACCATCCCGCTCATAATTGGCTTCAGTCTGCTCTCCGTGTCACAGACTCTAAACAGCAAGGCCTGTCTATTCATCGGAAGAATAATCGCAGGTGGGATTTAAAACGCTCATATTTTCAAACTGTACGTATACAATTACGTATATCTCTAATACGAGGTCTTTCCGGCGTCTCGTTCATTCTGGTCCCGATGTACATCGTGGACATATCCGAGTCTTGCGTTCGCGGCAGCCTCTCCGTGGTCAGCTCGCTGGCCATCAACGGCGGCATCGCGTTCGTCACCGGCCTCAACATCCACAACGCC
>JAAUYK010000497.1_pt1 | contig 18641 bp, 15 predicted proteins | sample 7278021 | NCBI WGS metagenome assembly JAAUYK01 (sample SAMN14350223, study PRJNA611818) | marine sediment metagenome | isolation source: surface marine sediment (1.8m) | place: French Polynesia: Moorea | collected 2018-08
GGTCCGGGCCGCGGTCGAGGCGATGGACGCGCGCAGCCCGGCAATCGGCGCCCGGGTGGTCGCCCGGGCCTGGACCGATCCCGCCTTCAAGGAGCGGCTGCTGGCCGACGGTTCGGCCGCCTGCGCCGAGCTCGGGGTCGACATGGGGCCGACCCACCTGGTCGTGGTCGAGAACAACCCGCAGGTCCACAACGTGATCGTCTGCACGCTCTGCTCCTGCTACCCGCGCTTCCTGCTCGGCCTACCGCCGGACTGGTACAAGGCCCGCCCCTACCGGTCGCGCGTGGTCCGCGAGCCTCGCGCCGTGTTGCGGGAGTTCGGCACCGAGATAGCAGAGGACGTCGAGGTCCGGGTTCACGATTCCACGGCCGATATGCGCTACATGGTGCTGCCGCTGCGTCCTGCGGGTACCGAGGGCTGGGACGAGGCCAGGCTCGCGGAGCTGGTGACCCGGGATTGCATGATCGGCGTAACGGCACCGAAAGCCCCATCAACTCATTGAAATAGATTGATTCTGCCCTCTCGGACCTGGACTCCCGGGCGGCGCGACCCCAAATCTTCCAGGAACGGCACGAAGACGGCCGGCAAAGAGGCGACGAACCGTCTCGGGAGTAGAAGGGGAACATGAGCTCAGCGGACCACGCGTTCGACGCAGGCCAGACCCGGTGGTACCTCAAGGTCGGCGACCAGAGCCACGGCCCCTACGGCCGTGACGAGATCGCCCGCTACCTCGGCGAGGGCCGAATCAGCCCGCATTCCCTGCTGGCCCGCGAGGGCAGCGACGACTGGCGGATCGCCCGCGACGACCCGGAGCTGGCGCCGCTCTTCGGCGGACAGGCCGGCACCGCGACACCGCCACCGCAAACAGCCCCGGCCGAGCGGGATGCCGCCCTGGCTCTTCCCCAATTGCCCGACACCCTTTGGGCACACATCGTTTACGGGCTCTACGCCTCGCTGCTCCTCGGCGTATCGGCGCCGCTGGTCGTGGTCGGCGCCATCATGGCGCATGTGAACCTCGAGCGCGTGCGCGGCAGCTGGCTGGAATCGCACTACCTCTGGCAGATCCGCACCTTCTGGATCGCCCTGCCGGTCGCCCTGATCGGCAGCTTCACGGCCATCATCTTTATCGGTTGGCTTTTCCTGTTCGCCGCCTGGCTGTGGGTGATCTACCGGGCGATCAAGGGTTGGCTGCTGCTCTACCGGGAAGAGCCCATCGAGGACCCCAAGGCCTTCCTCTAGGGTCTTCCCGTTGGAAGATCCGACACCTCAAGCCGGTGGCTGGAAGTTCTCCTCGCCGGTCAGGATCGTCCACTCGACCAGGCGGCGCAGAACCTTGCCGAGGGCCTCGTCGAACGCGACGATAATGTCAGGCATCAGTTTTGCCTCGGCCTGGCTGAGGTGCTCGAGGTTGGTCGAGCCGACGATGGACCGCTTGGGCATCTTCACCAGCTTGACGTTGATCGCGACCCGGACCTTGGGGTTGCCGCCTTCGAAGTATTCGGCCTGAAACTCCCGCAGCTCCGACTTGAGGACGAAGTCCGCGCGCAGGCCGATAGCCTCGCGCCCGATCGACACGATCCGGCCCGAGTTCTCGAAAGACTCGACCATCAGTGTCTGGACCATCTGCGGCGCCAGGTCGGTCCAGCTGGAGCGAGCGTAGTACTCCAGCTGCGTCGGATCTCGTTGCAGGGCGACCCGGGTCGTGTTCAGGCTGGCATCGGCGATCGGCGGCTCCAGGATCAGCTGCCAATCGACTTCCGGAAGGTCCTCCGGAAAGCTGCTTTTCGGCGTCAGGCGATAGAGGTTGGGCGGCGGCCCCTGGCCGGGAACCGAGAGATCGCAGGCCGCCGCCAGGGCAGCCAAGGGCCCGGCCGCCGCCAGGCGCAGGACCCCCCTCCGCGGCAGCCCCCCGCCGGACGCCCTGGCGCGCGCGATGGCGGGCCGGCTACTGAGCGGGTTCCAGACCGGCTTCATAGCCCTGCTGCTGATCGCCAAAGAGAAAACGTGCGGGATCCCGTTCGACCTCGGTTGCCACGCGCTTGAAGGAAACCACCAGCTCCCGCGCCTCGGTGAGGAGCGTCGAAAGCTCGTAAAGCCCGGTCTCCGTGAAGTCGCGGATCGGCCCGCGGTTCTCGGCCACCAAAGCCTTGGCTTCCTTCGACAGCTCGCGCAGGCCATCCGCCATGGCACGGAGGTCGCTGATCGTACTTTCTATGCTGCCGGCGTTCTCCTCGATGACCCCGTCCATGTTGCGGGCGACATCCTCGAAGGCGTCGAGAACCGACTCCGCCTGCTCGACCACGGATGCGATGGTGCTGTCCAGTCGGTTGGCCAGGGACTCGACGCTTTCGGCCGCGCCGCGCAGGCTCGAGGTCATCGCCGAAGCATCGGCAATCAGCTGGTCCAGTTCCTCGCGCCGTTCGGCAAGTGCCGCGGTGATCGTCGCGACGTTCTGAAGGGTTTCAGAGATCGCTTGACGGTTTTCCTCGTTCAGGATGTCGGCTACCTGGATCAAGATGTCGTCGATGCTGCCGATCAACTTGTCGAAAGCCAGTGGCTCGGACTCGATCACTGGCAGCCTCTCCCCCTCCTTGGCCACCAGGGCCGGCGCAGCGTGGCTGCCGCCGGCGAGCTGGACGTAGAGCGCACCGCTGGTCAGGCTGAGCAGGTTCAGGGACGCAACCGTGTCCTCGCGCACCGGGGTCTCGGCCTCGATCTCGATGGTCACGAGCACCCGAGTGACGTCGGTCGGGTCGATTGAGATCGACGTCACCTCACCGACGGTGATGCCGCGGTACTTGACCTGGCCGCCGACCTGCAGACCGGTCACCGAGCTCTCGAAATAGATGTCGTAGCGGGCGAATTGGGTGTCGAACTGTACCTTGGCCAGCCAGATCACGAAGCCGATCAGGCCGGCGGTCAGCGCCAGTACGAAGCTTCCGACCAGAAGATAGTTGGCGCGTGTCTCCATGACTCACACCCCCACGCGCTCGGCCACGACATCCACCAAGGCAGCCCGTCCGCGTGGCCCGCGGAAGTACTCCTGGATCCAGGGATGGGGGTCCTCCATCAGCTCGGTCATGGTGCCGACCTTGATATTTTTGTCAACAAGCACCGAGATGCGGTCGCAGATGGTGTGCAGGCTGTCCAGGTCGTGGGTCACCATCACCACGGTCAGCCCCATCGCATTGCGCAGGTCGAGGATGAGCTGATCGAAGTTGGCGGCGCCGATCGGATCCAGGCCCGCGGTCGGCTCGTCGAGGAAGACGATCTCCGGATCCAGCGCCAGCGCCCGTGCCAAGCCGGCCCGCTTGCGCATGCCGCCCGAGAGCTCCGAGGGATACTTGCCGCAGGCCTCGGGCGGCAGGCCGACCATGTGAACCTTGAGCGCGGCCAGATCGGCGCTGAGATCCGGCGGCAGCTTGAGGTGCTCCTTCATCGGCACCGCGATGTTCTGCCCGACCGTCAGCGACGAGAACAGCGCGCCATCCTGGAACAGCACGCCCCAGCGCCGCTGGACCTCCAGGCGCCCTTGTGCGGAGAGCGCGCCCAGGTCGCGGCCCAGCACCTCGATCCGGCCGGCGGCCGGCGTGATCAGCCCGATGATGGTCCGCAAGAGGACCGACTTGCCGGTGCCCGAGCCGCCGACGATACCCATGACCTCGCCGCGCCGGACGTCGAAATTCAGTCCGTCGTGGATCACCTGGCGACCGAACTGGGTCCGCAGGCCGGCGACCCGGATCACGCTGTCGTCGTGTCGCGCGTTCATATCCCGACCACCGAGGCAAAGACCGACAGCACGGCGTCGATCACGATCACGAGGAAGATCGATTCGACCACGGAGCGAGTGGTCTGCTCGCCCACCGAGGCGGCGTCGCCCTTGACCTTCAGTCCTTCGAAACAGCCGACCATGGCGATGACGAAGGCGAAGGGTAGGGCCTTGAGGACGCCGAACCAGAAGGAGCCGAGCGTGACCGCGTTGTTCAGCTGCCGGAGGAACTGCACGAAGGTGATGTCCAGGGCGGCATTGGCCATGACAGCGCCCCCTAGCAGGCCCATGAGCACGGCGTAGAAGGTCAGCAGCGGCAAGGTGATCGTCAGCGCGATCACCCGGGGCACGACCAGGACCTCGATAGGGTCGAGGCCGATGGTGGTCATGGCGTCGACTTCCTGGTTCACCTTCATCGTCCCGATCTGCGCGGTGAAGGCACTGCCTGAGCGGCCAGCGACGATGATCGCGGTCAGGATGACACCCATCTCGCGCAACATGGCGACGCCGACGATGTTGACCGTGAAGATCTGGGCGCCGAACTTCGCCAGCTGGTCGGCGCTCTGGTAGGCCAGGACGATGCCGATCAGGAAGCTCAGCAAGCCGACGATCGGCATGGCGTTGAGGCCGGTCGATTCCATGTGGCTGACGACGGACACCAGCCGGAGGCGCCGCGGCTGGACCAGGCAGCGGCCGAGTGTCACCAGCAGCAGCCCGAGGAAATTCACCAGCTCGGTTGCCGCGTGCATCGCCGAGAAGGTCCCGGCGCCCAGGCGCTCGATCATGGCGACGACCGGGTTGACGTCCGGCGGCTCGATCGGCGGATGCTCAACATCGTGCCGGGTCACCGTTGCCAGCAGGGTGGCCACGGCCTCGGTCGCGCCGGTCACCTCCACGGCAGTCCCGGCAGCCTCGCAGGCCTTGACCTCGCGCTGGATCAACCAGGCGCCCGCCGTATCGATGCGCATCAGCTTTGCGAGATCGAAGCGGAGCCGCGCCGGCGGGGCCGCCACCTCTGTTGAGATCGCCCGCTCGCAGGCAAGCAGCGTCGGCGCCGTCCAGTCGCCCTGAAGGACCAGAACCCGGACGTCCGCCTGCTCCCGAACCTCTACCGGCCCGGCAGATCGATCGCCCGCATCACGCCCCGCCTCCGCGCTCAAGCTCGCCACGGCATTCCTTCCCACACGCCAGATCGCCGTCGAAGCAGCATAAAGGAACTTTGATGCAAAGGAAATTCAAGCGGTTACAAGCGAAATTGGGCTCGGAGTACCACCGGAGGTGGCGGCCTGGCCAAATCGATCCCGAATCCTGGGAGATTTCCGGCTCAGAGGGTCCCGTCGTTGCCGACGCTCGAGCCGATGACGAAAAACTCGACGTCGCGGAGGACTTCCGAGAACACCACTTCAGGCACCGCAGAGAGGCTCAGGCGTTCACCGCCCAGGTCACGGAAGCAGACCTGATCGGTGGTGAGGTGTGGCAAACCGTTGGCGTTGGCCGAACCCTCTGTGGCCATGGGTTCGATCCAGAACTCGGCGGCAAGTCCCCAGGATTCGAGGGCCAGGGTCGGAACGTTGAACCCGCCCCCGACTCGTTGCAGGTCATAGGCCCAGCCGCGATTCTGGCAGAGTACGGCGAACTTCTCTTGATCGAGGATATGTGCGGCGAAGCGCTTGGAATAGCTGCCGGTCCGCCGGTCGGCCTCGGTCAGGGCGTAACTTTCCCGGTGCGCTTGGCGGAATGGCTGGCGGACCCCGAGGGCCTGCAGCCGGTGCCGCCAGGCCAGCACCTCCTCCGCCGAAACCGTCACAGGATGCCAGAGGGTGACGCCGGTCTCGCTCAATGGAGCTTCGATGTCGCAGTCCTGAAGGCCCCGCAGGCCGTCTTGCGTGAGCAAACCGCTGCGGACCGCGCCGGCACTCTCGAAGCTCCAGATCAGGCCGGCGACGATCGGCGCCAGGTCTACGGCCTCGACATAGTCCTGCCGCCAGGCCGCATGGGACAGCGGCTGCCGGCGGAGGAACAAGGACTCGATCTTGCGGAGGATACGGTCGCTGTTTGACATCGCCAAATCGGGGGTCGAATGCGGGCACCCCATAAGCCAAGTGCGTCCTCGTGGGGACGCCGGATCTGCGGTCATGTCGCCTCCCTCGACCCAACCGAAAAGACCGCGGCCAAGGCCCCGGTCTTCAGTCAGAAAACCAGTTCTCGTCTCCCGCGCCGCAGCATTCGGGCTGGCTTCCCCGGTTCGCCAGCGGCATCGCCTCAATTCACCAGCTTAGCGTCCTGGAGTTAACAGAATGTCAAGTAACGCAGCTAAAGGTTGTGACAAAACTCACAGAAGGGCGGCCGCGAGCCGCGTAGGGGGTTCGTCGATTCAGTCGTAGCCGAAGAGCCAGATCGTCGTGCCCCGGTGGACGTTCGTGACGGAGTGACGGGCATTGCGGGGGATGAAGACCTCGTCGCCGGGACCCGCTTCGACGTATTCCCCGGCGATCTCCAGCCTCAGGCGGCCCTCGACCACGGTGACCAGCTCGTTGCAGCCGTGCACGAAGTCGAGCCATTCCTGCCCTGGCGGATCGACGAAGCTATGACAGGAGAAACCGCGGCCGCGCCACGCCGCCGCCACCGCCTCGCGGTCCAGGGGCGTGGGAAAGCGCGCGCGCCTCAGGATCTCGACCGTCATGGCCCCTCAAGTCTCCGACCGGGTTCTCAGCAAAACCTCGTCACCGGCATTGACGCGTCAAAGACGGTGTCGGCCCGTCGCGCCATCTTCGTTTACTCCCGGGCGAGAAGGGCAGTCTACACGTCCCGTTTCGGACCCGACAGCGCGCGTCCTCCCGACCCGGTCCTGCACCCGGCGGAAGGAGCCCTAACGACCCTGATCGCAGGCGAGCGAGCGCTCGTCTTCGCCGAGATACTGCTTACGGCGAACCGCATCGAAAGCAAGACCGGCAATCTCGCAAGCCCGCGCGACGCTGAAGTGATCCCAGATCATGATCCGACCGTCGTCACCGCTCGTGGCGAAGCGCTCGCCGTCCGGGTGGACGGCGATCCGCCAGCTGGAATCGCTGTGCGCTTGCCAGGCCTCGCTCAGCCTCCGGCCGGTCAGGCTGTCCCAAAGGTGCAGCTTGCCCCGGCGGTCGACGGCCACGACGGTGACGCCATCGGCCAGATAGGCGACATCGGTCGCCCCGCCGGCGTGGCCGGCCAGCACCGCCATCTTTCGGCCCGTGGCCACGTCCCACAGAGCGACCACCTCGTCGCTGGATGCGGTCGCAATTTGCCGGCCGTCCGGGCTGAAAGCCACGCCCCACACCACATCGTCGTCGGCCGCAATCTCCCGCACGATGGCCTTCTCGCCGGGGTCCCAGAGCCTGACCCTTCCGTCGGTTGAAACGGCGGCCAGCAGGTCGCCGAGCGGCGAATAGACAGCGCGAGTCACGCGCCCGGCATCGTTAGGCATGGCTGCCTCGAGATCGCCCGTCTCGCTGCTCCAAAGGCGCAGGCCCAGATCGCTGGCCGTCATGAGTTGCCGGCCATCCGGCGTGAAGTCGACGGACCAGACGGGACCATCGTGAGCATCGACCGACCAAAGGGGCCGGCCGCTGGCCGGATCCCAGAGGCGGAGCTGACCGTTACGGTCGCCGGATGCAAGGAGCGATCCGTCCGGCGAAAATCCCAGAGTCCAAACCTGGTGCGCGTGCCCCGGCATCAGCAGTGGCTCGCTGTCCGAGTTCAGGTCCCATACCTGCACGTTGCCCGCATCGTCGCCGGCAGCCAAAAGACTACCGTTCCCGCCAATCGCCACACCTTTTGCCGATTGGCCGGCAACCCGGAGTTCCCTGGACATGCGATGGGAGCTGTCGAAGCTCCACAGCCGTGTCAGCTGGTCCCGTCCCAGTGTCGCCAGGAGCCTGCCGTCCGCGCTCAGCTCGGAATCGATGATGGCCTGGCCGTGGCCGCTCGAAGTCTCCAGCACGAGCTTCTGCTGGTAGACGTCCCACAGCTTGACGGCGCCGTTCCCGTTGCCGCCGATCAGTTTCCTGCCGTCGGGCGTGAAAACCACCGTCGTGATCCTGTCTCCGGTGCCGAAGGCGCGTCCAAGGACCCGTCCGGTCGGATACTCCTGCAGGATCGCAGCGCCTTCGGTGCTGGCCGTCGCAAAGCGATCGCCGGTCGGACTGAAGGCAATCTTCGATGGATTGTTCATGCGCGGGTCGTGAAACGGCTCAAAGAGCGGCTTCCGCGACGGCAGAGACCAACCGTAGATCGTTCCGTCGCTGTAACCGGCCAAGAGACCCCGCCCGTCCGGGCTGAACTCGACCACTTTGGCGCCGAGGGCGCTTTCGGTCATCGGCTCGCCGAGTGCCGTCTTTGCCGAGACGTCCCACAGCTGCACCGTTCCATCGCCGTTGGCCGATGCGATGATCTCACCGGTCGGGCTGAAGCCGACGCCGGAGACGACATCATCCGTCTCCCCGATCTTCGCGGCGACGACCGTCATGCCCTCGTCGACCGACCAGACGCGAACCGTGCCGTCGGCGCCCGCAGAGGCCAGCAATCGGCCATGCGGCCCGAAATCCAGGTCCCTGATCCCGCCGGAATGGCCGCGAAGACTCGATCCGATCCGACGCTTGGTGGCGGTATCGATCAGATCGATCTTGCCGTCCCGCTGGGCGGTTGCCAGGAGGGACCCGTCGGCGGTTAGCGCGATCGCGAGGGCGTCGCCGGCGTCGATGGGGCTGCCGAAGAGGAAGGGCCCCGAGCGGACCAAAGCCAGCCGCGCCGCGACCATCGACGCACGGGATTCGTAGGCTGGCGGACCTCCCTCGGCACGCACGGTGGCTTCCGCGCCCAGCGCCAGCGCCAGGAGCGGATCCGCATCCACGAGTCCGTAGGCCGCCGCGCCCAGTGCGCCGGCAAACCTGTTGTGCGCCTCGACCGTTGCCTGCTCGGCCCGCATTTCGTTCTGCCGGGCTTCCCGGAACCCCAGCAGGGCGAACACCGAGGAGACCGTCGCGCCGATGGCGAAGAAGGACAGGACCGCGACGGCGATGCGCCGCGTGCGCCGCGCCTTGCGCTCGCTTTCGGCGGCGATGGCCTCGGCCCGGGCCTTGGCGTCTTCGGAGGCGACGAGAAAGGCCCGCTCGAGCGCGCCGAGCTGATCGGGGTTATTGCCCACCCATTCCAGTGCCGATAGAAGCGGGGTTCCTCGATAGAGCAGATCGGAATCCCGGCCGGCGCCGTGCCATTCAGCCGCTGCGTGGCTGATGCGCTGACGGGTCCTCAGGTCGTCGCGGGACTCTTCGATCCAGCGGCGCAGCCGAGGCCAGGTGCGCAACAGCGCTTCGTGGGCGATTTGGACCGTCGTGTCGTCGACCGTCAGCAGCCGAACCTCGGTCAGGCGCTCGACGGCCCGGTGCATGACTTCCGGCGCGGTGTCATGGTCGATCTCGGAGTGGGCCAGGACCCGCCGGGTGTCGGGAGTCCCCTCGCCGGGCGTCACCAGGCCGAGGAACAGTCGCTTCGTCGCCTCCCGCTCGGTCATGTCGAAGCGTTGCTCGAAAATCGCATCGGCGGTCTGGCTGATGGCCCCGGCGACGCCGCCGGCGGCTCGAAACCCCTCGAGGGTCAAGGTCCTACCCTGGCGCCGGATCCAGGTCTCGACGAGCGCATGGGCGATCAAGGGCAGCGATCCGGCTTCTTCGCCCGCCTCATCGATGATCGCGTCGATCAATTGGGGTTCCAGGTGGAAGCCCGCCCGCCGCGCCGGTTCGGTGACCGCGCGGCGCAGCTCAGAGGTGGTCATCGGTCCGACCAGCACCTGGTTCTCGGTAATCCGCTCGGCAAGCCAAGGGATCTGGGCACAGGCGGCATAGAAGTCCGCGCGGACCGAGATTACGACCCTGACCCTGCTGTCGGCAGGGTCGGCCATGGCCGAGAGCGCAGCAACGAACTTCGTCCGCTGATCGGGCGGCGCCAGGGTGAAGAGCTCCTCGAATTGATCGATACACAGCAGCAGCGGCGGCTCGGAGCCGGCGGCGCCATCCAGGTGCCGTGCCAGGGTCGGGTGGGCAACCAATTCGTCGATCGAGACGGCGGGTCTTCGCGATTCCAAGGTCTGAGAGACCTGGAAGTAAAGCTCGGCAAGGGGATCGCGGCCCGGGGTGAAGAGGGCAACCCGCCAGCCTTCGCTCCCAGGCAGCGCGCCGGCGCTGATCGCCGGGATCAGGCCGGCCCGCACCAGCGAGGACTTGCCGCTTCCGGAGGGCCCGCCGACGACCAGCACCTGCTGCAAACGGACACGCCGGACCAGCTCGTCGACCAAGGCCTCGCGGCCGAAGAAGCCGGCCGCATCCTTCGGCTGGTAGGCCGCCAAGCCCTTGTAAGGGCAGTCTCCGGTCCTTTCGACCATCTGGGTCGGCAGGTCGCCGAGCGTCTTCGCCGCCTCCTTGGCCAGCGTGTCGTGAATCGCAGAGCGCCAGCTTTCCACGCTGGCAAACCGCGCCTTGGCATCCAAGGCCATGCCCTGCTCGATGACGTCGTGCCAAGCCGAGGGAACGGCCTCCAGCCGATCGGCCACGTCTCCTGCCCAAGGCGGCCTCTCGCCCGTCAGGACATGCCACAACAGGGCGGTCGACGCGTAGATATCCGCGGCGTAGGTGATTTCGGCCTCGTCCTCGCTCTGTTCGGGCGCCTGGTAACGCGGCGTGCCGCCGATCATCGTCGTCAAGGCGTCGTGCTTTACGAGGTCTTTGGCGATTCCGAGGTCGCCCACCAGGATGCGCTCGTCGGTCTCGACCAGAACGGTGGGCGCGTCTTCTGCGCTCTCGAGCGACCCAGACGGATCTACCGTGACGCGGCGGGCCTGCTGGAACAGGATGTTCTCCGGCTTGATGTCCCGATGCACCACGCCGGCCTCGTGAATGGCGGAAAGCCCGTCCGCCAAGGCATCGACCAGCGGCATGATTCCTTGGGGATTCTGGATCTCGGCACGCGACCTGCCCTTGAGTCGCGGCGCCAAGGTGCCTCGATTGGCATAATCCATCACGAAATAGGGCCGTCCATCGTTGAGCCGGCCGAGATCGTGGACCGTCACGATGTTGGGCGAGCGGATCCGCCGCAGCAGCCGCGCTTCCTCCAGGAACCTGAGCCGGACCTCTTCGTTGTGCGCGAACTGCTGGTGCAGGATTTTCAGCGCGACCAGGGACTCCAGTTCCTGGTCCCAGGCCTGTACGACCAAAGCGAAACCGCCTTGGGCTATCTCATCACGAACTTCGTAGCGACCGACATAGGATGGTAACGCCATACACGCACCGGCCTCCTACAGGTGATCGCTGACGTCCACGCAGTGATAGGTTTCGACGTCGAGGATGTTGTGATCGCGGTCGGCGGCGCTGACGCAGAGGCTTACGGCCCCGTCCCGGACGCCAGTAGACGCGGCCCCCTGCGTGACATAGGTCGGGAAGTCGTCGTGCCGATGCCACGCGCCCTTTTCGACGCCGTAAAGGGGCTTGGCCCCGCGCCCGGCTTGCTTGACCGTGTATTTATCGCCCCACCACACATGGAAATGGTTCTTCGACACGTCCGGCGTGAAGTTGGAGTCGAACGTCAGTTCCAGTTCGTCCCCGGACGCTTTCACACCGGAGATCTTGACCTCGCAGCCGTCCACGGGACAGGCATTGGGCATAGGGTCAGCCGCGATTGCGATTCGCACGGCGAGTAACGCCGCGAAGAGCGACAAGGCCAGCACCATCATCTGGGTCAAAGCGCTGCTTCTCATTCCTTGACTTCGATTCGGCATAGTCGGTTCCCCCCACGGTCGAGTAAGTCCTTTTTGTTCTCTTCCGGGTTGAGCAATTGTTCCCGTCAATTGCTTTAGTTGTAGGCACAATCAAAAATGATCTGTGAGTTTTGCCACCCGGAGCGCTTTTTCGCGCGACCTACTCTCTTCAACTTTACTCGCAACGCGAAACGAGTTCAATCGAACGGAAATCCGCAAGGGGAAGCCGCCCGGACACGCCGACCGGCGCCTCGACGACTGACCTTTCAGGTGGCCGGAGAAGCGACCGCCCCGACCGAGGCGGACAAGCTAGCGCTGGATGGTCTCGAAGCTGATTGGATCCGCCTCGGGTTGGGCCAGCCGCACGGCCGGAGAAATCGTGCCGCTACCGGTCAGGACAACGCTCTCACGCCGCAGCAAGAACTCGTGACCGCCGTCCATCGAGACATAGGTGCCAGAGGCGCTGCGATCCTCGAGAATGAACTTGCCGTCCAGGACCCTGACCACGGCATGTTTGCGCGAGATCCAGGGATGAGGCAGTACGATGCTGCACTCCGTCGATCGCCCGATCAGCACGCTCTCGGCCTCCCGGCAGGTCCGGGATTCTCGATCGTGGGTCAGAACGACCGCGACGTTGGATACGGTCGACGCCGAACTTGCCCGCCCGCCAGTCCTCTTCGCGGGCGAGGCCATTCTCGTCTGGCTTGAGGAATCGTCAGCAAGAAAAGAGAAGACGTCGATTGGCTCGCCGACGCCCTTGAGCCGGATCTGGCCCAAAGACCGAAGTTCGGCGGCCTCGCTACCCGAAAGCAGGTCGAAGAGGCTTCGGCTCAGAAGCGCCTCGCCATCGTTGGCAAGCGCGGCGAGCCGCGCCGTGAGGTTGACCGCCTGACCGAAGATATCACCATCGGCCAAGACGATCTGGCCATAGTGCAGGCCCGCGTGAACCGCCAAGGCCGGATCGGTCGTTGCCGAAAGGATGGCGCGCAGGGCACGAAGCGCCTGGCCTGGATCGTCGAAGTAGCCGAGCACATCGTCGCCCTTCTTGCGAACGACCACCCCGTCTTCGTTGCCGATGGCCGCCTGCAGCCGCTCCAGCTCGAGGCTGATCAGGCGCTGTGCCTCGGCGTTGCCCACAGCCTCGTAGAAGGGCGTGCTGCCCGAGATGTCGGCGAGCAAGATGACAGCCCAGACCCCCTCGGGCGGCGTTTGGTCCCTCTCCATGGATCGCTCGCAAGCCCTTGAATCTTCGAACCCGATACCTGTGCAACGCGCACCCGTCCCGCCGGCAAACCTAGCACGCTGCAGTCCCGGCGAGGAGTCCGCCCCTATCCGGCAGAACGCTAGGGAAGTCCCGCCGTTCCGACGCTCCCTCGCCGCTCCCGGCGGGGCGTAGCGGATCGCCGCGGCTGAGCTTCCCGCGCACCCCGGTCGCGACGGTGGATCTAGGCTTCTTCGCGCGGAACCAATCCAGCGAGTCGCGCCGGGCGCAGCGCCCGCAGCCGGTCGATAAAGCGCCAGGTAAGGGCGAAGGCCGCGGTCGCCAGACCGAAGGCCAGGCCGACCCAGACCCCGACGCCGCCCCAACCGAGCTGGAAGCCGAAGACCATGGCCGCGCCGTACCCCACCAGCCAATAGCTGACGCAGGCCAACAGCATCGGGATCCGCGTATCCTTGAGGCCGCGCAGCGCACCGCTGGCGATGCACTGGGCGCCGTCGACCAGCTGGAACACCGCCGCGATCCCCAGAAAGGCGATTGCGAAGTCCACGGCCGCCCGGTTCGCCGGGTCCGAGAGATCGAGAAAGACCCCGACCAGGGGCCGGGCCGAGAGCCAGAAGGCCAGGGCCGGAAGAACCATGAAGCCGCAGCCCCAGGCCAGGGCGATCCAGCCGGCCCGGCCCGCGGCCACAGCATCGCCCGCCCCGGCGGCCAGGCCGACTCGGACGGTGGCCGCCTGGCCCAGGCCGTAGGGAATCATGTAGGCGATGGCTGCGCACTGGATCGCCACCGCGTGGCCGGCCAGCTGGGCCTCGCCGAGCCAGCCGAGGAGCAGGCTGGACCCGAGGAAGAGGCCAATCTCGGCGAGCACGGTGCCGGCGATCGGCAGGCCGACCCGGAAGATCTCGCGGAACCGCGCCCAGTCGGTCCGCCAGATCCGCGCCAGAACGTGGTAGCGGCGGAAGCGCCGGTCGGTCAGGACGAAGCCCAGCAGCGCGGTGGCCGCGAAACAATCGACCAGGGCGCTGGAGATTCCGGCGCCGACCAGCTCCAGGCGCGGCAGCCCGAAGTTGCCGAACATCAGGCCGTAGTTGCCCAGCGCGTTGATCGCGATCGCCACCAGGGTGACGCAGAGGATCGCCCGGGGCCGGGAGTGGGCGGCGCAGAAATGCGCCAGGACCAGGAACCAGAGACCTGGCAGGTAGCCCCAGGCCCGGGCGTCGAGATACTCCTCCGTCAACGGGGTCAGGGCGGTCGACTGGCCAAGGGCCTCGAGGATCGGCCGGGCGTTGAGCGCGACGATCACTCCGGGCAGGGCAAGAACCAGGGCGACCCAGAGCCCCTGCCTTACGGAGCGCCGGACCAGGCGGAACTGCCGGGCACCCAGGGCCTGGGCAATCATCGGCGCGACCGCGCCCAGCACGCCGAGGGCGAAGAAATGCAGGAACGCGTAGAAATGCCCGCCCAGGATCCCGGCCGCTAGCGCCTGCGGGCCGAGCCAGCCCATCATGACGATGTCCGTGGCGTTGATCGCCATGTCCGCCAGCCCGGTCAGGATGATCGGCAGTGCCAAGCGGAGCAGGGCGGAGCTCTCGCGGGCCCAAGGCCCGCCCGAGGCCCGGGTGATCGTTGTCGTCTCTTGGGTCTTCGAATTCGCGTGCATCGAATGACTCCGGCGCGGAAGCTTCCGGGCGCCAGCGGTCGGAATTCGACCTCGAGCGGCGCCCCGAGAGGCGCGCTCCGGTCTCTAGGCTGTCAGTCTGAACTGAAAGGGACGAGGAGCGCGCGCGTCAGAGCCCGGCCGAAAGGGCCGGGCTGCCGATCGACCCGGATCGGCACAGCAGGTGGAAGCACGTCCTCATAATGCCCTGCTTATAGCTGCGGCCGGCGACGGGGGTCAAGCAGCGCCCATTGCTCGTGCAGCAAACAGAACCGGCCTGCGCAGCCTGCGATCGCAATCGGCGCACCGATTGGCCGTGCGTCAGGGAAATGCGGGCAAGGACCGGGCGATACCGCAGCGTTCTCGGACTGCCGGACATCGCGCTGCAGCATGGATTCGAACCTGCGGGTCGGATAAGTTCCCCATCAGGGAGGTGAGTCTTGGACCGATACAAGAAGGCAGAGGTTTCGGCAGGTCGTTTCGTGCGCGCTGCGGTCGCTGGCCAGGCCCTCGTGACCGGGCTGCTCGCTCTTTTGATCGCGGTGCCGCTTGAGGCGCGAGCCGCCTCGAAGGCCTGACCCGAAAGGTCGACAGCGACCTCGTGGTGAGCCAGGCGCTGGTCGATCGTGTGCGCGAGGAGACCGGCGAGGACGCGCCGGCAATCCTCGAGGGCCTCGAGCCGGCCGGCGAGCAGGAGGTCAAGGGGCGGAGCGGCAAGATCCCGATCTTCGCCCTGCGCCGGTCATAGAGCGCTCAAACCAAGGCGCGCTCTTCGCCATCGGCAAAAAGGGCAAAGACTTCGATCCCGGGGGAGCCGCGGACGACGGCGGTGAGCCGGTCCCAGTCGAGATGGAACAGACCCGTCGAGAGGGCGTCGGCCTGGGTGGCGCTGGGCGCCCGGACCGACAGTCCAAGGTATCGGTTTGAGCTCTGCCCCAGCCGGGGGTCGAAGAGATGATGGAAGCGGCCGTCATCGCCGAAGGGCGTGCCGGAGCCCGCCGAGCTGGCCAGGGCAGCGTCGTCGAGCGCGAGGCTGCGCAGCAACCGTTGCTTCCGGCGCGGGTCGCTCAATCCAATCTGCCAGGACCGGCCATCCGGATGCCGACCGAGGGCGCGCAGCTCGCCGAGGTCGATCAAAACGTCCTCGAGCCCCTCGGAACGCAGGAGCTCCGCGACCCGGTCTGTGATGTAGCCCTGGGCGATGCCGTTGAGCGTGATCGCCATGCGCGGCTTCTCGAAGGCGATGCGCGCCGGGTCGATCGCGACGGCGCGGTGGTCGACGCGCTCCAGCGCGGCGGCGAGCGCGGCCGGGTCGGGCCCTTCGGCCGTCCCGTTTCCTTGCCAGAAGTGCGCGGCATGAGCCTGCCACAGCGGCTGCACGGTGACGTCGAAGGCGCCCTCTGTAAGCTCGCTGTAGCGCCGCGCCTCGGCCAGGATCCGCACCAGGTCGAGCGGCGGCGCGACGATGCGGCCCCGGCGGTTCAGGACGGAGACGGCCGAGTCCGCACGGTAGAGGCTGAAGATCCGCTCGAGCCGCTCGATCTCCGCGCGCGCCCTTTCGATCAGGGCCCGGGCAACCTTCGGGTCCGGATGATGCAAGCGGATGGAGGCCTGGGCGCCGAGCGCCGTGCCGCTCCAGGTCTGGACCTCGCCCCGCCCGGCCTGCGCGCCCTGCCCGATCAGCCCGAGCCCGGCAGCGGCGGCCGAAATGCGCAAAAAGCGCCGGCGACTGGGTGATCTCTGGACGCTCATTGCCGAACCTCCTCGCCGCTGTGCTCTTGGTGGTCCATTCCCGATCCGCTCTGCTGCATGTGGTGCTGGCCGGGGTTGGTCATGTCCGGCATCGCGGCACCGGTCTGTTCGTGGCCCGGCCCGTGCTGGGTTTCCGGCACTTCCCCCAGGATGGCGTCGCTGGGAATCTCCGAGAAGGCGACGACCCGGCCGCGATATGCAGCGGCAAAGTCCTCGGCATCGGCCCGCTTCGAGAACGGCACGGCCTCGGGCGCGCCCATGCCGCCCTGTTGTGTGCTGCCAATCACGTACCAGGCGTCCTTCGCCTCGATCCAGGTTCCGGCCTCGGGCTTGTCCCAGCTCGCCCGGCCCATGTCGTTGACGTAGATGGCCGCGACGTCCTTGGGCTCCTCCGGCAGCAGGGTGAAGGCAAGGGTGTCGCGGACCGAGCTGAACCAGATCGGCTCGGGCTTGCCGGAGAGGAAGATCTGGCCCTTGGGGCCCTGGTGGTCCTGCACGATCATGTTGCAGTAGTGCCCGATCGCCTCGCGCGTCAGCTCGGCCGGCGGCGGCGCTTCGGCTGTCTGCTCTTTCCCGCAAGCCGTGGCCAGAAGGAAAAGGGCCGAGAGGGCAAGTCCCCAGTTCGCGCGCCGCATGGCTAAATCTCCTTCTTGCGGAATACGAGGACCGTCGCGGTCAGGGGCAGGGCCACCCAGGCGAGGATCGCCAGGAGCGGTATCGCGGGTCCAAAGCCGCCCGCCGAGGTTACGCCTGCCATGCCGGAGACCTGACCGACGCCGTCCGAGCCGGCGAGGTTGAAGAGCCGGTAGGCATCGGTGGGATTGATAACCAGCAGGGTCGATATCAGCGCCTGCCCGATCCTCTGCCCCTCGTCGGCAATCAGCAGGCCGAGCAGCGTCAGGTCGTAGAGCACGACGAAGATCAGCCAGAGACCGATCGCGGCCCCCGCCGCCGTGGCGCGCTCCCGGACCAGGGCGCTGGGCAGATAGCCGAGGGCGAGGAAGGCCGCGCCAAGCAGGAGCGAGCTGGCCATCATGGCGCCGAAGGCCTGCCACTCGCCGGCGGCAGCGGTTCCGTTTCCGGTCAGGGCGAGTCCCAGCAGAACGGCGCCATAGCCGAACAGGATCGCCACCGCCAGGATCGCCACGTGGCCCAAGAACTTGCCGAGCACGACCTGCCAGCGCGCCACCGGATAGGCCAGGAGCAGCAGAAGGGTGCCGCGCTCCGCCTCGCCGACCAGCGCGTCGTAGGCGAGCAGCAGGGCGATCAGGGGCAGCAGGTAGACGGACAGGCTCGAAAGGCTTGCGATGGTCACGCTCAGCGCGCCGGCCTTGACCGAGCCAACCGGCGCCGAGCCGAGGAAGGCCAGCGACAGGGAGAGGGTCGCCAGCAGCAGTATGGCGGCAGCGACCCAGCGGTTGCGCAGGCCGTCGCGCAGCTCCTTGGCGGCGAGGATCACTAGCGCCTTCACGGTCCTTCTCCCGTGGCGAAGGTCTGGTAGATCTCCTCCAGAGTCGGCGGCCGGATGTCGATGTCCTCGACTGCCTGTCCCAGGGCGGTGACCCGCCGAAGCAGCTCCATCTTATCCTTTGCCGGACAGGTGAGCTCCAGGGTCCGGTCGTTGATCCTTTCGATCTCGGCGAAGGCGCCGAGCCCTTCGGCCAGACGGCCGGTCTCGCCCGACACCACTGTGATCCGCAGGCGGGTGTGCAGCTTGGCGGCGCCGCGCAGCGCCTCGAGGCCGCCGCAGGCGACCAGCCGCCCGTGGTTCATGATCGCGACCCGGTCGGCCCTGGCCTCGATCTCGGTGAGCGCGTGGGAGGAGATGATCGCCGTCGTGCCGGCGTCGCGCTGGCGGGACAGCAGCTCGTAGAAGCTTTGCCGGAAGGCGGGATCCAGGCCCGAGGTCGGCTCGTCGAAGAGCAGCAAGCGCGGCGCGCCCATCACGGCCTGCGCCAGCCCGAGCCTTTGGCGCATGCCCTTGGAATAGGTCCCGACCCGCTGCCTGGCGGCCTCGGCGAGGCCGAAGCGCGCCAGCAGTTCGTCGCAGACGCTCGGGCTCTGCCCCTTCAGCCGGGCGTAGAACGCCAGGACCTCGCGCCCGGTCATGGCGTTGTGGAAGGCCACGCTCTCCGGCAGGACGCCGATTGCGGCGCGCCGCGCGACCGCGGCCCGGCCCGAGGGATCCTCGCCTTCGATCAGGACCCGGCCGGCGCAGGGCCGGGTCAGCCCGAGCATCAGCTTGAAGAGGGTCGTCTTGCCGGCGCCGTTGTGGCCGACCAGGGCCAGGCATTCCCCCCGTTCGACCGTGAGACTGACCTCATGAAGGACTTCCGTGTCTCCGTAGCGCTTGGAGACGGCGTCGAGGGCGACCATGGCGTCCGGGGCTCGAATGGCGCTCACCCCTCGCCGGCCGGCGAGATAGCGGGCGGAACCCACAGCGGCGCCGAGACCCGGA
>JAAUYK010129600.1_pt1 | contig 18635 bp, 18 predicted proteins | sample 7278021 | NCBI WGS metagenome assembly JAAUYK01 (sample SAMN14350223, study PRJNA611818) | marine sediment metagenome | isolation source: surface marine sediment (1.8m) | place: French Polynesia: Moorea | collected 2018-08
CGCGCGGCGGAACGTTCGTCAGGAGAACTGGATGACCGAACGGATCACCTCGCCCGCCTGCATGGCGCGGAAGGCGTCGTTCACCTCGTCGATCTCGATCCGGCGGCTGATCATGCCCTCGAGATCGAGCTTCCCGTTCTTCCACAGGCGCAGCAGGCGCGGGAAGTCGACGCGCACGTTGGCGCTGCCGTACATCGAGCCCTTCAGGCTCTTCTCCGCGAAGAACAGCTCGAAGGCGCTGAACTGGACCTGCTGCTCGAGACGGCCGACGCCGACGATCACCGCGGTGCCGCCGCGGCGCACCGCGTCGAAGGTCGAGCGGATGGTCTGGGGGTGGCCCACGCACTCGAGCGCGTAGTCGAAGCCCTCTCCACCGGTGATCTCGAGCTTCGCGCCTTCGATCTCCTCGGGCGTCACGCCGTGGGTGGCCCCGAACTTCTTGGCCATCTCCAGCTTGGCGGAGACCGTGTCCACCGCCACGATCTCCGCTGCGCCGGCGATGCGCGCACCCTGGATGGCCGCGATTCCCACGCCGCCGCAGCCGATGACTGCGACCGAGCTGCCGGGGCGGATGGCCGCGGTGTTGATCGCGGCCCCCACACCGGTCATGACGCCGCAGCCGATCAGCGAGACGATGTCCAGCGGGATCTCGGGGTCGACCTTCACGACGGCGTGCTCGGGAACGATCATCTCCTCGGCGAAGGTGCCGCAGCCCGTGAAGCCCGGTACGACCTGGTCCCCGATCTTGAAGTGGGCCGAGACGGCCATCTGCATCATCGTGTCGCAGAGGTTCGATTGGCCGCGCAGGCAGGGCTTGCACTTCCCGCAGGCGGGCGTGAAGGAGACGATGACGTGGTCTCCCGCTGCGACGCCGGTGACGCCGGCTCCGACCTCCTGGATGATGCCCGCGCCCTCGTGGCCGAGCACGCAGGGCGTCCCGGAAGGAATGGTCCCGTTCTGGGCCGAGACGTCCGAATGACACACGCCACTCGATACGATCTTGACGTGGACGTTCCCCGCTCCGATGTCCGTGAGGGTGACGTCGTCGCGAACTTCGAGGTCCTTGTTCAGCTCCCACAGGACCGCTGCCTTCATGCGGATTCTCCTTCGTCGCGCGGAACCCTCCGCGGACCGATGTCGGGTCGTCTTTCGCACGGATTGGATCACTTTCCGATTCGCGGATCAAGGGCCGGTCCCCGACGCCGCGATAGAGCAGCCCGCAGAGCTCGATCGAGCGCTCCCCCGCGACGTCGATCCGGTCTATGCTGAGCGGCGGCCGGGGATCGCATGGGACGGGGAGCGAAGCGGTGGCGACGAGCCAGGAGCTGGAACGCAGGGTGCTGGAGCTGGAGGAACGGCTGCGCGCCGTCGAGGACGTGGCGGCCATCCAGCGGCTCAAGGCGCACTACGGACGCCTCGCAGACGCGCGCTACGGCCGTCGGGGCGCCAGGCCCCCCGACGAGCTGGCGCGCATCGCGCGCGAGATCGCGTCGCTGTTCACGGAGGACGCCGTCTGGGACGGCGGCCCCGCCCTGGGACGCTGCGAAGGGCGCGCCGAGATCGAGAAGCGCTTCCGCGAGCCCACACTGCGGTTCTCCTGGCACTACTTCGTGAAGCCCCATATCGAGGTGGCGGGTGACGAAGGCCGCGCCACCTGGGACATCCTGGCGCCCTGCACCGCTGCGGACGGCACGGCGATGTGGATGGCCGGCTTCGAAGAGGACGAGTACCAGCGCGTGGAGGGGTCCTGGCTGCATCGTCGCATGCGGCTCGGCGTGGTGTTCATGGCGCCTCACGCAACCGGCTGGTCGCAGGCTTTGGCACCCGCCCGCGAAGGCAGGAATCGGTCGTGAGCGAGCAGGGCCGACACCGGGTCGATCCCTGGCGATTCACCGGGAGCTTCCTGACGCGGGTGCTGTCCGCGGCGATCCCGGACGAGCCCCGTCACCCGGAGATCCCGTGGACCCCCTTCGAGATGCCGCTCTCCCGCGCGCGGGTGGCGCTGCTCTCCACGGCGGGGCTATCGATGAAGGGGGATCGACCCTTCGACATGGAGTTCGAGCGCCGCAACCCGATGCGCGGGGACTCGAGCTGGCGCGCGCTGCGCGACGACGCGACGGCTGGCGACGTCGTGGCGAACCACCTGCACATCGACACCGGCTACATCGAAAGGGACCTCGACGTGGCCCTGCCCCTGGCGCGCCTCCACGAGCTGGTCGAAGAGGGCGTCGTGGGAGGCGCGGCCCCGACCCACTATTCGATCATGGGCTACCAGGGCAACGACACGAGTGCGCTCGAGGGCGAGAGCGCCCCCGAGATCGCCGCTCGCATGCGGAGCGAGGAGGTGGACCTGGCCCTCCTCGCACCGGTCTGACCGGATTGCTGCCGGTCCGTGGGACTGGTCGCGAGGGTGATCGAGGCGGCGGGCATCCCTACCGTGTCGCTCAACATGCTGTGGCCCTATCAGCGCATCGTGGGCATGCCCAGGGTGGCGGCCATCGAGCACCCCTTCGGTCGCCCCTATGGAGACGTGGGCGACGCCGCGACCCAGCGAGCCGTGCTGCGCGCGTCGCTGCGGGTGGCCGAAGTGGCTCGCGAACCCGGTCACGTGGAGCACCTGCCCTTCGTGTGGCACGAGCGGCCCGAGGACACACGTTGGCATCCCTCCGAGCCGTCCCCGATCATGCTGCTGCTCCGGAAGCGCAGAAAGGGGTGACTCGATCGCCGGAGGACCCGAGTCGAATCCGGCGCGGTCATAGTTGGCGCGATCCTTGCTCCCCCTCGGCGGGAGAAGGACGGTGAATCATCCACTTTTCACTTTGTATGGAGGACCGGGAGATGGCGGCCAAGAAGAAGACGCGAAAGAAGACCGTGCGCAAGAAGGTGACCGCGCGGGCGAAGAGTGCGATGCGGCGGATCGAGAAGGACCTTCCGCCGACGCTGCGGCAGTTCTCGCAGCGCGTCCGGAAGGGCCTCACGCAGCTCGAGCGAGAGATCGAGCGAGCGGAATCCCGGACGCGGCGGCGCTTTACGCGGGTTCTCCGCGACACGAGCCACCAGCTCGGCCGGATCGAAGCCGAGGGGGAGCGGCGCTGGAAGAAGCTCACGCGCACGGCCCGGGGCGACGCGGCCAAGCTGCTCCAGCGGCTCGAGAAGGACATCCGGCCCAAGGCCAGCACCTCGCGCAAGAAGACCGCGCGCAAGAAGACCGCACGGCGCAGCGTGGCGGCGGGCGGCTGACGACGCGGCATCCGGCCCCACCCGCTGAGACATCCTGCCCCAGACGGCCTGCACGCGACTCAGAGCGCAGGGGGATTTCGCCCGCAGTCCACGTCCGGCGAGGGTGCCCTGCTGTTGTAGACTGCGCGGCCGGCGGCGGCTCCGGGCCCGTCGCCGGCGCGCAGACCGCGCACCCCCCGCCCGGTGGGGCTGCCGTCGGTGAGGCGTCGACGCCGCGCGGGGGGATCGTCCCGGAGCGGCGCGAGGACTCGGTGGAGTATCGCGACATCAGCTTCGAGCTGTCCGACGGCGTCGCCGTCGTGACGCTGAACCGCCCCGAGCAGCTCAACACCTTCACCGGTCGCATGGGCGAAGAGCTCGCGCACGCCTACCGGCGCTGCGACGGGGACGACGCGGTGCGCGTCCTCGTCCTGACGGGCGCCGGACGGGCCTTCTGCGCGGGAGCGGACCTGGGCGCCGGCTCCGAGACGTTCTCGAAGCGCGACGAAGCCGAATTCAGCGCTGCGGCGGTGAAGGTCCCGGCCTGGTGGATCCGGAAGCCGGTGATCGCCGCGCTCAACGGCCACGCAGTGGGTCTCGGGCTGACGCTCGCCCTCCAGTGCGACATCCGGATCCTGGCGCGCGAAGGACGCTACGGGGTGCTCCAGGTCCGGAGGGGCATGATGCCCGATGCCTATGCCCACTGGACCCTCCAACGCATCGTGGGTCTGTCCCGCGCCGCGGAGATCCTGCTCACGGGGCGACGCTACGGGGGGGAGGAGGCGTTCGCCCTCGGCCTCGGCAGCCAGGTCCTGCCCGCGGCCGACGTGCTGCCCGCGGCGCTGGAGCTGGGCCGCGAGATCGCGATCAACACGGCGCCGCTCTCGGTGGCGATCACCAAGCGCCTGCTGTGGCAGAGCGCCGGGCTGTCTCCGGACGAGGTCGAGCAGCGCGAGACCGCGCTCCACCATCACCTGATGGGCAAGCCGGACGCCCTGGAGGGCGTCGCCGCCTATCTGGAACGGCGCGCGCCCCGCTGGTCCCAGAGCGTCGTCGAGCACTGGCCCGAGTGGCCCGAGTGAGCCCGACGCGGGACGGTCGCCGGACGAGAGGGGAGAGGTCGGGGAGGAGAGAGATGGCCGATCACGGTTTCTGGAGCCACGCGCAGCGCGATGGAGACAAGCTGGCACTCGTCGATCCCGACGAGCGTCGCTGGAGCCGCGGGGAGCTGCTGGCCGAGTGCAACCGGGTGGTCCACGGGCTGCGGGCACTCGGACTCGAGCACGGCGATGCGGTGGCGGTGTGTCTGCCCAACTGCGCGGAGTTCTACCAGGTCTACCTCGCCTGCATGCAGGCGGGTTGGTACCTCACGCCGATCAACTGGCACCTGGCGGGCCCGGAGGTCGCCTACATCGTGAAGGACTGCGGCGCGCGGGCCTTCATCGGACACGAGCGCGTCGCCGGCGCCTGCGGCAAGGCGGCCGACGAGATCGGTTTCCCCGGGGAGCGCCGCTTCGCGATCGGTGCCGTCGAGGGGTTCCGGCCCTTCTCGGAGCTCAGCGCCGGCCAGTCGTCCGCGCTGCCCGGCGACCGGGCCACCGGCACGGTCATGAACTACACCTCCGGAACGACGGGACGCCCGAAGGGCGTGAAGCGCGGCCTGCCGCCCAAGGAGCTCGAGCCCGACGTGGTCGCGGGCCTCCTGGGCGGGTTCCTGGCGATGTTCGGCATCCAGCCCGAGGACGACAACGTCCACCTCTGCGGCTCGCCGCTCTACCACACCGCCGTCCTGATGTTCTCCGGCGCCTCCTTCCACTACGGCCACAGCGTCGTGCTGATGGACAAGTGGGGCGCCGAGGCGATGCTGCGCCTGATCGACGCGTACCGGGTCACGACCAGCCACATGGTGCCGACCCAGTTCCACCGCCTGCTCCTGCTGCCCGAAGAGGTGCGCAAACGCTACGACTGCTCCTCCACCCGGCACATGATCCACGCCGCTGCGCCCTGCCCGCCCGACGTGAAGCGCCGCATGATCGACTGGTGGGGGACGTCGATCTACGAGTACTACGCGGCAACCGAGGGCGGCGGAACGCTGGTGACCCCCGAGGAGTGGTTGCGCTACCCCGGCACGGTCGGACGGGCCTGGCCCAGCGCCGAGGTCCGCATTCTCGACGAGGACGGAGCCGAGGTCTCCGCTGGCGAACGGGGCACGGTCTACATGAAGCTCGGCGACGCCACCGCGTTCGAGTACAAGGGCGACCGGCAGAAGACGAGCAAGAACCGCATAGTCCTCGACGGCGCCGTCTTCTTCACGGTCGGAGACGTCGGCTACCTGAACGACGAGGGCTACCTGTTCCTCTGCGACCGCAAGATCGACATGATCATCTCCGGCGGGGCCAACATCTATCCGGCCGAGATCGAGAACGTCTTCCTCTCGCATCCCAAGGTGGGAGATGTCGCGGTCTTCGGCATTCCCCACGAGGATTGGGGCGAAGCCGTGAAGGCGGTGGTCGAGCCCGCTCCGGGCTTCTCTGCGGGCGAAGCGCTCGGTGAGGAGCTGTTGGCGTTCTGCCGCGAGCGGCTGGCGAAGTTCAAGCTGCCGCGGAGCATCGACTTCATCGAGGAGATGCCGCGCGACCCCAACGGGAAGCTGTTCAAACGCCGACTTCGCGATCCCTACTGGGAGGGCCGGGATCGCGCCATCTGAAGCCCGACAGCGGGACGCGCGGATACCCCGCAGGCGAGGCGAAGTCCGAACCGGGATCGAATGCGCACCAAGGCATGGATGGGCCTGCTGCTGGCGGCCCTGGGCGTCGTGGGTCTGGCGGTCCTGGGGTGGCTCCCACTCGAGCCGCTCCGCGCACCGCTGGGCGATCGACTGTCGGAGACCCTCGGCCGCGAAGTGCGGATCGGCGGGAGCCTGGACGTCGAGTTCTTTCCCGAACCGCACCTTCGCGCGAGGGGCGTCGAGATCGCCAGCCCTCCCGAGATCTCTGCGCGCCCGCTGCTGCGAATCGGCAGTCTTCAGGTGGACTTCCGATTGCGCAGGCTCTTGTACGGCGTTCTCGACGTCGAACGGCTTCGCCTCCAGGACGTCGAGGTGCACCTCGAGCGGGCCGCGGACGGAAGCGCGAACTGGCAGGATCTCACGCTCTCGGACACGGCCGGGCCGAAGCGGATCCAGACCCACCTGCGTGCGATCCGGATCGAGGACGCGCGCATCGAGCACGTCGACGCTGCGGGAGGTCTCGACTGGAGCGGTGTTCTCGACGAGATGGAGCTCTCGCGTCGGCCGGGGGACCTGCGCGAGCTCAGCGCCGAAGGCCACCTCCCGATCGGACCCTTCGCCCTGGCCGCCCGCCTGGAGCCCACTGGCGGAAGCCCGGCCTCCTTTCGGCTGTCTGCCGACGCGGACCTCGGCGGCTTCGCGGTCGATGCCTCGGGAACGATCGATCAGCCGGCGCGCCTGCACGGGATCGACCTGGTGGTGAAGGCTCACGCCGATCGGGCGCCCGCGTCGCCCTACCTGCCGAAGCTGCTCCACGGCCTCGGCCCGATCGGGCTGAGTGCGCGTCTGCACGACGACGCAGGTCTCCTGGGGCTCGAGGAGCTGCTCGTGCGGGTCGGCGACGAGACCGCCAGCTGGGCCCAGGCCCAGGGCTCCATTCGGGACCTGAACGACGTGGTGGGCGTGGCGATCGAGCTCCGCTTCAGCAGCCCCGATCTGCGCGGGCTGGGCGGCGAGCTCGGGCGCAACCTGCCGAATCTCGGGGCGCTGGTCGGCTCGGCACGGATCGACGACGCGCAGGGCGGCCTCGACGTCGAGCGCTTCGAGCTCCGGGCCACGCGGGGCGAGACGTTCGAGCTGGCGGTGTTGGGGGGAATGCGGGATGCGCTGGGCGGAGCCGAGGTCGACGTGGACGTCCGGTTCGAGGCGCGCGATCTCGCCACGCTCGGGGACCTGATCGGCCGGTCGCTGCCCCCCATCGGCCCCGTGACGGCTCGCGGCCGGATCCGCGGGGCGGCGCGCTCGATCGGCCTGGAGGACCTGTCGGTGATCGCGGGCGACGACGAGCTGCGCATCGGATTCCGGGGAGCCGTCGCCGACCTGGTCGATCTGCGGGGCGTCGAGCTGGAGGCGGAGCTCGAGGCCCGCGCCCTCGAAGCGCTGGCCCCGTACTTGGAGGTGCCCCTGATCGACGTGGGGACGGTTCGCGCCAGCGGGAGCCTGCGGGACGAGGACGGCTCTCTCGGGGTGGAGCACTTCGAGGTCGAGACGCGTCAGCCCTCGCTCGAGATGCGCGCGAGCGGCGGCATCGACGACCTGACCGAGATCGACGAGATCGACGTCCAGCTGGACCTGAGCGCCCGGGCCCTGGCCGACGTCGGACGCCCCTTCGGCCTCTCGCTGCCGGCGCGGGGGCCGGTGGCCTTCTCCAGTCGGGTCACGGGCTCGGACGAGAAGGCGATCGCCCGCGGAGTCCGGCTCGAGATCGGGGAGAGCCGCTTCGAGGGGCGGCTCGAGGCCTCCTTCCCCTCCGGCCAGCGCCCGCGGCTCCTGGTGGCGGTGGACGCGCCCCACCTGGTGCTGGCCGACGTCGGTATCGACCCCGGGTCCAGGAAGCCGGTACCGCCGTCGCAGGCCCCGGCTCTGGACTTCCTGCGTCGCATCGACGGACAGCTGCTGCTGCGCGCAGAGCACGTGGTCGGCCGTGCCGGACTCGACGTCGACAAGGTATCGATGGACATCCGACTCGAGGACGGGATGATCGAGGTGCGGGACGTGGAGCTCGACTACAAGGAAGGCGAAGTGAGCGGGACGCTTCGGGTCGATACCCGCGAGCCCGCTCATGCGATTGCGCTCTCGGGTGACGCGGACGGCGTGGATCTCGAGACGCTCTTCGCGCAGCTCACCGATGACTTCGTCCTGGCCGGTGCACTCCACCTCGAGGCGGACGTCTCGAGTCGGGGCCAGACGCTTCCCGCACTGCTCGGGTCGCTGGACGGCCGCGTCGTGATCGTCGTGGAAGAAGGCCGGGTCGCGTCCGACTACTCCCGCGCCTTCGTACGGGACCTGATTCGAGCTCTCACGCCGTCGGAGGCGGAGGCCGACAGCGAGGAGATGCACTGCCTGATTGCCGCGTTCGACGTGGAGCGGGGCGTGGCCATCAGCGAGGTGATCGTGATCGATACCGACCCGGTCACGATCGTTGGCTCGGGAGCGATCGACCTGGGCGCGCGCCGCATCGACATGCGCTTCACTCCGACGCCCCGCAATCCGGGAGCCCTCTCCATCGCCGCGCCGGTGGCGGTCCGGGGTCCCCTTGCGGACCCGGAGGTCATTCCCGAGAAGGGCACCGTCGTCCTGAGCGCGCTGCGCAACTTCGTCGTGGGCACGGCCCGGCGGCTTCGCCGCGTCCTGCTGCCAAGGCGGGCGGAGCAGGTCGTCCCCGAGCGCTGGCGCTCCCAGCTGACCGGCGAGGGCCCGTGCGCGAGCGCACTGCGACGCGCGGGAACCGTATAGACCCTGGCCCGCGAGGAGCACGGGACGAGGGCGTCCGGCTTCAAGACTTGCGCTATACCCGCCGAAGGGAGACGCGATCCGATGAGTTCCTCGTCCCGTACAGGCCGCGCACGACGCCGCGCAGCAGCCGCGGCGACCCTGGTGGCCCTCGCCTTCGGCGCGACGCTGCCGAGCTGGGCGCAGAGCCGGGACGTGACGCTGGCCAGCGGCGTGCCCGGTGGGACCTACCACGACGTCTGGGCCGTCAACCTGGTGGCGATGCTGCGGGAGTACCACATCCGGATCCGCCAGACCCGGGGCTCGCTGGAGAACCTCGAGCTGCTCGCCTCCGGCGAGGCGGACATCGCCTTCGTCCAGGCGGACGTCCTCGCCGCTCGGCTCCGTGAGCAGGAGGAGCGCTTCCGCGACATCACGGTGGTCGGACGGGTTCGGGACGAGTGCATCTACCTCGCCCGACGCAGAGAAGGCCCCGTCACCGAGGTCGGATCCCTCAGGGCCGATGTCGACGGACGCCCGGCGCGGATCGCGGTGGGGCCCGAAGGCAGCGGCATGAACGCCACCTGGCACTATCTGCGCCTACTCGATCCGTCTCTCGCCTCGGCCGAGGTGCTGGATACGGCCGGCACGCTCGCGCTCAATCACCTGGAGCTGGGCATGATCGATGTCGTGGGTTGGGTCACGGACCCGGCCAATCGGGAGCACGTGATGCTGCTGCCCGTCGAGGCCAACGACGAGCTCGACCTGCTTCCGATCGCCGATGCGGCGCTCGAGCATTCCATGGAGTCCGGCACCCTCGTCTACGAGATCGAGCCGGTCGTCCGGAGAGTGGAGCGGGGCTTCCTGGGTCTGAGCGAGGAGGTCGAGACGATTCGCACCCTGTGTACGAGCGCGCTGGTGGTGACGCGCGCCGGGGCCAATCCGCGGCTGGTCGATTCGGTGTCCGAAGTGCTGAGCTTCCAGCGCGAACGGCTGCTCGAAGGCCGTTGATCAGGGCGCGTAGCCCAGCGCTCGGAGCGCCTCGCGATCCTCCTCGGACAGGTCCACGGGGGACGGCTGCGCCACACCCCGCGCCACCCACGCCTCCAGCGCCTCGAGTCGCTCACGCACGAGATCCGGCCGCTCGCCCGCGAGATCGTGACGCTCTCCCGGGTCCTCTCGCAGATCGTAGAGCTGCGTCTCGCCGCTCACGCGATCGGCGATGAGCTTGTAGCGCTCGTCGAGCACCATGCGGAAACGATCCGGCACGCCGTGGGCCCGATCGGCCTCGGCGAAGACGTAGCGAGGACCGGGGCGGGGCGCTCCCGACCTCCAGAGCGCGCTCAAGTCGCGTCCCTCCATGGAGGGAGGAACCGGGAGCCCGACGAGGGAGAGCAGCGTCGGAGCCACGTCCACCAGGCTGGCTGGGATCTCGCTGCGCATGCCGCGCGGAACCCCCGCTCCGCGCAGGATCAGGGGCACGGCGATCACCTCGTCGAAGTAGGTGCGCGCGTGGAGGACCGCGCCGCGCTCCATGAACTCCTCTCCGTGGTCGGAGGTGACGAGAAGTGCCGTGCGACCCGACAGACCGCCGGCGTCGAGGCCTTCGAGCAGGGAGCGCAGCTCCTCGTCGAGCTGGCGGATCTCCGCGTCGTAGAGCTCGAGCAATCGCCGCAGGTCTGCCGCATCGAGCTGGCGCGCTCCCGCGAGCACCTCGAGGAGCTGCGACGTCGAGCCATTGATCTCGCCCGCGTAGGGGGTGACGAAGCGCGCCCGGAACTCCTCTCGAGCCGCGTAGTCGCTGTGGGGATCGTAGTAGTGGAGGAACAGGAAGAAGGGCTCCGCGGGCCCCGCCTCGAGCCACGCCCGGGCCGCTGCGGTGACGTCGGCCCCGGGATTGCGGAGCCGACGGCCTCCGATTCCGGAGCTCCACTCGGAGATCTGCTGGAACCGGTCGAAGCCCCGTTCGAGCCCGCTGCGCGGGCCGAGCACCGTCGAGCTCACGATGGCGCCGGTCTCGAAGCCGGCCGCGCGCAGGTGCTTCGCCAGAGCGGGCACGCCCGAGGACACCCGGTGGTCGTAGTCGCGGGCGCCGTGGCGGCTCGGGTAGACGCCGGTGAGCAGTGAGGCGTGGGACGGCAGCGTCCAGGGGGACACCGCGACGGCCCGGGTGAACAGAACGCCCTCCTCGGCGAGGCGGTCGAGCGTCGGAGAAGTGGCGCGCTCGTGGCCGTAGGCTCCCAGACGGTCGGGGCGCAGGGTGTCGACCGAGATCAGGATCAGGTTGGTCGGCGGCCCCGGTGCGAACGGCGGGGGAGCAGCGGCCTCGCCGCAGCCCGCGAGGGTACAGCCGGCGAGGACCAGGCCGGCCCGCACACCCGTCCAACGCCGCTGCACCGCCATCGCGTCGCGAGTCTAGGAGATCGATGCTCGACCGCGCCGTTTTTGCCGCGGCGGGACGGCGGGGACTACACTCCGAGCGGGCCGCTGCGCGCGCCGGACGAATCCGTTCGCGCCTGGCGGAACATCCCCGGCCGCCGACCCGTCCAATTCGGAGCCGGGCAACCTGGACGTCGCGTCGTCGGATCCACTGGATCGACGGGCCCTCGGGCAGCCGCCGGGCCCCGCGCACTCGAGACGAGGAGCTCCCCTGGATGCGAGGCATCGCACTGAATCTCGCGCTGTTGTTGTGGCTGTTGCCGGTCGGCATCGGCGCCGCCGAGCCGGCGATGCCGGCAGCGGGTGAGGCGGCCGAGGCCGCGGCGGAGCAGGCGAAGACCGCCGGCGGCGACGGCAGCGAGGCCGAGGCGAACGAGGCGAAGTCGCGCGCCCAGGCCCCCACCGGCGGGGCCAGCGGGTTGATCCGCTCCGTCAACCGCTCGCAGATCACCATCGACCGCATCGGACGCCGCAAGGGGACGAAGGGGGCGACGGTCGTGCTGAAGGGCCATCCGAAGGTGCCGGTCTCGGGAAAGAAGAAGCGCTGGATGGCACTGCGCAAGGGCGACTTCGTCACCGTGGCCTGGAGCGATACGACCACGCCCGCGACGGTTCGGAAGGTGGTGGTCCATCCCAGGGAGCAGCACCCCGCGATGGCAGCGGCCCTGGGGACGAACAGGCAACTGGAGCCGACGGTCCGCAAGTTCGTCGGCTGGATCAAGCAGAAGACCGACACGGGCCTGGTCGCGCTGACGCCCGGACCCGAGCCTGTGCCCGGGCGCGCGGAGCGCCGCAAGCCCGAGCCGGGAAAGACCATGAAGTTCGTGCGCATGGAATACACCACGGTCGAGATGAAGCGCGGTGCCTGGGAGGAGCTCAGGAAGGGAGACCGGATCGCTGTCTACTTCGGCAAGGGCCGACCGAGACCGGCGGAGCGCATCGTGGTCCTGAGGCGAGGCGGAGAGCGGCCCCTGCTGCCCGGCCTCGCGACGCGCCTGTTCCACCCCGACTACGACCGGACCGTGAAGGACGTGGACGGGATCGGTGAGGTCCCGCCCGGTACGGCGTGGGAGCCCGCCATCTCGGCGAGTGAATCGGGCGAGACGAGCGAGCCCCCCGAGACCGGCGCGGTGAGCGACGGCTCCTGATCCTTGCTTCTCAGCGCCCGGCGACGCGGCCGCCGCGTCGGCCCGCCTCGAGCGCAGCGGGCCAGGGCCGACTCGAAGGCGCCCGCGTAGGAGCCTTGGAAGAGGTTCACGTGCACGAGGAGCGGGTAGAGCTGGTACAGCGCGACGCGTTCCGTCGCTCCCGGACACGGTGGGGAGACCTCGGCGTAGGCCTCGAAGACGCGCGGCGAGACGCCGCCGAACAGCCGCATCATCGCCAGATCCATCTCGCGATGGCCGCCGTAGACCGCGGGATCGATCAGACAGGGCGTCCCGGTCCCGTCGCTGTGCAGGTTGCCGCCCCACAGATCCCCGTGCAGTCGCGACGGCGGCTCCGGATCGCCGACCCGCTCCTCGAGCCTGTCGAGCAGCCCCTCACATCGCGCCACCGTCGCCGAAGACAGCCACCCCGCATCGCGCGCCGCCCGCAGCTGGGGCGCGATGCGCCGCTCTCGGTAGAACTCCGCCCAGGTGTCGGCCGGTCGGTTCGGCTGGGGAAGGCTGCCGATGTAGTTGTCTTCCCTGAACCCGAAGCATGGCGCGCCGGCGAGGTGGAGCCGCGCCAGACCCCGGCCCAGCACGTCGTCGAAATCGCTGCGACGCGGCCCGGAAGCGAGCCACTCCAACACCAGGAAGGCGCTTCCCGTGCCGGCTTCGTCGCTGTCGGACATCGCCACCACCGCGGGCACGCGAAGGCTGCCGGCCTCGGCGAGCCAGGCGAGACCCTGGGCCTCGCAGCGGAAGAAGCGTGCGGGAGCCCGCTTGCGGCTCTTGGCGAACAGCGTGCGACCGTCTTCGAGGCCGATCCTCCACGCCTCGTTGATGTCTCCGCCCGCGACCGCCCGCAGCGTCTCGACCGGACTCGCGAGAGCCCGCGAGAGATCCCGCCGCAGGGCCCCGTCCAACTCAGTCGAGCCCCGCGGCCAGTTGCGAGAGCAAGCCCCTGCAGCCCGCCTCGCAGATGTCGAAGACTCGTTCGAAGCCGCGCGGCCCGCCGTAGTAGGGATCGGGCACGTCCTGGCCCGGCTCGCTGCGGGCGTCGAAATCCCGCAGCAGACGGACCTTGCTGCGGGCGACCTCGTCCGGAGCCAGCGCGAGGAGCGCGTCCCGATTCGCTGCGTCCATGGCGATGACGTGGTCGAAGCGATCGAAGTCGTGACCTTCGAAGCGTCTCGCCCGTCCCTCGAGGCGTACGCCCCGCGCGAGGGCCACCGCCGACGCGCGGCGGTCGGGGGGCTCTCCGCGGTGGTAGGCGTCGGTGCCGGCGCTGTCCACCTCGATGCGCCGCTCGAGTCCCGCACCGCGGACCAGCGCGCGCAGGATGCCCTCGGCCGTAGGAGACCGGCAGATGTTGCCGAGACACACGAAGCAGACGCTCACGCGCTCCCGCTCCACCGCCTCAGGCACCCCGTGCCAGGTAGCGCCCGGCTTCGACCTCGCGAACCCGGCCGTCGCGCAGCAGGCGGTCCAGGTGCTGCCCCATGCTGCGCCGCTCCACCGGCCCGGCGAAGGGCACCGGATCCCCCGGGCGGTACACGAAGCGGTGCGCGGCAATCTCGTCGAGCGAGCGCGGAGCCCCCGAGAGGTAGTCGAGGAGCCTTCGCTCGCGCTGGCCGATCACGGCCGCGAACCGGTCCAGGCGTTCCACGAAGGCCTCGCGTCCGTCGAGGACACCCACGTGGTGGAAGGTGGCGTAGTGCCGGGCCTCGAGGCGGCGGACCGCCGTCAGCGTGCGCTCGAAGTCCGTGAGCGACGACCAGGCGTCGCCGTAGTAGGGACCGAAGCTGGAGAGGTCGATGTCGCCGAGGTAGAGCACGTCGTCGGGCTCCACGTGCAGCAGGCAGTGGCCGCGCGTGTGGCCGGGTGCGTGGATCGCACGTACCCGAACCCCGCCGCCCAGCTCGAAGACATGGCCGTCCGCGAACGCGACGGCATCGGGCCGGGCCACGTAGTGGAAGCGCTCGACCACGACCCGACGGAACCCGGCATCGACTTCGCCCGAGAAGCCGTAGATGTCCATCATGTGGTCCAGCGAGAGCATTCCGTGGAGGTCCGCCTCGTGGACGAAGCACGGCTGCGAGGGGAACAGGTGGTTGCCCGCGATGTGGTCTTCGTGGCAGTGGCTGTTCACCACCCGGTCGACCGGGGACAGCGCTCCCGCCCGGGACACCACGCCGAGCGCCGGATCGACGATCAGGCTCTCCTCGGTGCCGCGCACGACCAGGGAGTTGCCGTCCGGGTACTTCCCGCCTCGGGCGCCGAACAGCACCGTGACCGACCCGATCGTCCTCTCCGTCATCCCCTCGACCCCCGACGACAGCTCCCGAAAGCTCGTGAACGGGCGGAGGCGGAGTCTACTGAAGCGTCGCGGCCCCAGGCGGGGTCAAACCTGTAGGAGAAAACCCTAGAAGGAAATCGGATCAAATTCGCTCCCGTCACCCATTGCGGGGATGCGGTAAGATCGGAAAATGGCAAGGAACCCCGGCGCGATGCGCGCGGACGCGCGCCAGAACCACGAGAAGCTGCTCAAGGCCGCACGCGAGGTGCTGGCCGAGCGGGGCTTCGATGCGGACATCACCGAGATCGCGGCGAAGGCCGGCGTCGGGGCGGGGACCGTCTATCGCAACTTCCCCAACAAGGACGCGCTCGTCATGGCCATCGCGAAGGAGATGGTCATCAAGACGGCCTTCGAGCTGAACGGCATCACCTCGAAGGTCCAAGACGCCCGCGAGTGCATCGCCCTGGTGATGCGCGTCGGCTTCCGACGACTCGAGGAGTACGGCCAGCTCGTCGTGACCCTGGTCGCAGGTACCCAGCCGCCCGCCTTCCGCTACGTCGTGGACCAGCGCATCCTGCGCAGCTTCTTCTCGACCCTGATCCGCCGGGGCATCCAGCAGGGCCACTTCCGTCCCGACCTGGACGTGGAGTACGCGGTCGGCGTGTGGTTCGCCCTGGTGGCACCCCGGGCGATGCAGCGGCTCACGGCGAGCCGGTCCGTGGACGAGATCGCCTCGCTCACCACGGAGTTCTTCCTGGCCGGGCTGTGCGCCCGCGCGCCGGAGCCTTAGAAGCCGATTCGGGCCTCCTAGCTGCGCACTCGCCGCTTCGCGGCGAGTGCTTTGCTGCGTCGGCCGACCCGTGTCGGGTCGGCCTCCTAGCTGCAGCACAGGTCGCCGAGGCCGCCGTCCCGGGCGTCGCTCCAGGGCTCCCGGTCCACGAACAAGGCCTCGCGTGCCGCCAGCGTCAGGGCCCGCTCGACGTCGATGACCCGAGGACCGTCCCGCACCACGGAGAGCCGTGCCTTGCGACCGGCCTCGAGCTCGCGGCTGCGGTCCCCGTCGAAGGCCAGCACGCCGGGGCCTTCCACGCTGACGGGCTCGCCCAGCGCGATCCGACGCGCCTCGCGGACGGACACGGCGCGAAACAGACCCGGAGAAATCGGAACCAGCAGGGAGTGCACCTCCGGTTCCGCGTCGCCCCCCAGCCCGTGCGGTTCGGCATGAGCCGCGTGGGCGCAGTGGGGATCTCCGGGCGGTGCGACGCAGTGCACCACCACCCCGAACTCGTCGTCGCGTCCGCTCGGCTCGAGCAGGCCGCCGATGGGTGAGGTCCCGACCGCAGCCGGCTCCGCACGCGACAGCACCACCTCTCGGATCCGGGCGGGATCGAACGGCATGTAGTTGCCGAGGGTGTCATCGACGAGCAGCGCCGCGTCGATCAGGGCCAGGTCGCTCTCCCCGCCCTCGATCTCCACCCGGACGCGCTTGCACGGACGCGACACGTCCTCGAGGGCCAGGCGCCCGGACGCGACCAGCCCCGCCGCGGCTCCCGCTGCGGTCGCCTCGGCGGAGATCGGGAAGACGTTGTTGGTCCCCGTCGAGAGCGGGACGAGGGGGGCATCGGGCCAGGCCCGGGCGACGGCGCGATTCGTGCCGTCGCCGCCCAGCACGACGAGCGCGCCGCAGCCCGCGTCGCGCATGAAGCCGGCGGCGCGTTCGGAGTCGCTCGCATCGAGACGCGCGCCGACGTCGAGCACCTCGACCTCGGCTCCCACCCGCAGATGCTCCACGGCGGAGAGCGAGATGCGCAGGGGCTCCTTCACCACCACGATCCGACGCGCCCCCGCCGCCACCGCGCCGACCACGGCCCGCGCGACCTGGTCGCGCTTGATCTCCGGCGTGGTGGTGCTGGCGCGCGCGGCGAGCCGACGCACGTCGCGCCCCGACATCGGGTTCGCCACGATGCCGACGCTTCCCGCGGCCTCCCCCGCGACCGATGCGTGCCGGTGCATGGACCGGGATGCTAGCGATCCGGATCGCCCGCGCGGCGGCCGGACCGAATCAGTATTCTCGGTCCGTGCCGACGCCCACCGGAGTCCGACTCGCGTTGGCGGGTCTGCGGATGCTGCCCCTGCATGCCCTGTCGCGCGCCGCGGGCGGAATCGCGAGCCTGCGGCTGCCCGGCCCCCTGCAGCGGGCCGAGATCCGTCTCTTCGGCGCCCTGACCGGGGTGGATTTCCACGAGGCGGGCGGGCGCCTCGAGAGCTTCTCCTCTCTCCAGGAGTTCTTCACCCGGCCGCTGCGCAAGGGCGTCCGCACCGTGGACCCGGCCGACGACGCCGTGGTGGCCCCCTGCGACGGAAGCTGGGGGGCCTCCGGGACGGTCGAGCGCGGCACCCTGCTCCAGGTCAAGGGGCGTCCCTATTCCCTCGCGGCCCTGCTGGGCAGCGAGGCCGAGGCCAAGCGCTTCGAGGGAGGCGCCTTCGCGACCCTGTACCTCTCGCCACGGGACTACCACCGCTTCCACATGCCCTGCGCGGCGCGCGTGGTCCGCGCCCGCTACCTGCCCGGCTCGTTGTGGCCGGTCAACCGCCTCGGAGTCGAGGGCATTCCGGGGCTGTTCGCGGAGAACGAGCGCCTGTGTGCGCACTTCGAGGTCGGCGAGGGGGAGGGTGCGAGGGCGCTGTGTCTGGTGGCGGTGGGCGCCACGCTCGTCGGCAAGGTGCGGGTGCGATTCGACGATCTCAGCACCCACACCCCCGGACGCGAAGGCGCGGAACGGAGCTACGGCGACCGCGGACCCCGTTTCGCGAAGGGCGAGGAGCTGGGGCGCTTCGAGTTCGGCTCCAGTCTGGTGCTGCTCGCCGAGCGCGGCCTGCTCGAGCTCCGGCCCGAGGAACGCGGGCTTCCCGTGCGCCTCGGCACCCGCATCGGGACCCTGCAGGGCTAGCCGACGCGAATCCGGGCGTGCGGGCCGGCGCGGGAGCAGCGGAGCTCGCACGGACGGACGCTGGGACGTTGCGCACGCGGTAGACTCGCGCGTCGATGTCGCGCGGCCTGGTGCGGGGAGAGGACGGCGCGGTGCGCTGCGCCTGGGGCGCGGGAGATCCACTCTACCGCGCCTATCACGACGACGAGTGGGGTCGCCCGCAGGCGGACGACCGAAGGCTCTTCGAGAAGCTGTGCCTCGAGGGCTTCCAGGCCGGACTGTCGTGGCTCACGATCCTGCGCAAGCGGGAGAACTTCCGGCGCGCCTTCGCGGAGTTCGAGATCGAACGGGTGGCGCGCTTCGACGCGCGGTCGGTTGCGCGGCTGCTGCGCGATCCGGGCATCGTGCGACACCGGGGCAAGATCGAGTCCGCAATCCGGAACGCCCGGCGCGCGAGCGAGCTTCGGGACGAGTGCGGATCGCTTGCCGCCTACGTCTGGCGCTTCGAGCCCGAAGCGCTCGAGCGGCCGCGGCGCCTGACCCGGGCCGCCCTGGCGAAGCTGACCGAGAGCCAGGCGTCGCGGGCCCTGTCCCGGGACTTGAAGCGCCGGGGCTGGAGCTTCGTCGGTCCCACCACGCTCTACGCCTTCATGCAGTCGGTGGGCCTCGTCAACGACCATCAGGAGGGCTGCGGCGCGCGTGCCGAGGTGGAGGGCGAGCGAGCACGATTCGTTCGGCCGACCTGAGGGACGGCTCCGGACTTCCAGAAATCGATGCCGCCGGTGCTTTTCCACCCCGAATCGGGACCTGATGCGTGTAGACTGATGGCCGGCTCGATCGCCGGATCGAGCGGCGGCGCATAGGCCCGCTCGCCCTCGGGGCGATCGGGCGCGTTCGCCGCGGGTAGAGCTGGAACAAGCGGTGCAGGAAGTGATGCTGGGAGAAGGGGTTCTATCCAGGACGCGGCTGTCTGATCGCCTTGCGGCCCCCGCAGGGCTCGAGCCAGAGACCGCCACCGTGTTTGCGGCGGGAAAGCTCGGCGGGTTCGCCGGCCGCTCGTCCGACCCGACCCCGGGCCACGTCCGCGCCCGGGTACCCTCCAC
>JAAUYK010031797.1_pt1 | contig 18628 bp, 12 predicted proteins | sample 7278021 | NCBI WGS metagenome assembly JAAUYK01 (sample SAMN14350223, study PRJNA611818) | marine sediment metagenome | isolation source: surface marine sediment (1.8m) | place: French Polynesia: Moorea | collected 2018-08
AAAAGAAGATCGGCAACAATGCAGCAAGATGCTTATTTGCCAGAGATGAAAGCAGCCAGACCTTGGTATAAGCAAATTAATGCTGATGTCTTACAGATGAACTTAAGACGGTTAAATGATGCTTTCAGTCGCTTTTTCGATGGACAAGGAAAGTATCCTAAGTTTAAGAACAAAGGTAAGTTTCGTTCTTTTAGTTATAAACCAAAGCAGGTAAAGATTGAAGATAATCGAGTCTATCTTCCTGGTATTGGCTGGATGCGTTTCTATCTGTCTCGTCCTTTGCCTGTTGGCTTTGAGCTCCGGACAGTTACAGTTAGACGAAAAAGTGATGGTTGGTATATGTCAGTAAGGCTAGAGAACAAAGATGTTCCCCTGCCGATGCCAATTGATACAAGTCTTGTCAAATCTGTGATTGCTGCGGACTTAGGAATTCGCAAATTAGCTGCATTGAATACTGGAGAGCTTATCCCTAACCCTCAATTTGCCAAAAAAGTAGCTAGAAGAAAACGGATTAGGCTCATAGCAGCTTCAAGAAAAGTTAAAGGCTCAAAAAATAGAAGTAAAGCTTATTCTAAGCTAGCCAAATTAGACCAAACGGTAGCTAACCAAAGAGACGACTATCTCTGGAAAACAGCTAATAAGCTTTGTCGCTTGGGGGATGCCATCATTTTTGAGCAACTCAATGTCAAAGGGATGATGGCAAGATGCAAGCCTAAAAAGTGTCCAGAAACAGGAAGATATCTGAAAAATGGGCAAGCAGCTAAACGCGGTTTAAATCGAGTTATTGCTGATGCTGCTTGGGGAGAACTAAAGCTAAAAACTAAAGCCGTAGCTGCTAAGTTAGGTTTAATAGTAGCTGAAGTTGACCCCAGATTCAGTTCCCAGCAATGTAGTTGTTGTGGCTATACTTCTCCTCTTAACCGAGATCAAGAGAAGTTTCTCTGCGAAGAGTGTGGATACATAGCGGATGCTGACGTTCAGGCATCACAAAATTTGTTCAACAGAGGACTTAAAATTTTGGGGATTAGTCCATCCCAACTACGGGAAGTCCTCCCGAAAGTTACGCTTAGGAGTTCTAAACAGAAGAGATCATTGGGGTTGCCCGATGAGCCTAAGAACCCTCTTCAGCTTTGCCTGTTTGAGTGGAGGAACGGTCAGGTAACTGGCTGTTCAGATTCTGCGACCATAGCTTAAGCTTGGTCGTAGAGTATGTCAATGAGAGTTTCTCAAATCTGCTGCAATCACTCTTTGCGCACTAAGCGAATTTCTGTACGCTGTTGGCGAGGATCCTCTCGAGGAATGCCAGAAAGTGGCAGGTAAAAACCTTTTCCCTCAGCGACAAAATTGTGCTTCAAACCGCGAGCGCGTAGAGCGTCAACCACTACCTGGGCTCTTTTTTGGCTAAGCTTTTGGTTAGAGTCAGCGGAGCCAGTCTTAGACGTATGACCAATCACTCGTACCGCTACTGTTTGCTCGTTGAATTCTCTAATCTCTTCTGCTAACTGATTTATAGTTTGCTGACCCTCCTTGGTCAATTGAGCCGAGCCAAACTCAAATTTCACTTCTTCGGATACTTGCAAGTTGCCAATATCAAGGGCAGTTTTAATCTGGCTATTAGTGACCTGTAAATTGGCTGCAACCGTTTTTCCTTTCCTTGTCAGTCTGTCTGCCAACTCCGGGTGCTCAGCGTTAACTCGAGTAATCAGCGTTTCGGTATTGCTTGCTGCCTTAGTAATGAACTGGGAGGTAAACAACTGCTTAGGATTATCAGAAACCCGATTTATTCTTCCTGTTAGCAATAGCACTGCAGCAATCGAATCAATCCGTTTTTCTAGGATTCCATCGTTAATCCAGTTTTTGGCCTCAATAGAGGTAAAAAAGTCAATGCCTTGCAACACAGCTGCAGCTTCATGAGGGGACAATTTTCCATCCTCAGCAATTTGCTTCTTTAACTGAGAAGGCTCCAACATATTGGCATCAATGCGGCGATAGTAGGCTTCTAATAATGCTGAAATCTTCTGCGGTTGAGAATTAATCAGGCGATCCGAGGCAACGATCACGTCGATAATTGCTTTCGGTGCATCTTGACTGGATAAGACTACGGTATAACCCTCTTGCTTAGCTTGGGTAACATAGGGCTCCCAAATCACCGCAACCGCTACATTTTGCTTGGGCTTTTTTAACAGATTCCATGCCTCGGAAGCATCTGCTACTTCTTTTACTTGAAAGTCTGACAGGTTAAATGCCTCGAATTTAGTACTGAGCACTAAAGCCAGATACTCGCTCGGGGTATCACCAGCATAGGTAATGCTTAGCTGTTTTCCTTGGCTGTGCTGTTTCTGTACCAGTTGGCTCAGATCCAGCAAAGACTTGAGATTGGGATACTCCTTCGTATTCAGAACTACTGCATCTGCGCCCACAGTCCGGTCAATCAGTCCGACAATTTTTCCTTGAGTCTTGTGTTTGAGAAACTGATCGAGGGTAGTGACCAATAAATCTGCTTTACCTTGATTCAAAAGTTCAGCCCGTTTTGTCTGATTGAATTCGTCAAGATAATTTAAACTCAGTCCAACTTCTTTGAGAGCATCCTGAAACTCGGCACTGCGAAAGGTACTATAGCCACTGAAAGTGTCCCCTAGAAGGGTCAATTGATCGGTCTCCAATTTAGTCACATTTGACCGACCTCGAATCAACCGTGGTATGAGCTGATCCATCAACCAAAAACTGCCTCCGCTCATTATAACCACAGCTATTGCAGCCACAGCCATGATCATCAAACTGTTCTGCTTACTCATAAGCTGTCATTATTTAAAATGCTTTTACAGACCATTGGTGACAAGTTAAGAAAAACGCCGTTTTGTCAAGTCTTTTTTTCAAAAATCTCGAAGGGTTTGATTGGTACTATCGAGGCCTCTAAAAGTCTGTCTACAAGCCAAATTTAGTCATCTCTTGTGACGAGGCGCGATCGCCTGACAGCCCCTCAATAGGCACTGATCGCGGCCACCGCACTGCGTAGCAGGGGCGTAAGCCTAGATGCTCCTACGGCGTGCGCCAAAAAATGTCCACCCCAATTTTTGGCTGTCGGGATCTAGAGTTTTGAATACAAGAAACACTATATATATTAGGACTTGACAAACTGCACATAACCTTAACTTGTCACGAATGGATAGTTGGTTTTTATTTTAACCCACATTCCTCGCTTCAAGCTGTAACATATTTAAAATTTCCTAAATTCTGCTTAAGTAACGGTTTCAGATTCAAAACGAAAAGCCTCTTTGAATTGGCGCAGCAAATCGTCATTTTCGGGAGTGAGTAAATCTGGCAAATTGGACATTTTCTTAAGCATGACAATTTCGTCAGTACAGGCTTCTTGTAAAATTTTCAGACCGCGATCGCGCTGGGTTCCTGGTTCGAGTTGTTTGAGCAGGTTAATCGCTATATTTAGCTTAGGCAAGGCATTTTGCAACTCTTGCTCTAACTGTTTTAAGAGTTGGTCTTTGCTATTAGCATACTGCTGGAGTTCTTCTACTTTGTGTTGCAGGGCTTCAGCGCGCTGGTGTTCGGCATTGTATTTCTGCATCACTATTTCTCGTTTGGCCAATCGAGAAGCGATCGCTCCCAACAATTCTTCTCTGGTAAATGGCTTGGTCAGATAATCATCTGCTCCCAGTTCCATCCCGTATCTGATATCAGCTTTGTCAGCCATCGCCGTGAGAAAAATAAAGGGAATTGATGCTGTCATAGACTCTTGGCGCAATGCACTCAGGACTTCGTAACCATTGATTTGAGGCATCATCACATCACAAATAATCAAGTCAGGTATATTTTCTTGCGCCCACAGCGCACCAAGGAAACCGTTTTCGGTACCAATGACATGAAAATTTTCAGCTTCAAGAAGTTCTAAAATATTCTCTCTTACTGATAGTTCGTCTTCAATTACTAGAATTTTTTTCATATTTCTCTACCTATTTATTCAGTGGAAGTGTAACTATAAAAGTAGTGCCAACCCCAACTTGGCTGTCAACTGCGATTTTGCCGCCGTGTAAATCCACAGCTCTTTTGACAATAGCTAGTCCTAGTCCTGTCCCCGATATATTTTCCACATTGCTAGCTCTATGGAAAGAATCAAATAATTGAGCTTGCTCTGCTTCAGGAATGCCTATCCCTCGATCTTGAATGCGAAAAATGACTTCTCCACACTCACCAATTAAGTCAAAATGGACTTCGTCACTTTCGGGTGAATACTTAATCGCATTTGAGAGCAAATTGCTCAGGATATGTCGGAGCAGTTTTTCGTCCAGGCACGCAGTTGGGCATTGATTCTGGGCGTGAAAGATAATTGTGTGGCTGCTAGCATTCAGTTGCATTTCTTCTACCAGATCCCGGCAAAATTGTTCGAGGTCAAGGGGTTTCGGCTTAAACTCTAGTTTGCCCGCTTCTGCTTTACCAAGTAAGAGTACATAATTCAATAACTCAGTCATGTGTTTGACTGCTGTTTGAATGCGCTGAAGATGGCTGATTTTTTTTTCCTCACTCCATTTATGACTGTAATGTTCAAGTAGTTCTGCAGAAGATAAGATTGTCGCTAATGGAGTGCGAAACTCATGGGATGTCATGGCGACAAAACGGGATTTGAGTTCGTTTAGTTCTTTTTCCTTTTTCAAAGCATTGCGAATATCCTCCTCTGCCCGCTTGCGCTCGGTGATATCTCGGATAATAGCGATCACTTCATTGGCAGTGCTAACAGCGATGCGAGCCTCGTAGTCAAGCAGATTGTCATTGAGGAGAAGTTGGTACTCAAAAATTTGTACTTCGCTGGTAGAAAGAGCTCGCCTCACGCAGTCCATCATTGACCCAGCCACCTCTTTTGGCAGCACCTGATCCAGTTTTTTGCCTAAAACTTCCCCGGTAGGCATTGGCAGATTTTCGGATTTGCCTGATTTGAAGTTGACAAAGGTGCCGTCTCTGTCGATCCGAAACATCCAATCTGGGAGCGCGTTTAGGAGAGCGCGATTTGTTGATATACTTGAGCGCAGCGCTTCCTCTGCCCGCTGCCGCTCTTCAATTTCACTGTGCAATTGCTCGTTAGCCTGCTTCAGTTGAGTAGTGCGCTGTTCTACTCTAATCTCTAGTTCGTCGTGAGCCTGTTGTAGTAATCTTTCTACTTGTTTGCGCTCAGTGATATCCGCGATCGAACCAGACATGCGTCTGGTCTGGGTCTTATCGTCCCAGATCGCCTGACCACGAGCGTGGAACCAGTGGTAAACACCTGATTTGGAAAGAAGGCGATACTCGACGTCGTAGGGTACTTCCTCCTCTAAGTGAGCACGGATTGCTTCAAGCGTAGCCGTTCTATCCTCTAGATGTAGCAGTTCCTTGAATTTTGAGAAGCTTGCCTCGAACTCCCTATCTTCATATCCGAGCAGCTCATAGAATCTCGGTGCAAACCACAGTTCATCCTTCTGGGTGTCCGGCCAGTCCCACAGACCGTCACTCGAACCACGCACGGCGAGTTGAAACCGTTTTTCGCTTTTGCGCAGCGCTTCCTCAGTCTGCTTGCGTTCGGTAACATCAACAGCATAACTTCTCACTAGATCGCTGGCAGTAATGTAGTGTACAGATTGTTCAAAGACTTTGTTGGCGACTTCAACTTCGCGAACAAAATAGGTTCCCTTGTCCTTTTGAGCGATCGAAAAGATTCCGGTGAGGATTGGATGCTCGAGTGTGGCTTCTCGGATGCCTGGGAACTGCAAGATAGCTGCTGGATTGAGATAGGTAATGTTTCCCCTTAGATCGAGTTCAATAATCGGATTAGAGAAGAGTTCAGGGAAGGAAGCCAATCGCTCCAGTGCTGCTTCAGTAGAATTTTCGCACTCTATATCTGAGGAAATCAGGGTTTTAACAGGATTGCTTAAGTTTGACAAAAACCCAGAAATGTCTTCAGCTTCACAAGATGTTAAAAACTCCACATCTGAGCGATTGGCAGTGGCATAATACCTTGCTTGGACATCCCTGCCAAACAGAATCTGATCTCCATGTCGGAGATCCCGGGAGAAGCAGCGGTGACCATTGACACTCAACCCATTGGTACTGCGTTTTCCCTGTAAATCTCCATCGATGAGGCGAAACCTGTGATTAGCCGTTTCAGGCATTGTTACCCGCAGCAGGATCGCATGGTGACGCGAAATCCACCGGGAGTCAAGCACAATCGAGTTACTTGAGTCGCGACCAATTGAACAGGTAGCTGACTCTAGGACAATTGTGCGTTTACCTCCCTTGTCTTCAATAACCAGGATATGCTCAATTTGCTGGGATTCGCTCATTAGCGCCTGTTTGACTAATTTTCGGGTAGGACTATAGCTATAAAGTTCCCCTAAATTCTTCTAAAGTAACAGTTTCGGCAGTTTTTTCTGTCAATCAGGAAGTATGGATTGATAAGAAGGCAAGGTAGACAATTGTCCTGTACACTAGGTAAACTAATCCGTTTTCATCGCACGAGCAGTCGTACAATTTCTTCAAGTCATGGATAAGTTGCTGTTGCACCAATCCTGAACGTGGGATGTAGGAGGTGCTCATGGCACGACCAATGAGACCATCTTGGTCTAGCGCTTGTCGATAGGCAAAGGTGTAGCAACGGACATTGGAAAAAAGTGGACTAGCAAGTAATGGATCTGCAAAACAAAGACGGGACTCAGCCGGATGATTATTTGATGCTCTCTGAACCAAGCGAGTATAGCTTTGGGTAAACTCATCCTGGCGATCGCGATCATTCCAAACTATGGCTAATCGCCCAATTGGCTTGAGAATGCGGCGAAACTCTAGAAGGGTTGGCGTCGGCTCAAACCAATGGAAAGATTGAAAGCAAACTACCAGGTCAACTGATCCGTTAGGTAAATTGGTATTTTCTGCAGTGCGATCGCGGAACTCAACCAAAGGATGGGGTATAGCTACTTGTCTCATCTCGGCGTTTGGTTCGATGGCAAATACCTGCACTCCCCTTTCAGCTAACAGACGAGAAGAAATCCCTGTCCCCGCACCAATATCAGCGGCTACTAATTGCGACGGATGATCCAGTCCTTCCAGGATGCGGTCAATGGCTGTAGCCGGATAACTAGGTCGGTATTGGGCATAATCCGCCGCACGGTCGGAAAATCGACTCTGGGGATTCATCCTGTGCAGGGGCCTTGTCTCGGCGTTGCTTTCCATCAGTTTTTTTCAATTAAGTTTGACTTTTGACTGAACCGTAGCGGCACTAGCCTTAAGCCTTTCCGTAAACTGGGATAGCAGCCCCACTGACATCCCTTGCAGCTTCCGAAGCCAGAAAACAAATCACTTCTGCCAATGATTCGGGTTTTACCCAGGTGTCTGCCTGTTCGCTCCCCATTGCCTCGCGGTTGGCGGCGGTATCAATCACGCTGAGGAGAACTACATTAGCAGTAATGTCCCTATCTTTGTTTTCCTCGGCGATCGCCTTCGTCAGCGCTACCACCCCAGCCTTAGCTGCAGAATAAGCCGCCAGTTGAGCTGCTGGTTGCACGGCTCCCCTCGATCCGACTGTGACAATCCTGCCGTATCCGCGCTGCCGCATCACTTTCAGACTGTGCTTGCAGACTAGGAAAGTAGTATTCAGGTTTAAATCAAAGGATTTTTTCCAGTCTTCAAAGCTAAATTGATCAGTTCTTCCCATCGAAAATCCCCCGACCAAATGGATCAACACATCCACTCGCCCCAGATCGCTGACTAGCCGTTCCACTACTGCCTCTTGATTCAAGTCAGCTTTCACAAAGCGAATTCGTTCAAATTCAGCAGGGGTTAGCTTCTCTTTGAGGCGTTCAATTCCTCGTTCGCTGTGATAAGGAATAGTCACTTGGGCACCGCGAGCTAAAACTGTCGGGGTCACTCCCAGTCCGAGTCCGCCAGTGCCGCCAGTGAGTAAAATCTGCTTGCCTTTCATTGCTTTTCAAGCTGAAAAATACATATTGTTTAACATAGCGCGGCATGGGAGATAAATTTCAGCAATTTCGATTTTTTCAACCTGAAACTGTTACATTGGCAGAATTTGAGGGAACTCTATAATCGTAGCCCCTGTCTCTAACGGCAGACCCTCAGATGCTTTGGTCAATAGTGGGAGAGATTAGGTGCCAGCCTAGTTGCGGCATTTCCAGTGATGGCATTCAATGGAGAAGATATTTAAATTAATAGTAGGGAAATTAAGGAAGTTCCACTATGCTTATCTGCCCCCAGTGTCAGTTTGAGAATCCAGATACCAACAAGTTTTGCCAAAAATGTGGAACTTCTCTAACCCATAAAACCTGTTGCGAATGCGGCACAAGCGTGCCTTTCAATGCTGAAAATTGCCCGAATTGTGGAGCAGTTGTCGATACTGTGTGGTGGGCAATTATTTCTGAGCAAGTTGCCGAAGAACAACCGATGGCTGGCACTCAATTAGCAGTTCCTCAAAAAGGTTCAGAGCCAGTAAAAGAGAGTTTAGCTGCATCTTCCCCAGCCGCAGTAGTTGACCAAGAGAAAGCAGCTCAAAATCCGGTTAAACTGTTTGAATTCCATTTAAATGGCGAATATTTAGACTCCCAAAGTCGTTATCGACTCAAGTCAAGGGACAGTAACTATTCAATCGAAGTGGTTGAGTCAAAGTCCCCTGGTCAATTGTTTCAAGCTAGGGTTACAGACTGCCAGCCGCTGCAAAAGTCTCTATTGGACGTACTTCTAGAGCAGCAAGGGGAAGAATCAGAAGAGTTCGAAAGCTTAATTCCAGCGATCGCTTTGCCCTATCTAACCCTGCAAGAATTTTCTCCCACCGTGCCGGAAGTACATGACGCTTGGCAGGAAGATGGCAAGGAGGTAGTTTTGTTGCCAGACCGCTCTGAGTGGCAATTACTCTCTGAGCGCTTGAGCAGCAAGCAGTTATCGACTTTGCAGATTTTGTCCTGGCTTGATGAGATGGCGCAACTGTGGGAGGAACTTTCCCAAGTAGGTTGTTCTCAAAGTCTGCTTTTAGAAGCTAACCTGCGCCTGGATGAAGACCAAACCTTGTGCCTGCAACAGCTCTATCGGGACACTCCAGATGCCCAACTGACGCTCCAGGATTTAGCACAGATGTGGCGGCGGCTGTTCAACCAGTCTGGAAAGACTCAATCGGGTTCTCTAATTCAACTGTTGGATGAAGTGGTCAATGGCAAGGTTGAAACAGTGCAGCAATTGCGATCGCAGCTAAAAGATATTGCCTGCGAGCAAGAGTTAGAGGCTGTGTCCAGCCAGTTGGTCGAGGATAGTGACGACGAACCGCCAACGGTGGTGCTGCCAATGGAACTGAACAGTATCGCTGATGCTGGTTACACAGATATTGGTCGTCAGCGGAACCATAATGAGGACTACTTTGGCATTCAGACGCAAGTCAAAAGTGAGGAAATTCCCCTAGGGAAAAAGGTAGAGGCTCGCGGTTTGTATATTGTCTGCGACGGAATGGGGGGACATGATGCTGGAGAAGTCGCCAGTGCTATGGCAGTGGAGACGCTGCAAAACTACTTCCAAACCCATTGGCAGGACGAGTTTCCAGACCAAGAAACCATTAAGAAAGGAGTGCTTTTAGCCAATCAAGCGATTTACGAGGTCAATCAGCAAAATGCCCGCTCTGGCAGTGGACGGATGGGTACGACACTGGTGATGGCTTTGGTCCAAGATACCCAAGTGGCGATCGCTCACGTTGGCGACAGCCGCATCTACCGCGTCACCCGTAAATGGGGCGTAGAACAATTAACTGCCGATCATGAAGTAGGACAGCGAGAAATACAGCAGGGCGTTGAGCCAAAAGTTGCCTATGCTCGCCCCGATGCCTACCAGCTTACTCAGGCTTTGGGACCACGGGATAGCAACTTTGTCAAACCTGATATTCAGTTTCTCGAACTCAATCAAGATACCCTGCTGCTTCTTTGTTCCGATGGTCTCTCGGATGACGACCTGATCGAAACTCACGCTGAAACTTACCTTACTCCCTTAATAAGCTCCAGTGCAAATTTAGAGCAGGGACTGGAAAAATTGATTGATTTCGCTAATGAGCATAGTGGTCACGATAACATTACTGGCATAATCGTTAGAATAAAACTCCGACCGAATTTGGAGCAAAAGCCTTTATTTTAAATGATAAATGCGAAAAATTCTCCAATTTAGAATTCCTCATGGTCACCCTGACCCTCCTCCATCCCCAGACGCATGAGCCTCTGCAACAGTGGAACCTCCCAAGCCAATCGGTGATTCGCATTGGTCGCTTGAGGGATAACGATATCGTTCTTGACCAGTTTCTCGAAGTTTCGCGACACCATCTGGAACTGCTGAAAGTCAATGATTCTTCCCCTAATTCCCAGTGGCAGTTAGTCAGTCAGGGAACAAATGGCACTTTTCTCAATGGCATTTTGGTATCTCAAGGATTAGTCCCAAATAATGCCTTGATTCAGCTAGCCAAAGAAGGTCCCCTGCTCAAGTTCCAAATTCAGCCCTCCCCTGCTATCTCCCAGGGCAGTCCTGATTGCCAAAACAGATTAGCTAGGACTTGCACTCATGCTGGCAATCTACCGAATAATTTATTCTGCATCCACTGCGGTCAACCCCTAGTTGAAAAAGAGCAATTCATCCGCCACTACCAGATTCTCCGGACACTAGGACGGGGGGGGATGGGAACTACCTATCTTGCTTGGGATAAAACGGGGAAAGCTGCCGGAATTCCCCTGCTGTTAGTTCTCAAGGAAATGAATGCGGACATGGTGCAGATTGCCAAAGCCAGAGAGCTTTTTGAACGAGAGGCTCGCATTCTCAAATCCCTCAACCACCCAGGAATTCCCAAATACTATGACTTTTTTCTGGAAAGTCAGAAAAAATACCTGGCAATGGAGCTAGTTCACGGTCAGAACTTGGAACAGCGGATCTATGAAAAAGGACCAGTTACTGGGAAACTGGGGATTGAGTGGATGATTCAGAGTTGCCATATCCTCCACTATCTCCATTCCTTAGACCCACCCCTGGTTCACCGGGATGTCAAACCCGCTAACTTGATCTTGCGCCATCTAGACAATCGGGTCGTACTGTTGGACTTTGGCGCAGTCAAAGAAATTGGCACGCCTCTAGAAACGCGCATTGGCGCTGAGGGATACAGCGCACCAGAACAAAGCCAAGGTAGACCCTGCCCCCAATCAGACCTTTACGCCATTGGCGCAACGCTGATTTTTTTGCTGACTGGGGAAGCACCGCTAAAATACTATCGACGCAAGGGAAATGGATATCAGTTTGATTTAACAAGCATTCCTAACATTACTCCCCAGTTAGGCAAAGTGATTGAAAGAACCTGCGAACCTAGATTGGGCGATCGCTACCCCACTGCCCGAGAATTATCCCAGGCTTTGGCGGCTTGCCGTCAACAGTGAACAGTCAACAGTCAACAGTCATCAGTTATTTACTGATAAGTGATGAGTGATGAGTGATGAGTGAACATTAATCTTCATCCCAGGCTTCTACCATCAGCAATTCACTGACTGGATCTTGCATGGTGAAGCCAAATTCGAGCAATTCTTTTTTCCAATATGTCCATTCATTTCCGTACAGTAAGGCAACTTTCCAGATGCTATCACTTGGTTTGAGAAGATTTGACTTCACCAGCGAAGACACCTTGCGCTGCAACTTCACCATAGGGTGAGCAACTTGATTAGTCATACACTCAATTAGCTTGAAATCAATCAGTTTTACAAATGTTCTGTGAGCGACGCTTCCCCACTCAGATGCTTTACCGAATTTCTAGAGTTTTAGTCGACAGGGAAGCTTTCTTATATCTTTTTAGCGCAGCAGGAGCCATTTGCGCAAGTCCCTTGCTGCCTGAGTACGGTAATTACTACTAAACTTTAATCGATAATGCCCAATGCTGGCGATCGGAATTACACTTATTTTCGGTAAGATTCAGCCTAAGATAGTTGAGAGAAGAGTCATTGATCTAAGGACAGATGGGGAAGAAAATGGCATGGCTGGCTTGGAGTCTGGCTGCTTCAGGATTGATTGCGCCAGCCCTGGCTCTAGATAATTCTGTGGGAGAAGAAGGCATTAATGCCCGTCGATTGCACGAAGCTCCCTATAATTTGATTGGTCGCAAGATTGCTATTGGTCAAGTGGAAATTGGCAGACCAGGGAAATTTGGTTTCGACAAAGCAGTTTCTTGGAATCCGGCGATCGCTCTAGCAGGAGTATTCTATCGCGATACCCCAGCTACTTCCAATACCCATGTAGATAACCACGCTGCGATGGTAGCAACGGTGATGATGAGTAAGGATAAAAAGCTGCCGGGGGTTGCACCAGGGGCAAGGCTCTATTCCTCAGCCGTCGGTTCTCTCAAAAGGGGCGGACAGCCAGAAGAATGTCTATCCGCCCAGCACGTAGCCCAGCAAAATGGGGGAGATGTCCGGGCAATTAATTTTAGTTTCGGCGAATCTCTACAGCGTGACCCCAGAGAGGATGCGAAGCTAGACGGCAATGCTCTGCTCACCCAATGTATTGATTGGTCGGCGCGGGTTCACGACGTTCTATATGTCGTTGCTGGAAATCAAGGCAGTGGCGGTATCCCGATTCCCACAGATCAGTACAATGGCATCACTACTGCCTACACTACTAGGCAGCAAGGCAGGTTTGCTAAAGTAGACTTTGCCAATTTGAGTGCCCTGCCACAAGGGATCGGCAGAAGGCTGATTAAGCGAGAAATCAATGTAGGGGCAAGGCGTGCCATTAGTTTGGCTGCTCCAGGTAGCAAAATATCCGTCTACAATCTCGATGGCAAGATCGTTCAAGTCAGTGGCACCAGTTTTGCCGCTCCTCATATTACGGCATCGGTGGCTTTATTGCAGGAATTTGGCGATCGCCAATTAAAGCGAAACCAGCCTAACTGGACTTTAGACTCCCGCCGCCATGAAGTGATGAAGGCTGTGTTCCTCAACTCAGCGGACAAAATTCAAGATAGCGGCGACGATCTACTCCTAGGCATGAATCGCACCACTCTCAGTAAAAATAATCGCACCTGGCTCGAATCTGATGCTTATCAAAACTCGAAAATTCCCCTAGATATACAAATGGGGGCGGGACATCTCAATGTTTTCCGCGCCTACGAGCAGTTCAGTGCCGGTCAGTGGAGCCCCCGAACTTCAGTTCCGATGATCGGTTGGGATTATCGTACACTAAAAGCTGACTCTGCTCAGGATTACGTCTTGGGGCTGCCTTTGCAACAAGGGAGTTTTGTTTCAATCACCTTGGCATGGGATCGCCTCGTCGAGCTAAGGGATCTCAATCAGAATAAGCAGTATGATCTTGGCGAAAGTTTCAGCGATCGCGGCTTGAACAACCTCGATATTTATCTGATGCCAGTCGATCAAAGCGATGCGAGCAAGAGTATCTGCGCCTCAGTCAGCGAAGTAGATAGCATAGAGCATATTTTTTGTCAAGTTCCCCAGACTGGACACTATAAAATTCGCGTCCACTCTCGTCAGTCAGTAAATCAGGAAAATCAGTCCTACGCCTTGGCTTGGTGGACGACTCCAGTACCAGTTTGGGGAAATGATCAGTAATCGGTTAGGGCAGTGTTGTAGATTTTCTGCCTCCTCTGCTTCCGATCTACAACACTACCAGTAGTTGAGTAGATCGGAAGTAGACATCTCCAAAAATCTATACGCATTGCCATCAATAGCTTTCAAGCCTTATCTAATTTTGAAAGCTTCTACCAACTTCAATGATTTCATAGGGTTTAAGTTAGGTTGCAGTTAGTTATTTTCTTAAAAATTACTTTTTATATTTACTTTTTCTTTGGCTAAAAATAGATTTTTTAAGTCCTAAAATACTAACGCTCCAATCCTTAATCTCACTAGACCACATATTGTGCTCATGATTGAACTATATTTTTGAGAATTATAACGGAATGTTGACTGAGCTACCCTGAAAATTTTAATCACTCTAATTATATGTTCTACATAGATTCTTTGTTTGGTACTTTCTTGATTTTCAGTTTTTTGTTTTTCTGTCAACTCTCCCTTTGGTGGTTTTTGGTGAGGTCTAGGGTATTTAAAATTAAGCTTAGTCCTTTAATTGACCCCAATATCTCTTTTGGCTCTATCCTTACACTACACTATTTATATTTTGGAGATGTCTATTAAAAAATCCCTAATCCAGTCAAATCAGTGAATCACCAATACCATAAGGGTTGTAGCGATCGCCTTCCGCGAGACTGACAGAAGAGAGTTAGTACACTACGGCGTAAGTTAGGTTACCATTTGAGAAGTTTGAAACCTTGAGAAAATAACACTTCTGACTTCTGACTATTCCCCCCTTGGGGGGATAAAGGGGGGGTTTGACTTCTGACTGACCCGCAGCGGTACTAGCTACATACCCTCTAAGTCTTGAGGCTGAATTTTAAATACTAAGTAACTGTAGGCAACGTGTTCTACAGGTTTTTTATTCTCCCTTAGCCATTGAAAATTTTTTGAATTGCCTATAATACCTATTAGTTGATTGGCTCCAACCACAACTAAACTGGATTGAAATTGTTGAGGATTAACTTCTTGTTTACTGCCGAGAAGTTTTAGCTTTTCTTTAGGTTCTGTCATATATGTTGCATCAGGATTTCTTTCAAGATAATGTTTTAAATAGTTTTTATTTTGCCCCCAGTCTAAGTTAGAGTCTGCAAGGATTGTGTAGCCCATTTTTCGGTCTACCAGCAATTCATTAAAGTATGATAGGTAATGGGGAAAATAAGAAAGATTAGAAATTAATAAATAAGCGACAAGACTAGTGACAAAAATCCGATATCGATTTCTTAATCCTGTCCAGGCTACTGCTACTCTGCTAGAAAAAACGAAGAGAAATGGGAAAATCATCAGGATGTATCGAATGCCAATCTGAGCAGTGGAAAAACTGAAAGTAATGAAAAATAATAGAGAAGGGATGATTAAGAAAGCCTCATTTTGCCAAAAATTAATTCGATGTCTATATCGGAACAGGCTGGTAACTGCCATGAGTAGAAGTAATTGAGTGGCAATAGGCACTTTGTAAAGGAAAGCAATGATGTAATATTCCTTAAAGCCCTTACTGCTTAATCTACCCATTAGATAAGCAGGACCATTGCCAAAATTATCTTCCTGTTTGTACTTAGCGAAATCTAGGCCCCGGAGGTAAACATAGGGAACTGGAACAGGCAACGCTCTCAATAGCGGTGAACTAGATTGCAAGGAGGTAAAAGTTCTACTTTCAAATTTATAATCCCCCAGCCTTGTAAATGTTTTTTCAAATGAAAAGCCAAGGTTAATGATGATAATTGTAGTGAATAAAAGCAAAATGCTATAATTAAAGAGTTGCTTAATGCCTGAGAGAATAATCTTGAAGTTCTTGGTTTTAATTAGCTTGAAAATATTTGAGCTATAAAAGCTAAAAATTAACAGGAAATAGATGGGTAGTAAATAGACTGCGGTGTAACGTGAAATTTGAGCAATACCAAACGTAATCATGCTCAACACGGCATTTTTGCGACCTCCGAACTTCAAAAAACTCCAGAAGTAGTAAGTTGCAATAAACACGGAACAGGCTGAAAATATATCTTGAGTAATCAGACGGGAGTGAGCAATAATATTTGGATCGAGTATGTATAAAGATAGAGCTAAAAAGCCTGCATTAACACCATAAAGTTGGCGAGCCCAGCAAAATACATAAATCGCCAAAATCAAAGAAGCAAAAATCGTTGCTAGCTTACCAAAATAGATTCTGCCATCAGGATAAATTCTGCCATCATAGATTATTGCTTCTCCGTCCTCTGTTAACCTAGAGATTATTTGCTCGGGAATAGGTTTGCTAATCAAGGCATTCAAGGCAGAGACAGGCACAATGTTGCGGTGATTGATGTTTGTTGCTCCACGCTCAGATGGTTTGCCAGAGAGGACAGCTAGACCGCTCTCAAATTTAGAAGCTTCATCGTAAGTTAATGATTCTTTGAGCGGCAAGAACAAGCTTGCTATATTGAGGCTCAAAAAGAAGAAGCACAGGCAGCACAAGAGAAGTATTTGTTTGTCCTTGCTATAGTTCGCGATGTTGAGGTTAGGTAAACTTTGGATGACTTTTGATAAACTGATTCCTTTTGCACTCATCTTCTAAATTTTTCTCCTTTCCCTTCCCTTGTCTTGGTGGTGAAGATTAAAGCTGATAAGCAGATAACCCAGATCGAGATTGAGGACTTAAAAAGATTTTGGTAACTTTTGAACCAAGCCATGATTATTTTGTTCCTAAGCCAATTTTTTGCAAGAATACCGTAGTTTCTGGCAAACATGGTACAGTCCACCAGGGCTGATGTCTCTCTAGTTCCTCTAGGTCGTAGGAGCCAGAAGCAACTGCTACTACACGGGCTCCAATCGCTTTGCCGCAGCGGATATCATGGGGGGTATCGCCGATGACATAAAGCCGATCGGGGGCGATGCTTCCAGCGCTGCTAGGACGGGAAGCGCCGATTATTTCCTCGGCGATCGCTCTAGCTTGGCGGGCGATCGCACTCCGGTCTTCTGCCTGGTCAGAAAAAGCACCGCAGGTAAAATAACCATCCAGCCCATAGTAGGACAGTTTTGCCTTTGCCCCCGCTTCAATATTCCCAGTCAGCAACATGGAAATCACATCGGTTCGTTGGTGCAAGTGGTCAAGGATCTCCCGCACTCCCGGCAGGACAGTTCCCTGCTTGCGGGGCAAACTGGCAGGCAAATACTCCCCATACAGTTGCAGCAGCCGCTCTATCTTAGCTGGCTCTGGAGTCCGATCGTAAAGCTTTAAAATTGTGGCTGCAATCTCCCGGTCAGTCAGTCCCGCCGTCTCTAAATCAGACAGCTCTACTTTAGTGCCAATCACCTCACTGGCAGCATCTTCGAGGGCGAATATTCCTGCCCGTCCCGTAGTCAGTAAAGTGCCGTCAATGTCCCAGAATAAAACAGTTGTCATTTACAAGATAAAGATAAAATTGCTGAATTCACCTGAGTTCGGTTTGACATTCTCCCCTCCCTAAGCAACTTCGCTACGCTTAGTAACTTTGAGGAAGGGGATTCCAACACCTCGCGATGATGGTTTTCTGCTTCGTTCCGTGCCAACTAGATCCCCCCTAACCCCCCTTACTAAGGGGGGAACCAAAGGGGGGATCCCCGTCGCATCCAGTTTACAGACATTTTCATTAACGATCTGCCCGACCGCGTCTTGATGCAGTCGCTCATGGGGGAAACCCCCAAGACCGCGCTGCATCGCTTTTATTCCTCGATTTCTAACTTCTTGGGCTGCTGCTACATCGCGTGTAGTGGTATATCCGCACTGAGGGCAACTATGGACTCTGACATCCAAAGTCTTTTTACCTGTGTGTGCACCACAGTTAGGACAAGTCTGGCTTGTGCCATCTTTATCTACCTTGGCAAAATAGGTATCGGTTTTCCAGCATACCCATTCTAGGATATTCACGAATTGTCCAAATCCAGCATCGGCTGAAGATTTGGAGAGCATCCCTCTTTGCCAAGAGCCAAAGTTGATATCTTCAACAAATATCATTCCTGCACCATCACAAAGATGATGACTCAATTTAAAATGCCAGTCCGATCTTGTGTCAGATATACGTTGATGTAGCCTTGCTATTTTCTGGTTTAACTTGTGCCGATTATTCGACCCAATATGTTTATTTCTCAATCTACGGGACAGCAATTTCAGCTTGTATTGTAGAGTCTTGAGAAACCTGGGTCGTTTAATCTGTTCGCCATCGCTGGTAGCCACAAAGAAGTCAAACCCTAAATCTAATCCTCTAGGATGACCATGAGGTAAAGGATTAGGGATATTGACATTTAGCTGAAGCGATAGGAGCACAAAGTAACCAGATGCCTTTCTAACTATCCTGGCTTGGCATACTTCAAACCCTTCTGGTATCGGTCTCGATTGTCTCCATCTTACCCACCCCAATTTAGGAAACTTAACAGCATCCTTGCGTAGAGGTTCTTTTCCTAGTTGTGGGAAGACAAAACTCCGCATCCGATACTTATTTTTAAAACGAGGAAAGCCAAACCCTCTAGCTCTCATATCATCCCAAGCTCTATCTAACGTCCTTAGTGTTTGCTGCAACACTTGAGAATGAGCTGATTTCAGTTGAGGATAGGTCTTTTTCGCTTCGGTCAACTCTTTAGCTTGACAATGGTAATTCGGAAACGGCTGATCAGGAGAGATGATGTACTCAGAAGATATTGAGCAAGCATTAATAGGCGACTTACGAGATGCACACCAATCTTTACGCTGACGTAGGGCAAAGTTCCAAACAGAGCGACATACATCTAGGGTTTGCTCGATGATTGTTATCTGTTCGGTTGTTGGCTGTAGTTTATACTCGTAAGTTATCGTTAACATACAAGGATTATAACTTACATGAGTAATAATCTTGTGTAAAGATTTAATGTATTTGCTAATTATTAGGGCATCGAACCCTAATAATTAGCCTGGGGGAGTCCATGTATCCCCGCCTTATGACATTGGGTTCTGAACGAACGCTCGTCATTGAGGACGGGGTTTTATAGCTCCCCCAGACCCCCTCATTTGATAA